>ERZ795059.6112-NODE-6112-length-10765-cov-5.206816_pt1 | contig 10765 bp, 9 predicted proteins | sample MGYA00375143_ERZ795059 | MGnify/ENA primary metagenome ERZ795059 (study PRJEB30188, sample SAMN05720168) | activated sludge metagenome | isolation source: Anaerobic digester | place: USA | collected 2015-01-07 ... | reverse complement strand
AAAACGAAGCGGATCCGGGGCAAAGAATAACATTGTTCCACCTTATTTTGGCAGCATTATCTAAAACTATCATCCACAGACCTTTCCTGAATCGTTTTATTTCAGGACGAAGATATTATGAAAGATATGATGTCAGTTTTTCCTTTGTCATCAAGAAGGAGTTCTCCGACAAAGGGGAGGAAAGCGTGATGATTCTGAGGACGGACGGGGATTATACGCTGAAAAAGATCAGCAGTAAGGTCTCAGATGGAGTCAATGAGGTGAGGGAGACCGGCGGCAACGGCTTGGACGGGATTTTAGATTTTCTGGTTAAGCTTCCGAGACCGTTCCTTCGGATTTTCTCGGCCTTGTTATTTTTTTTGGAGTATCACAACCGTATGCCGAAGTTCCTATCTGATGTTGATCCTTATTATACTACAGTGCTGATCGCAAATCTGGGAAGTATAAAATGCGGCGCCCCATATCATCATCTGGCGGAATACGGGACAAATTCCCTCATGGTTACGGTGGGTGAGATACATAAGGAATATTTTGTTGACAAAGACGGAAACAACAGTTTAAGAGATTTCATAGAGTTGGGAATGACTATCGACGAAAGGATAAGCGACGGTTTTTATTTTGCACAATCAATCAAACTATTGAAGTATCTTATAAATAATCCCGCTCTGTTGGAAGGACCGTTTAAGGAAGAGGTGAAGTACGATGATTAAAGCTCCATGGCTGGCATTTTATGATTCTGTACCTTATCATTTGGATTATCCCGATGTATCCATGTTAAGCATGGTCGAAGAGACTGCGGAGAACTATCCTGATTACGTTGCCTATGATTTTATGGGCAGCAAGGCCACCTATACGCAATTTGTAAATGAGATACATCAGTGTGCAAAAGCACTGAGAGCACTGGGAATTAAAGAAGAGGACAGAATCACCGTCTGTCTGCCCAATGTTCCCCAAGCCATTATTATGTTCTATGCCATAAATATGATAGGCGCCATATCCAATATGATTCATCCTCTGTCTTCGGAAGGGGAGATCGAGTTTTATCTCAATGATTCCCACAGCGTTGCGGCGATTACTTTAGATGCCTTCTATGAAAAGTTCGAAGCCATCCGAAAGAATACAACGGTTAAATATTTATTAATTACAAGTATAAAAGACAAATTAAGCACCATCAAGACTTTCGGCTTTAACCTGACAAAAGGGCGGAAAATCAAACCTCTCCCAAAGAATGCCAACGTAATCCTGTGGAAGGATTTTCTTGCAGGAGGTGAAAACTATAGGCTGGAATACAGAGCTCTGAGGAAAGGCGGCGATCCTGCCGTGATTCTATACAGCGGAGGCACTACCGGCACCACAAAAGGAATTCTGCTCACCAACCTGAATTTCAATGCTCTGGCTATGCAGACCACGGCTATGGGGGATTGCCTAAAGCCCGGTAATGCCATGTTATCTATCATGCCTGTTTTCCACGGATTCGGTTTGGGAATCGGCATCCATACCATGCTGATCAACGGCTGTAAGTGTATCTTGATCCCTTCCTTCAGCGCTCAAACCTTTGGACTGTTGTTGAAGAAGAATCAGCCAAACTTTATTGCAGGAGTTCCAACCCTATATGAGGCCTTACTGAAGAGCGAAAAGATCAAGGGCGTTAACCTGTCCTGTTTGAAAGGTGTATTCAGCGGAGGGGATTCCCTGTCCATTGAGTTGAAGAAGAAAGTGGACCGCTTTCTTAAGGAGCACGGAGCTACGGTACAGATTCGGGAGGGCTACGGTACTACAGAATGCGTTACAGCCAGTTGCCTGACCCCAAAGAATTACGCAAGAGAAGGGAGCATCGGCATCCCGTTTCCCGACACGTATTACAAGATTGTAAAGACGAACACTCAAGAAGAGGTTCCCTATGGAACCGAAGGAGAAATTTGCATCTGCGGCCCTACGGTGATGCTGGGTTATGTGGGAAATCCCAAGGAAACGGCTCATACCCTTCAGTTCCACCCTGACGGTCATACTTGGCTCCACACGGGAGACTTAGGTTATATGGATGAAGACGGCTTTGTCTATTACAGGCAGAGATTGAAGCGTATGATCATCTCCTCCGGTTATTCCATCTATCCTTCCCAACTTGAGAATATCATAGATGCACATGAGGCTGTTTTAATGTCCACGGTAATTGGTGTTGATGATCCTTACAAAATTCAAAAAGTAAAAGCCTTCATCGTCCTAAAGCCCAGTGTATCGCCTACGGATCAGGTGAAAGAGAGCATAAGGGAACACTGCAGCAAGAATATCGCAAAGTACGCCATGCCTTACGAGTTTGAATACCGGGAATCCCTACCAAAAACTCTGGTAGGGAAGGTGGCTTATACCATTCTTGAAGTCGAGGAGAAAGAGAAAGAAAAAATGCGGAATCAAAAACATGATCAGCATTTGGAGTAAAGCACATCTGAGGAGTTTAGCATGCCTAATCAGATAATAGAGTTTTCTTTAGAGGAAGCATTTCCGATAGCAGAGTATTGCTTCCTCAAGATCTCGGGGTTTGGGAAAGGCACACAAAAGCATAAAAAAATGTTTGACCGGGCTCTGGAGATTTATAAAGAAATCAGTAAAACAGTCAGGCTTGTAGCTGCGGTATCCCATAGAACTCCCGAGAGGATAGACGGGAAAACCTTATATTTTAACGGAGAAAGGTTAAGCTGTAACGGCTTTAACAGACTTACCCCGGAGAATGTTAAAGGAGCCTATTTTTATCTGCTGACAGCCGGCGAGGCACAGAGCGTCAGTGATCAGTTAATGGATCAGCTATATGGAGACATCTGGGGGACAGCCTTAGTAGATTCGGGACGACAGCTTTTGAGGGAGCATCTACTCAACCTTGAAAAGCTGAAAGGTGAGGATAGCATTTTGTCCGCATCCTTCGGCCCCGGCTATTATGGAATGGAGTTGGATCAGACCGCAGAGCTGTTTCGGATTATCGAGGGTTCAACAGTAGGAGTCGGTCTTAGCCCGGGAGGGATGATGCTGCCTCAGAAAAGCGTCATCGGTCTTTATCTGTCGGTACGGAACGAGAAAGAACTTCCTTTGCTATCCTGTGAAAGCTGTATCGGCGGTCCTGCCGGCTGCGCCTTCTGCAACCGGTCTGATATAGAGCGGCTCAACAGGTTAGAATAGCTAGGAGGTAGCGCGGTTCTGCCTCCTGTACTGCTTGGGAGTCATCCCTACCGTCTTTCTGAAGACTTTGGAAAAGTAACTCTGATCTTCAAAACCGCACTGAAGTGATATATGGGTTAAATTCAGATTCGTCTCCCTGAGAAGAGACTTAGCTTCCCGAAGCCTGAGCATGGTCAGGTATTCTGTAAAGCTCTTTCCCATCTCCTGTTTGAAAAGCACCGATAAATAGGATTGATTTACATGGAAATAAGCGGCACTGTCCCTGAGTGTCAGCTTTTCTCTATAATATTTATTCATGTATTTTACCGTTTCAGCTATAATTTCTGAGGAACCACTATAAATATCTTCGGCATATCGCTTAGCCAGATCGCCGAGAATGGAGCACGCCAGACGTTTCATACTTTCGTAATCCTTTTCTTCAGAGAGGATGTCAATATTACCGGATTCCGTTTCCAGATACCCCATGGGTGATTGATCCCAGTCGGGGAGACCTCTGAGCAGCAGGTTGGACAAACCGTAGAGCTTAACTTTCACAGCGTTAAGATCACCGGCCTCCAACAGATACAGCTCATCGATCAGCTTCAGGGCCTTTTCTTCCGCATCTTTAGCATCACCGCTCTTAACCGCTTGACTTACATTGTTTTCAAGATCATGGGGATAGTCCATATCCCTATGAATCTTTTTGTATTTGCGAACTTCCGATCCTAACTTGGATTGCTTTTGATAGCGCTCACTCTTAATGAAATATTCTCTGGCATTTTCTACAGAAGAAAGGATGCAGTTGTTTAGCAATACAGATAGACAGGAAACCTCCTGAGGGGTATATTCCTTGATCTTATTCAGTGCCAAGGTCAGTTTGGGATAATTAGAATCGTCGATAGAGTCTTCCTTTAGGAGCTTGGATACATTGCTTTCCCTGAGTGAGCCCATAATGATAGGACCGGCAAGAAAGCCGCCTGCCAGCTTGTTGTTAATAGTCAGGGCTACGGCGATCTTTACCAGGCCGCCTCGGCAGACAAAGATATAGGGTTCGCCCAACTGTGAGGCGTAATTAATGGAGGACATAAGGTTTCTGCCACAGTCAGCCGATGGCTCTCCGTATTCCGCTGCCAAATTGCATATTCTTGAATCTTCTCCCCATTCCAGGAGAATTTCACCACTATGGTCTATAAACGTAATAGGGATCCCCATCATTACACTGAAGGCGTTGATGGATTCCTTTAAGTAATCCGAAAGCTGAGGAGAAAGGGGTTTGGTCAAAGGCGGAGTAAGTGCAGGTTTGTTTTGCATAGTCACCTCATAAAATTACATAATTCAACGAAAATTGGTAATATTATTTTACCAAACCCTGAATTATTAATCAATAGGAACTATGAAACCCAATAATAATACCTAAAATTGCTTAAATCCTTCTATCGTTATAAATGAATAAAAAGTTATCATATACATAGGTATAAAAAGATGTATTAGTATTAATATGCCCAGCGGGCTGATCTTTATCACAACGGAGGTTTTGTATGGGAAGAGATTTAGTATTGAATACGTTAAAGCACGAGAAGACTGATCGTGTTCCCTGGGTTCCATTTGCCGGGGTCCATGCTGGAAAACTGAAGGGATATACAGGTGAAGAAATACTGAAAGACGCTGACAAATTAGTCGAAGCTCTTTTAGAGGTTAACAAACTGTATATGCCTGACGGCATGCCAGTCATGTTTGATTTGCAGATAGAAGCAGAGATCTTGGGCTGTACGCTGCTTTGGGCAAAAGATAATCCGCCGTCAGTGAGATCTCATCCGCTGGCTGATGAGAAGTCAATTCCCTGCAGATGTATGATGCCTTCAAAGGAATCAGGGCGAATCCCCATGATACTGGATGTGATGAGAAGAGTCAAAGCGGCTATCGGGCAACAAACCGCACTATATGGACTGATTTGCGGACCTTTTACCTTAGCCTCTCATTTGAGAGGGACCGGCATTTTTATGGATATGATAAAGGATTCTCAGTATGTTAAAGATCTTATGGATTTTTGTTCCGAAGTCTGTATCCAGATGGCCGACTTTTACATTGAAGCAGGCATGGATGTTATTGCTGTTGTAGATCCTTTGGTGAGCCAGGTTTCTCCAAAACATATTGAGGCGATGCTCTCCGACGGCTTCATTGCTATCTTTGACTATATCAGGAGCAAAGGAGCCCTTTCCAACTTTTTTGTGTGCGGAAATGCTTCAAAGCAGATCGAGGTCATGTGTAAGATGAATCCGGACGGCATTTCTGTGGATGAGAACGTCAATCTGGTCGAGGCAAAAGAGATCAGCGACAGGTATAATATTACCATCGGCGGCAATATTCCACTGACCACGACGATGCTGCTTGGAAATCAACAGGACAATATGAAGGCGGTCATTGACATTTTAGACAGCTTGGATCATCACAATCTCATCGTAAGCCCGGGCTGTGATATGCCATACGACACACCTGTCGAAAATACCATCGCTGCGGCGCAGGCTGTAAAGAATCCGGAAGATGCACGGAAAATGATCGAGAACTATACTGCGGTAGTGGATGATATCGATGTCGAAATACCGGATTATGCAAACCTTGACAAAGTGCTGATTGAATTGTTTACGCTGGATCCGGATCAATGTGCAGCATGCACGTATATGGTAAACAGCGTGGAGGATATCTACGACGAGATCAAGGATATTGCCGACTATAAGGTTTATAGATATTACATTCGTGAAGATATTGCAAGGACAAGGAAGATGGGCATTACAAATCTGCCTGCCATGTGCATCAACGGCGAACAGAAATGGGTATCTATCATTCCGCCTAAAGAAGAGCTTATTGCTGAAATTAAAAAGTACGTTAAATGTAAATAGGTTACATGTGACAACATAAATATTTATAGGAGGACAAAGATGAGTAAGGAAATGCTTCTAAAGGCTGCAGCCGAATCCATCATCGAAAGCGATGAGGACAAGGCCCTTGAGATTCTTGCTAAAGCCGAGGCAGAGGGCATCGATGTAGTTGAGCTTTTAAGCCAAGGTTACAGTGCAGGGATGAGAGAGTTGGGCGATCAGTTCGGAAGAGGAGAGATATTCCTCCCTGAATTGATCTTTTCTACAGAGGTTATGAAAGTCGTAACTGAGAAGATCGAGGCCAAGATGGAGAATGCAGACGTTTCCAAGAGAGGAGTTTTGGTCATCGGCACCGTAGCAGGCGACGTCCACGACATCGGAAAAGGTATCGTAGCCTCACTGGTAAAAACTAACGGCATTGAAGTCCATGATCTTGGCCGTGAGGTCCCTGCTGAAGTATTTGTGGAAAAAGCCATTGAATACAACGCCGACTTCGTAGGCAGCAGTGCACTTCTGACTACAACCATGACCGAACAGAAGAAGATTGAGGAACTGTTGACAAAAGCAGGTATCCGAGACAAGGTCAAGACCATGGTAGGCGGTGCGCCGGTCACTAAGCGTTGGGCTGATAAAATTGGTGCGGACGCTTATTGCGAAGATGCTACTGATGCCGTGAATATGATATTAAACTGGCTGGCCGAATAATGAAGCCAATAATTTATGTTTACAATAAATATTTACGGTAAAGGAGAGAAGCGCTTGAAAAAATTCACGTATGAAGATGACATTCTGGGTTACTGTATCTTAAGAAACGAAGATCTGGATGCTTTGCACGAAGCCACGCTGGAGCTCATGGAGGACTTTGGGCTGCAGATCCACGGAGATGAGGCTCTTGAGGTTTACAGTGCTGCAGGCTGTGAGGTTGACAAAGAGACCGATCGGGTACGTTTTCCACGTAATTTAGTCAACGAGAGTATCGAATCTTGTCCTCCTGAATTTACGCTGTGCGGGAGAGATCCGAAAAATGATACTCTTGTAGGCGGAAAAAACGTGGTATTCAAGAATTTCGGAACCGGGGTTCTGATGATTGATCCCTATACAGGGGAAGTTCGGGATTCCACAAAAGAAGATCTGGGAAATGTAGCCCGCTTCTGCGATGCATTGGATGAGATAAATGTATTCTCTATTGCTGTGGCGGCGGGAGATGTGGACCAGAGAGTGAAGTCTCTGCACGAAGCGGAGATTGTGTTTAATAACCTTACGAAGAATTTTGCACACGATCTGGAAGGGGTCAAGAATACTCAGCGTTTTATCGACATGGCAGCTGCGATTCAGGGAGGTTACGACAAACTGAGGGAGCGTCCCATCATCACGATGGGAGCCTGTCCCAACAGCCCGTTGGAGATCAATAAAAATGAGACGGACATTATTATGCTGTCGGCCAGGCACGGTCTTCCCATCGACATTCTGTCCATGGGACTGTGCGGCGGTACGACACCGGCAACAGTAGCGGGGACATTGGTAACCACAAATGCCGAGATACTGGGAGGCATCGTCCTGTCCCAAGTCATCAATAAAGGCAACCCCATCCTGTACGGAAGCTCCACAACAATTATGGATATGAAATATGCCACATCTCCGGTAGGGGCTCCGGAACACGCTATGTTCGGATCTGCTGTGGGACAGATAGGACATTATTATGGGATTCCCACCAATGTAGGAGGTACTTAGGGGGACAGTAAGATCATCGATGCGCAATTAGGTCATGAAAAGACCATGACAGCCATACTGCCCGCATTGACAGGGAGCAATGTAATCTACGGAATGGGCATGCTGGAAATGGGAATGACCATGAGCTACGAACAGCTTCTGATTGACCAGGAAATTGTGAAAATGATCAGAAGGGTACTGCAGGGGATCGCAGTAAACAAGGAAACGATCGCATTAGATGTAATTAAAAAAGTCGGACCGGCCGGGAATTATCTGGCGGAACGGCATACGCTGAAGTACATGCGCCAGGAGCTTTCCACCACGACGCTGATCAACAGAAAGATGAGAGACAGCTGGGAAAAGAGCGGTGCCAAGGATATCTCTGAGGTTGCCAGGGAGCAAGCCATAAAGATCCTTGAAAACTATAAACCGACACCTCTGCCGGAAGATGTTCGCCGGAAGATCCGCGATATCGTACTGGAAGGAGAGGCGGAAGCAAACGAGTTAGAAAGAAAGGAAGGTTAAAATGCAGGAAAAGAAGTACTTTACCCGCATGGGTGATGGTTCTATCGTGCATATGACTGAAGCGGAAATCCGGGAGGACATGAAAGCCGGTATGGATGATGCAGTCATGAGAGGGAAGATACCGCCATTGACAGATGAGGAGTTTGAACATCTGTATGAAATCATTACGATGCCGGGTACTATCGTCGGAGTTGAGCCTGGAATGCAGATCGTAACTACGAGCGATTCGGGTTCCGATAAGATAAATACCAAATGCGGAATTCCCACCGATAGAGCAATCAATGCCATGCTTCACGAGAGGATTTTAGGATGTGATTCGGTCGATATCGGTTACAGCGACTACAATTACAAGACAGTGAAGGGTGTTGCGAAGCGCGAAGCCACTATGGTGAAGCATACGTTGAACAAAACTACCATGCCGATCTTTTACGGAGCCATGCCGAACTTAGGCTTTTATACCAAACCGGATGGCCCTGTGGACAACTGGGCGGTGCTCCTGCCGGAAGGCAAGATCAAAGAAGCTTTAGCTGCTCAGGAAGAGGCTGTGGAGCACGCCGTAAGAGACATCGTATTTGTGGCGGAGCAGATGAATGATGTTGGAGCTGACGGCATCAATTTGGATACCAGTGGCGCAGCAGGTGATGCAGACTTTCTCGCAGCCTTGAAAGCTACAGAAATTATTAAAGAGAAATTCCCGGATTTAAACGTTGAAATCGGTATGGCCGGTGAATTTGTTCTCGGTATGCATGGCAAGCTGAAATATGACGATGTTCGCTTGGCAGGACTCTATCCTCATAAACAGGTGAAATTAGCAGAAAAAGCGGGAGCATCAATATTCGGACCTGTTGTAAACACAAACTGCAATATGACTTTCCCCTGGAACATCGCCAGAGTGTGCACCTTTATCAAAGCTTGTACAGATGCGGCCGAGATTCCTATCCACGCCAATGCAGGAATGGGTGTATGCGGAATTCCAATGTGTGAAAATCTGCCGGGCGACATCGTATCAAGGGTCGATAAAGCTCTGGTCGAGATCGGCAAAATCGACGGCTTGTAGATTGGCGTCGGTGATCCCCTCGGGGCAGAAGCAACTCATAGTATCGCCGCCAGCATGGGCGGGGTCCGTACTGCCGGAGATCTGGTATTGCGGCTCCAGCTCTCTCGCAAGATGAAAATCAATGAAGCGAAGAAATATGTTGCGGAAAAACTGAATGTTACTCTTGAGGAGCTCTGCGATGTAGTTACTATGTCGGAGGTAAGAGAGGAATTAGGTCTTGGTCTGGGTCATGTGGAACCAAATGCGGAGGCTAACATAGGTATGGAAGCCAAGTTTAGGATTTCAGAACTTTTGGGCATCAAGATCAACTCAGTGGATAGATTCAAGGAAAGAGCAGGACTGAAATAATATGCAAGCCGGTTCCGAAGTACAGTGCCGAAAGCCAGGGCGCAGTAAGGCTAAGATATTTCGGAACCGGTAAAACCTGAACTATCCCAGCAATATGCTGTTTATCATAAATTTTATCTAATTTCCTATACAGTAATGAAACCAAATGAAAGGGAGGATAATGAAGATGGGTAAAAAAATTCCCATGTGGCAGGTTGGCTTAATCTTCGCAGTTATCATAATTTCTATGGGGTATACTATTATTGCATATGACGGGTATATCCATATCCCTCTGATGTTCTCCGGTATTGTAGCTGCCATCATAGCAAAACTCAATGGCTATAGATGGAATTTTCTTGAGCAAGGTATTCTTAACAGTATTAATTCAGCAATGCAGGCCTGTTTGATTCTAATGATAGTCGGTATGCTGATCGCCTCTTGGATCTCCGGCGGCGTAATTCAGATTATGATCTATTACGGCCTTATGATATTAAATCCGAGTATATTTTTAGTCGCATCCTGCCTGATCTGCTGCGTAGTATCCCTGGCAACCGGCAGCTCTTGGACCACTGCAGGTACTGTTGGTATTGCAATCGTTGGTATTGGTGTGGGATTAGGAATGCCTGTTGGTATGACCGGCGGAGCCATCATATCCGGGGCGTATTTCGGTGATAAGATGTCACCTCTGTCCGACTCCACCAATTTAGCCGCTGCTATGGGCGGTTCTAAGCTTTTCGATCATGTGAGACATATGATCTGGACTGTAACGCCTTCCCTTATTATAGCCCTGGTGATATACGGAATTCTTGGCGCAGGACATACTGGAACTGTGGATGCTACCGAAGTTGAAGCGCTTATGACATCATTAAAAGATAACTTCAATCTTTCACCGTTGCTGTTCATCCCGCCGATTTTCATTATATTGATGGTTGTATTTAGGATCCCGGCCATACCGGGATTGCTGTTCGGCGTAGTACTGGGTATTCTCTGTGCAGGAATCTTCCAGGGTGATGATATGGTAGCTGTCTCTGTATACAACCTCTATGACGGTTATATATCGGAAACAGGCAATGTTTTCCTGGATGATTTGTTAACCAGAGGCGGTATTGCATCTATGTTCTAT
>ERZ795059.6107-NODE-6107-length-10768-cov-5.529637_pt1 | contig 10768 bp, 6 predicted proteins | sample MGYA00375143_ERZ795059 | MGnify/ENA primary metagenome ERZ795059 (study PRJEB30188, sample SAMN05720168) | activated sludge metagenome | isolation source: Anaerobic digester | place: USA | collected 2015-01-07 ... | reverse complement strand
CAGACGTGTGCTCTTCCGATCTCATTCCCGCGAAGGCGGGAATCTAGTTCTGATGAGGGACACAGGCATTTTAGTGCGTTTGCCCTGGGGTTCCATGCGGGAGTTGCTCCACCTGTTTGCCCGAGTGGAAGCTCTGAGAGAATGGCAGACAAGTATAACTTTTTGACAAGACGCGCTGTTGGACAGGTGAGAAATGTTCAATACGCTTTTACAAGGTGTGAGAATTTTCAGAATGTGCTGTCTTTGGCGATTTCAACGATCAGCTGTGTATCTTTTGGTATATCTATATGTTTGCCCCTGACAAAGGTGCCACCGATCAGGCCAATTGGGCCGAGGAGCATGTAGCCGCCGAGCGAGGCTCCGGCCGCCAGACCCATCTGTTCATTGGTTTTAACTGACTTTTCGCCGAGGGTAATCGGCAGTTCTTTGCCGTTAGCTGCGGTAACCGTCAGATAGCGCAGCTTAAGACTGCCGTTGCGGCCAAAATTGCCCGGCCTTCTCACCTTTTCGAGTTGGGCTCGCGCTGTTGCACCTTTTTTGACTATTGTGCGTCTGCCGATTTTTATCTCTTCGACAACGGTAAATCTGACCATTTCACCGGTTTTGCTGCTGCGTGTCGACAGGCTTTCTTCAAGATTGAGGCGCACCAGAGTGCCGGCCGGAATGACCAGCGGAGCCGCGGCAAAAACTTCACTCAGCTGGCAGAAAATTATAAGAAGGCAAATCAATTTGATTCCGTGGCTTTTCATGGCTTTTCTCCTTTGAAAAACTCTTTTTTACAAGGCTTTATATGATATGCATTCACAGAACGGAAAGTGAAAGTTTTCCGACAGATATTCTTTATCTATTCCCCCATATTATTGAAATTATACAATCCGGGTGTCTGTGGCAATGTTTGTTTTGATAGTCAGGAAAATCGCATTAAACTTCCGGATTCCGGTTCTGCGCCAGGAATGACGAATTGCGTATCTGTCCCGCGCTCATGTCCCAGAGATTACGGGCAATTGTGTTCTGATGAGCATATGAGCATTTTTGTGCGATTGCTTTGTTTTGGCAGAATGAGTGCAGACACGGTTTTTATACAAGCTCAGGGATCTGATGTTTTTTTTAATTGCCGGCGGTTGATCGGGTTGATTCCACGGCGGTAATTGCTGAAAATCGGCTGTTTTTTACACAGCAGTTCGTTAAAAATTCTATACAGGCGCATAGAAAGTACCGAATTTATTGTGGCGGAGCTGGCCGCCGACACAGCTGGCAATAGGCGTCGTCGCATGATTAGACATTGCTGCCAGGTGAGGGTATTTAAGGGGAATTATTTTTTTGTGGGTTGTTGTAATAAATGAAGATTTATCAAGAAAAACATTGAAAATGCGTAAAAAATGGTTACTATTAAAATAAAGCATATAAAATCGGATCTTTTGACTTAAATTCGCCACCAGGGGGAAGAATGTATAGTCAAAAACGTGTAGAAAAGCTTATGGCGACGGTGCCGGCTTTTACCGAAATTCTTGTTTCTTCGTCTGATTACCAGGTCGCACGCGAGCTTCTGCTGGCCGAGACCCGCCGCATGATTGAAGAAAACGATGACGATGAATTTTTGCTGATCAGCGGATTGCAGTTCGCACTGCGCTTGAACTGTGTGCGGGCTTTCAGGCAGTTTTTGAGCCGGAGATCATCTAAAATAGCCGGCTTCGATCTGGTTAAAGTTCTTTTCGATCTTGCCCACAACAATAGGCGTGATTTGCCGCCTGACCTTTCAGATGCCTTTCTCGAAGATCTTTACCGGATTTTCAGAGGTATTGTCGGCCGCGCCGGCATTTATGAACCATTGAAAAAATCGAAAAAGAAGGGCAGAGAAGCGGCAATAGCCCGCTCTGAATCTCTCAACGAACTGTGCTCTACCTCTGATGCCATTATTGCAAAATACAGATGCGGTCTTGAACCTGAGATTATAAAACAGAGAGAAGATAATCGCCGCCGCATTATGCGATTTTTCAACTGCAGCGACCATGAATTTGCCGATTATCAATGGCAGTTGCGCCATATTGTGCGTGATACAGAGACACTCGGCAAACTCGTCGAACTTTCTGAATCAGAGCGCCGGTCGATTGATATGGCCAAAAAAAGTGGTATTCCGTTTGGTATCACCCCATACTATGTTTCTTTGTTCGATTATTCTTCAGGCAGCCATTATGACATGCCGGTTCGCACGCAGGTAATTCCGCCGGCCAGTTACGTCGAAGCGGTTCAGAAAAATCAGGGTGATTGCGTCACTAACCTTGACTTTATGCGCGAAGGCGATACGTCACCGATTGATCTGATAACCCGCCGGTATCCGCGGATTGTTGTTTTCAAGCCTTACAACACCTGCAGTCAGATATGTGTTTACTGCCAGCGCAACTGGGAAATTGACGACGCCTGGGCTCCAGGTGCTCTGGCACCGCGCGAAAAGATCGATGCGGCGATTGCCTGGATAGCCGCTAATCCGGCGGTTAACGAAGTGCTTCTGACCGGTGGTGACCCGCTGGTAATGAGTGATACCAACATCAGATATGTACTCGAAAAACTCTCGGCAATCGGCAGCATCGTGCGTATACGCATCGGCACCCGCACTCCGGTGGCGCTGCCTCAGAGAATTACCGATGAACTTGCTGCCATGATTGCCAGTTTCCATGAGCCTGGCAAGCGGGAGATAGCGATTGTAACGCATTTTGAGCACAGCTGTGAGATTACTCCCGAGGCAATGCAGGCTATTCAGAAGTTCAGGCGTTATGGCATGAGCTGTTACAACCAGACGGTGTTTACGATTCAGAACTGTCGCCGTTTTGAGGTGAGTGCGCTGCGACGATGGTTGCGCCTGATCGGGGTCGAGCCCTACTACACTTTTAATGCCAAGGGTAAAGAAGAAACCGATTTTTACCGGGTGCCGCTTGCCCGCCTGCAGCAGGAAGCGAAAGAGGAAGCCCGCCTGTTGCCGGGTTTATCGCGCACCGACGAGCCGGTTTATAACGTGCCGGGTCTCGGCAAAAATTACCTCAGGGCTGAGCAGAATCATCTGCTGCTGACGATTCTGCCCGATGGCCGACGGGTTTACGAATTTCACCCCTGGGAAAAGTTCATCGCCAACAGCGAGTCGTATCTGCACCGCGATATACCGATTCTCGACTATCTCAAAAAACTCGAAGCCCTGGGAGAAAAGTCTTCTGATTACCGCAGCATTTATTATTATTTTTGAGACAAGACCTAAATTCAAGAACAGATAAACTGCAGGTCATCCCGGTAAAGCCTGCGCTCACAGATTTTGTGCCCGCGACGCGGGCAGCGGTTTGCGAGGTAGCTTAAACAGTTAACTGGAGTCGGCAATGGCGCAATCAGGTTTCGCCATTCCTGGCCTGGAGCCGGCATCCGGAAGTTTAATGCAGTTGCTCTGTTTTGTGCGGTAATCAATAAAACTTCCTGAATTTTGTGGAGTATACTTGTAGTGTACGATTTTCTGGAAAGTTCAGGAGTTTTTTATGAACCCGGGCAAACAGTTGCGATGGTCATTGCTGGTTTTTCTTTTTCTGGTCGTTATTGGCTGCCTGCCGGCCGAAGCGGTTAACCCTTTTGCTGCCGATGAAAAGGTAAACATTCAGCAGGGCAGTTCACTCGACAGCGGTGAAGCTCTTTTCAGCAAACCGCAGCTCGATAAAAATGCCGCTGATGATTCGCTTAAAAGCACTTCGATTGCAGTTATGAGTGATCTACATGCAAGAAACTGGAACCATGCCAGTCTTGTTTCGGCTTTTAAAGCCATTAACGACCTCAAAGACTTATCAGCTCTGGTTCTTACCGGCGACTCGGTCGAAAAAATCGGTTCGCCGAACGAATATTCTTTTCTGCTGAAAACCCTGAATACACTGAAAAAGCCGGTTTTGGCCGTAACCGGCAACCATGACATCATGTATAAGGATTATTACAATCCTGACAAAAACGCCAAAAACCCGAAACTGCGCACGACACCGGCAGAACGCAAGGCCAAGCTCGAGCGTTTCCGCAAACTTCTTAAACAGAAGGCGATCAGATACACAAAAAAGATGGGTGGGCACCTGCTGGTATTTTTGCCGAATGACGCGCTCGACGCTAAAAGCCTGGTGCGGCTGTCTGATACAACCCTTGAATTTCTGCAGAAAACTCTTAAAGAAAACCCCGATACTCCAACCATAATCTTTTGCCATGGTCCGTTGCTCGGAAGTTATGTCAGAAAAGGCGGGCTGCCGCTGCCGCAGGCAACTGCGCAGCCGGCTGCAAAAATCCGCAAAATTCTCAAAAAAAATCCGCAGGCGTTTCTCTGGGTTTCGGGGCATATTCACATGGGGCCTTCTTCAAGCAACTTTTCGGCGAAAGTGAACAAGGTCGATCACATTACCAACATTCATGTGCCGGCGGTGCAGGACGATTCAGCCTGGATGCGCATTATCAAACTGTCACCCGAAAAAGCCGTGGTTCGCACCTTTAACGGCAAAACCGGCAAATATGCCAAAAAACATGAGCGCACCTTTAAACACAAGGTCAAAAAAGAAACTCAGGAAAAGCCAGACAAAGAACCCAAAAACGAGCCGAAAGACGAACCGAAAAATACGCCGCCGGTCGACGATGATAAAGACCAGCAACAACCAGAAACAGAAGCCAACCCTGGCCAGATTTTTGTCGATCCGGCTGATGACGGCGAAAGTCTGCCCGATGATGGCCTGATTCCTGACCAGGACGAAGAAGACGTTGAAGGTGCTGAAGAAGACGAAACCTACGAAGAATCAGACGATCAGAATGTTGTTGAAGAAAGTGACGATGACGCTGCTGCCAATGAAGATGCCGGTTCTGAAGTTTCTGATACTTCAAACGCTTCATCGAATGAAAACTCTGAAGCGGTGATCGAAAAGATTCGTGATCTGGTGGCGGCCGCCATGGAATATATCAACCGCATTTTTTCAGACTTTCTCAGGTTCGTTCAGCCGTAAATTTTGCTGTAACAGCATTGTTAGCCATTTTGGCGATCATAGTTCGATAGAAATGTCCGGTTTATTACCGGGCATTCTTTTTTATGGCATAAATTAAGACTTACAGAATCAGGTTCATTAACTCTTCCAGTTCTCTGTCGCAACAGAACTGCATGTTTCTCCATCAACCCGGTGAACTCTTCAATCGCCATTACCCTGAAGAAGAAAAAGGGCTGGCGGGAATCTTATAGTTAAGAGCTTGGATCCCTGCTTTCACCCTCCGGGCACAAGCGCAGGGATGACGCAATGATTGCCTGTTCTTTAAATTATGTGTGACAGTCGACCAGGCATTTTGAACGTCGAATCAAATTATGGGTTTTAATTTATATGGATTGATAATAGAATGAAAGCAGAGTTTCCACCACCGGGCGTTAGTACAGACATTCGTAAACTCGTTTAACCAGGCATAGAGAGAAGCCGGTAAACTATTGCAGAGCCGCCGGAAAGCGGTGAAATCAAGCATAGACTCATTTGCGGTAATTGTCTGGTCGCCCGAATTTTATGGTGCTGGGGAGATTACTGATGAGAAAAGTTTTCCGGCTTCTGATTGTCTTGTCTTTGCTTGTTTTTCAGCAGAACATTGTTTCAGCTCAGGTGTTTCTCGGTGCTTTGCGAAGCGTTGAAAATCAGTTGAACAGCGATGAAAGAAAGAAAGTTGGGTCTGCTGTAAAAAAATCTCAAACGGTGCAGGATCTTGTCAAAAATGGCAGTCACGTGAACCTGCAGGCACATAACGGTAAATTCATCTGTTTTGATTCTGCAATGGCTGCCCGGGCTGCTGCTGACAAACCCGATCTATGGGAAAGACTTCAACTGGTTGAGGTTTCAGCCGGAAAATTCGCACTGTTTGGAGTGCATGGATATTTTGCCTCGGCCGACATAGGTGCCAGCCGGGCCCCTTTAAGCGCACGCAGCAAATGGACAAGAGAATGGGAAATCTTTGAAATAACCGTCAACGGTGACGACAGTATCAGCCTTAAAGGGGCGAACGGTAAATACCTTTCAGTAGAGCCAAATGGCGATATTTTCGTCTGTGCCGATAAAATAGACACCTGGGAAAAACTCAGGGTTACAGCCGCTGCCAACGCACCTTTGCCTGATCTGGCGACGGGAATGATTGTCGGGTTGCAGAACGAACATGGCAACCGTTATTTTTCAGTCGATCAGGACAGAGATTACTCTGTTCGTGTTGACGCAACTGAAGCCAGAGTTTGGGAAAGATTCAGACTGGTCAGCTATGGTGGCTGCAGGTTCAGTTTTCAGGCAGATAATGGCTGGTATCTTTCCCCTGTAGTCAAAAACAAGGTCACATACTTATATGCTGTTGAAGCTGAAGTCAATTCTGCGCCAGCCTTTAATGTGCTTTTTGGCAAAGACGATTCTGTGTATCTGCGTTGCGAAAGCGGCAGTTTCGTCAGCAGAAACGGCAGCGAGGCCATGGCCGATAAAGATGAGGCCGCCATGCTTCGTCTTAAGGTTCTACCAGCTGAGGATGAATCAGGCTTTGTAACGATTATTTCGAAAAATGGTCTCAGATGTGGCTATATCAAAGAGTTTACCAGTGAATGGAGCAGCAAAAATCTTGGCGTTGCCGCTGATATTTCGGTTCATCGCCCGAAAACACCTAAAGGATGGGCTTTTCTTGGTGATGCTCTGGCCCCTGGCGATGAAAAACCGGTTTATTCATCGATGATTATTCTCGACGATCCAAACTCATTGCAGAAACCTGAAGGCTACGAAGAAATCTGGAGCAGTCGCGATGGCAAGGCTGGCAGCAGTAATGCTTCAATCTGGCAGCCTGTTGCTCCCAAAGGCTACGTGGCGCTTGGTCTGGTTGTTACTACTGACGGGAAAAAGCCTGAAAAAGTTCCATCGTTAGGCAATTTAAGATGTATTCGTCAGGACCTGGTCATACCGGGAAGAGCTGCCAGACCAGTATGGAACGACAAGGGTTCCGGGTTGGCGCGGCCCATTTCATTGTTTGTGGTTGGCAGAGATGCCGGCGACGAAGTCGGGTTGCCGCCCGGAACATTTCTTGGGGCCTGGTTCAACGACCGGCCGGTTGGAGGGGCCACTGACGTTCCATTTACTGAGCTGGCCAGGAGCAGCGACTGGTATCTGGCTGGTTTTAAAGTGCGTTCCGGCGGCTTGATCGACAACATCAGGCCGGTTTTTAGAAAGTTTGCTGATGCCGGAGAAGAATACGAAGGCGAAAAGCGCGGTGGCAATGGCGGTAAAGAATATTCTCTGATTGCTGATAAAGACTGGGCGGTTTCTGGCATCAGCGGCCGCAACGGTTCTATGATCGATCAACTGCGGGTGCAGTTCAGAAAACTTAATGGCCGTTCGTTTACCGCAAAAGACAACAAAGAGAGCAAGAGTGCGGGTGGTGATGGCGGCGGCGATTTCTCCATGGGCGGCCACGGCTGTCTGTTTCAGGGCGTTGATGTTTATACCGGCAATTTTGTGAATTCAATTGGTCTGGTGCCCATGCCAATGTCGCAGGCATGGGTTATTCCTGCATTGAAGCCTGAAGAAATACAGGCAGATGTGCTAAAAGGGCTTATTGACCTGCATCTTGAGCAAAATCGTGACGAAATTCTCGATAAAGCAGTTGAAGAATTTGTTAAGAAAAATCCGGGCCTGCAGAATCAGTCTGAATCGACATCAGGCGCAGAATCAGAGAATGCTTCACTGACGGTAGAAATTCCAGATATGTCGGTAGCTGAAGCCGGGTCGGCAGCAGAAACCCTGTCTGGTGGCACGGCAGTCGAATCGGGCAGCGGTTCTGGCTCTGCAACAAATCTGAAACAGGAATTTGAAAAAGCCATCGCCGGGCAGAAGGTTGCAGGTGATTTGTTTTCGTCTATTGAGACGATTTCAAAACTTCTTGGCTTTCAAAACCCGCGCTTCGAACTTAATCAGGAAATGCTCTCTCTGTTTGCAGACATGCAACTGCGCCTCTCAGAAAAGATACAGACTTTGCTGAAGGTTTCCGTAGAAATTCCGCTTTCTGACACCAAAACAAAGGGTATTCTCGTTAAAGCCGATATTCCAGGCAAGTGGGAAAACCCGCTGGGCATCAATGGCCTGTCGCTGCAGAAAATGGGTTTTGGCGGCAATTTTGCATTGGGTGCCAAGGGTGGCAAAGGCATTCTGCCGACCCTTTTTGTAAAAGGTGCCATGGATATCGGCCTGAAGTCCGAAATAGAAATGCTTGGTGCTTATAATCCCGATTTTCCCGGTATTTCCGGGCTGATAGCTTCGATGGCCGAAATTTCGTGGCAGGATGTGGTCGGAGTCGCAAATTTCTTTTTAAAAGCAGCCACCGTCGGTTCAAAGGCGACATTACCTGCGCCAGGGTTTCCGTTCGACACCATCAAGGTCAAAAATGCCGAGTTCATGATTTCGAAGGTGACCGCAGAAAATCTGGATCTGGTCACCGGCACCAGGTTGCGTGGCGATTTCATTTTTGACGACAAAAAGCTTGGCTGGGTCGAAGTGCTTTTCAGTCCCGAAGGAAAGACGGTAGGAACTGTTCAGATGCAGAAGGTGTCGGTCGGGCCGCTGCAATTGACCGCCCCTTCCGATGCCAAAAACAAAAACGATGGCCCGCTTGGCATTATCAACCATACAAAAGACAGCAACAAGTTTTCGGTTAAGGGCAAAGTTGTTATTGCCGGCTCGCCCATGGAATACATTCAGGAAATCAGTGATGTTATGAAAATACAGATTTCGGGTGATTTTGGCGGTGTGTTGCCGCTTACCCTGCTTGGCACAGCAAACGCCGGCCGCAAAAATCTTTTCCCGGATGGCGGCCTTGAACTGGCCGGAAAAGTCGATACTGCCTTCATTCAGAGCGTTCAGGGTCTGGTAATCAGCTCGGTTCAGAATACTCCTGGCCTGGGTAAGTTTGCAGGCGCGTTTGCCGGGTCAATATTGAGCATCAGGTCGATCGAAGTCAAGGGTTCGCTCGACAAAATTGCCGGTGGAAACCTGCCAGAGATGGTTGTCGACTGTAGCATTGCCGGCAAGTCGATGCAGGTTGGCATCAGGAATGTCAAAGTTTCGGCCAGCCTGGTTTCAACCATTGTCTCTGAGCTGACTGAGAAGGTGATCGAGCAGACTGGTGATCTGGCCAAACAGTTTGCCGAGGCGGTAGAAAAGGTTGTCAAAGAATTTGTCGGCAACATTGAAGATCAGGCCAGACAAATGGCTGATGAAGCGAAAAAGGTGGCAGAAGAATCGGGAAAAGCCGTTTCTGAAGCCGTCAGTCAAATCGGTGATTTTTCGCGCGATGCGGGCAACAAGGCGAAAGACTACGGCGAGTCAGCCATAAAATCAGCTGTCAGCGTTGTGGGTAATGTCGGAAAAGGCATTAAAAAGTTTCTTGGGTTTTAACCCGATCAATTCTGTTAACTGACTGTCGTCAGAAAGAAAAACCCCGTAACTCTTACAGGTTACGGGGTTTTTGATAACTGAGCGGTTTTATCTGAATCAGGCTTCTGTTTTTACCGGTTTGCGCATGGCGAAGTATGCCAGCGTGGCACAGAGAAACAGAAAGGCGATTACAGCCCGCGACTGGCTGCCCGGAGCTTCGCCGGCGACTTCGATTTTGCCATCGGCGGCGACTAGATAGGCCTGTTCCCATTTGCCGAGATCGACGCTGGTTTCGACTGCCGCGCCATTCAGCATGGCCTTGACGGCAAAGGTCTGAGTTTTGGCTTTTTGCATCTGCTCATTAAGGGCTGTGATTTCAGCTTCTTTGGCGGTTATCGCTGCGGCGTCTGGAGTTGCAGCAGCTTTGAGTTCGCGCAGAGCGATCTTGGCGGCCGAAATCTTTTCGACGATATCGTCGGTCGCCGGATAGACTGCCGGCGAAACTTTGTGATAGCTGCCAGTCAACTGTTGACCGTTGATTTCGACGTTGCTGAGCTGAGTCGAGGCAAGGTGAATGCCAGGCTTATTGATGCCTTCGAGCAGGCCCGGACTCTTTTCTGCAATACCCATGAGCACCATGATGAAAACACCGGTAAGAGCCGCGCCGGCAATCAGACCGGATGAGTAAAGAACGCCGGTTTCGCGTTTTTCTTCGAGATCGGGGTCTTTTGTGCGCATTTCGAGTACCCAGCGGATAATGCCACCGGCCATGATAGGCACCGACAGTGACAGCGGCAGGTAGAGACCAACCGCGAACGCCAGTGAGTTGATGCCGAGCAGTTCGACGCCAAGGGCGATGAACATGCCGCTGATTACCAGGTTCCAGGGCAGGTTGCCGCCGATAACTCCATCAACGACGAGTTTCATCAAATTCGCCTGGGGAGCCGGCAACTCACCTGTGGTGATCGCATCTTTGAGCAGATACATGACGAAGCCCATGGTCAGGCCCGAAGCGAGAACGCCGATAAATTCGCCAATCTGCTGGTATTTCGGCGTGGCACCGATAAGAAAACCGGTTTTCAGGTCCTGTGAGGTGTCGCCGGCGATGGAGGCGGCGATACAGACAAAAGCACCAACGGTGAGAACGGCGATTTTAACGTTCGGCATATCAGCCATGCCGGCCAGGATGAAAATAATGCAGGTCAGCAGCAGGGTTGCGATGGTCATGCCCGAGATCGGGTTCGAAGAAGAGCCGAGCAGACCGACGATGCGCGATGATACGGTGACAAAGAAGAAACCGAAGACAACGATCAGAATGCCGGCGATTGCCGAAATGCTGAACGAATGAAAGA
>ERZ795059.6101-NODE-6101-length-10772-cov-8.990016_pt1 | contig 10772 bp, 6 predicted proteins | sample MGYA00375143_ERZ795059 | MGnify/ENA primary metagenome ERZ795059 (study PRJEB30188, sample SAMN05720168) | activated sludge metagenome | isolation source: Anaerobic digester | place: USA | collected 2015-01-07 ... | reverse complement strand
CAGCCGGTGGGCGTGAGCCCCCTCCCGCTCGCGGCTTCGCGCCGATCCACCTCCCCCAGTGCTGCGCACTGGTGGAGGCAATTCCCCTTGGTCGCGGGTGGCGGTGGAGCGTGGCCCCTGGGTTCCGGATCACGCGCGCTGCGCGTGTTCGGAATGACAGCGTGGGCGGGCGCGATGGTCGGAAAAGCGAAAGGCCCGCTGTTGCCAGCGGGCCTTTGTCTATTCCGCGGCAGGGGGCACGTCCGCGTGCTTGCCCTTGTTGAGGAGGAGTTCGTCCTCCGCGGTGGGCTTGGTGGCCAGGCGGCCGGCCCAGGGGCTGATGAAGCGTTCGAACTGGTCGACGAAGGAATAGACGACCGGCACGAGGACCAGCGACAGCACCGTTGACGAGATCAGGCCGCCGATGACCGCAATGGCCATGGGCTGACGGAAGCCGGCGCCTTCGCCGATGCCGAGGGCGGTCGGGATCATGCCGGCTGACATGGCGACGGTTGTCATCACGATGGGACGAGCGCGTTCGCGGCAGGCTTCGAACAGTGCGTCATACGTGTTCTTGCCGCGTTGCTGGGCCTCGATCGCGAATTCGACCAGCAGGATCGCGTTCTTGGCGGCGATGCCGAGCAGCAGCACGCAGCCGATCATGACCGGCATCGAGATTTCCTTGCCGGCGATCAGCAGCGCGAGGAAGGCGCCGGAGAAGGACAGCGGGAGAGATGCAAGGATGACCATCGGCTTGAACACCGATTTGAACAGCAGCACCATGACCGAGTAGATCAGCGCGACGCCAGCCATGAGGGCGATGACGATGCCGCCGAACATTTGCATTTCGGCCTGTTCGTTGCCGACGCGGGCGCGGGTGACAGCCCCCGGCGTGCCGGATTTTTCGGCCGCGAGGATCGCCTGCATGGTCTTCGTCTTGTCGATGGCTTCAGTCGCGTCGCCGGACGTGTTGCCGGGCGCGAAGTCAGCCTGAACCGACGCCATCCGCTTGCGATAGATCCGCTGGATGTTGCCGGGGCCGGCCTCGTAGGTGAGATCGGCCACGGCGCCGAGCGTGGTGGAGCCACCATTCAGCGTGGGCACGCGGAGCTGCGATAGTTCCGCGAGATCGTTGCGTACCGAATCCGGCAGGCGGACGCGGATCGGCAGGCGGCGTTCGCCTTCCGAGAATTTCGGCGTGTTGGCTTCGATATCGCCGGCGGTTGCAATACGCGCGACCTGGGCGATGGCGTCCGTCGATACGTTGAGACGGGCAGCCTCTTCCGTGCGCGGGCGGATGATCAGCTCGGGGCCCGGAGGCTCGGGCGAGAGGCGCGGATTCTGGATCTGCGGGAGATCCTTCATCTCGTTGAGTAGCGCCATCTGGACCTTGTCGAGTTCGACTGCATCCTCTGACGTGAGCAGGACGTTGACGTCCGACCCGCCGGGGCCGCCGCCGGTCATCAGCGCGGTGACGCGGATGTCGGGGATCTGCTTGAGTTGCGGACGGATGTGCTGCTTGAGCTGCTCCGTCGTCATCTTGTGGCCTTCGCGCATCACGACGGTCGCGGAACCGGAGGTGAGGCCTGCGCCGCCACCGCCGCCGCCGGCCATCGCAGCCGAGCCGCCCGATCCGCCGGAGCCGATCGAGATGAAGACGTCTTCCACGTCCGGCTGTTTCATCAGCAGGTCGTTGAGGGCCGTGGCCGAACGTTCCATCTGGCCGCGTGTGGAGCCCGGAGGCGCGGAGATGTTGAAGAGGATGTAGCCGGGGTCTTCGGTCGGGATGAAGCCCTTGGGCAACATGCCGACAAAGACGATGGTGGCCACGAAGGACAGGCCGCCGAAGGCCGAGGCGATCAGGCGATGCTTGAGCGCCCAGGCCAGCGTGCTTTCGTAGAAGCCGGGCAGCTTGCGGACATCGCGGTTTTCATGTTTCGCGGGCGACGGCTTCAGGAAGTAGGCGGCCATCAGAGGCGAGACGAAGCGCGCAACCAGCAGCGAGAAGACGACGGCCACGGCGACCGTGATGCCGAACTCGATGAAGAACTGGCCGGGCATGCCGCCCATGAACGATGTCGGCAGGAACACCACGACGATGGATGCGGTGGTGGCCAGAACGGCGAGGCCGATCGCGTCAGCGCCTTCCATGGCGGCGCGGAAGGGCGTGTAGCCCGCCAGCGTTCGCTTCTGGATGTTCTCGATCTCCACGATCGCATCGTCGACGAGGATGCCGATGACGAGCGTGAGGGCGAGCAGCGTGACGACGTTCAGCGAGAAGCCGAACAGCGAGATGATGAAGAAGGTCGGGATCAGCGACAGCGGCATGGCGAGCGCGGCGATCACGGTCGCGCGCCAGTCACGCAGGAAGAGGAACACGACGAGGGCCGCGAGGATCATGCCCTCGATCAGCACCGCTTCGGTTGCGTGGAAGTTCGCCTTGGTGTCGTCGGTCATCGAGAAGATCTTGGTGATCTTCAAGCCGGGATTTGCCTGTTCGAGGCGCGCGATAGCGGCGAGCGTGCCGTTCTCGACATCGACTTCGGAGGCGTCGTCGACCTTGATGATGTTGAAGCCGGCGACCGGGCGGCCGTTGAGGCGCGCGAAGGAGCGGATTTCAGCCGAGCCATCGCCCACTTCGGCGACGTCTGACAGCTTCACATAGGATGTGCCGCCGCGCAGGGGGATGGTGAGGTTGCGCAGTTCATCGACGGTGAGCGTTTCACCGATGACGCGCGTGGTGGTTTCGGAGCCGCCGACTTCGGCGCGGCCGCCGCCATAGTTGCGATAGGTGCGCTGCAGCGTGTTGTTCACGTCGGCCGCGATGACGCCGAGCGAACTCATGCGCACGGGATCGAGCGTGACGTTGATCTCGCGGTTGACGCCGCCGACGCGCGTGGTCTGGCCGACGCCCCTGACGGACTGGAGCTCGCGCGCGATGCGGTCGTCGATGAACCAGGACAGTTCGGTCGCCGACATGGTGGGGTGCGAGACGGCGAACGTCATCAGCGCGCCGCCGGTGAAATCCAGCGCGTTGACGAGCGGGGGCTGGATGGTGGCGGGCAGTTCGGTGCGGACCTGGTTGACGCGGGATTCCACGTCGTCCTTGGCCTTCTGGAGATCAACGCCGATTTCGAACTGGATGATCGTGGTCGAGACGCCGAGCGTCACGGACGATTGCACGAGCTCGATGTTGGGAAGGCTCGCGATCGAGTTCTCGACGATGCGCGTGACCTGGTTTTCGAGTTCGGTCGGGGCGGCGCCCTCCTGGATGACGGTGGCGACCACCATCGGGAAGGAGATGTTCGGGAACTGCTTGATCGGGAGCTTGGAATAGGAATATGCGCCCGCGACAAGCATGAGCGTGAAGGCGACCACAACCGGGATGGGGTTGCGGATCGCCCAGCTGGAAATCGGCAGGTTCATGGCTATTTGCCTCCGGGCGCGGCGGCCTGTTCGGCAACGGCGCCCTCTTCAACCGGCTGGATCACATCGCCGTCGAGCGTGAAGGACGAGCCGACCGCGAGGACGCGGGAGCCGGCGGGCGGGCCTTCGATGAGCTGGACGTAATTGCCGGAGCGTTCGCCGAGCTTCACCGGGACCTGCTTCACCGTGTTGTTGTCGGCGACGAGCATGATGGACGGGCCACCCGCTTCGTAGCGGACGGCGCTGGCCGGGACGGTGAGGACGCTGGCGGTGGACGAGCCGAACTTGGCCTCGGCGAAGGAGCCGGGACGCAGGGCCTTGTCGAACGGCAGCTGGATGCGGGCGCGGCCGAGGCTGGTGTTGGCGTCGACGCGCGGGGAGACGAAACGGACCTTGCCCTGGATCGTCTCGCCGGTGGTGAGCGTGACCATGGCGGGGCTGCCCTCTTTCAGGAGGGCGAGCTTGGCGTCGGGCATTTCGGCGTCGAGTTCGATGAGGCCGTCGCGCGAGAGGCGGAAGTAAGGGCCGGCGGCGGCGCCGGAGATGTCGCCGGGGCGGATGGCGCGCTGGAGCACCATGCCGGCGACCGGGGCGCGGAGGGTCATGCGCGACTGGCGCACTTTCATCTCGTTGACCTGGGCCTGCGAGGCGGCGAGCGAGGCCTGCGCGCCGGCGGTTTCCATGCGGCGCTGTTCGAGGAGCTCCTTCGAGAAGGCGCCTTCCTGTTCGAGCGATTCAGCGCGGGCGAGCTGGCTTTTCTTGAAGTCGAGCGAGGCTTTCTGCGTGGCGAGGGTCGCTTCGGCCTGCGCGATCTGCGCCTGCAGGAGAGCGTCGTCGAGCTTGGCCATGGCCTGGCCCTGCTTCACCCAGTCGCCTTCATCCACATACACCGCAGCGACGCGGTAGCCGGGAAGTTCGGACCCGACGGCGGCTTCCTCGCGCACGACGAGGCGGCCCGAGGCCACGAACTCGTCTGCGAGATCGCGGAGTTCAACGCGCGTGACGCGCATCGACTGCGAGTCGCCAGCGGCGGCGGGAGCGACCGTTGCAGCGGCGCTTTCCTCGGCTGGCGCCGGTTTCTGGCCGCACGAATGCAGGGCGAGCATCATGAAGCCCGCGCCGGTGATCGCGGCGGCAGAGGTGAGGCTTTTGCGCGTAACCATTTTTGTCTGTCCTTGCGCGTCCGGGGAGGAAGATTTGAGGTCTTGGGTCTTGGGCGGACCGTCTGATGCGGCCTGTCCCCTTATCTTGAAGACGAATGACGACAGCCGGATGCGACCCGGTCTGCCGGAATTTTTGTGTTGTACGTCGGTTTTCGATGCGTGGATGGGCTGACGGGCCGCGTCGGCGGGGGCCGTGGCGGGGAGTCCGGGCGCAAATCCGCCGCCGTCCGCTGAAACAGCAGACACAGCTTCGCCGCCGGCCGGGGTATTGTCAGGGAGGTCCATCACACCCAACTCGGAAACTATAGCGTTTCCCTATCTCATTCTGTTATAGACTGGAAAGATGGTGATCGCGTTAAGTAGATCACGTTTTACCTATCGGGAGCCCAAATGCAGGTCGTCGAGGAACCCGCGAACAGCATTTCGCCAAGGGAGCGAATACTGGCTGCGGCCCGCAAGATCTTTCTCGACGGCTTGCCTGAACATGCAACCATGGACGCCGTGGCCCACCAGGCCGGCATGTCCAAGAAGACAATCTACCGCGAATTCAAGAGCCAGGTTGAGCTGCTGGGCGCCCTGCTGATCGAGAACGTGGCGGACCTAGGCGACTTCACGCCGCCCAAGCCCGGCGACGATATCGAGCTGGAACTCTACGGCATTCTCGTGCGCGTCATCACGCACTTCACCAGCCCGCGTTCCATGGCGCTGGCCCGCCTGATCATTTCGGAAGTGCGCCGGTATCCCGAGCTGATGAACGCCTCGAAGCCGCGCGGCTTCCCTCGTGAGCGGATCGCCAACTGGCTCGCCTCCCCCGTTGTGCGCGCCAAGTACCAGATCGAAGACCCGGACGACGCCGCCGCGATGCTGTTCGGGATGGTGATGCAGGATTCAGGCTTCAAGCTGCTGGTGGTGAACAGCGCGACCATGCCCTCGCACCTGATCGAGACACGCGCCCGCCGCGCCGTGCAGATCTTCCTGCGGGGCGTGACGAAGGGCGGTTGAGCGCCACCCCACTTTCACGGCTGATCAGCTCGTCGAAAAAAGTTCATCCAGCATCGCGACCTTCGCGAAAATCTCGATTTGCTGTTCCTGGATCAGGGCTTGGGGACTTGGCGATCGCCTGGCGTCGTGCATGATCACGGCACAGACGGGGGAAGTTCATGCGTTTGGCTGGCATAGCGCTCTTGATGTCGTTAGGCCTTGCGCCCGTGGCGATGGGGCAAACACCTAGCGAGTGCGCGGGACAACCGCTTTCGCCTTTGCCTGATCCTTGGCTCAATACAGCTGTTGCCATCACTACATTTACTGAAACCGGCAAGCCGGCGGACTACAGCGCAATTGCGGACAATACTGACAAGCAAGGGATGTCGATTGGCATCCTTCAGTGGAACTTCGGTCAGGGAACAATTGCAAAAATTGTCGACGGAACGCAAAATGTTGACGCCGTCGCGCTGGAAACGATGCCGACGTTCGGCAAGAAATTTATCGCCGAAGCGAAGAAGTCCGGCGGCTCAAGAGTTGAGCGCCAAGCAGCTACAGCTTGGGTTGCCGACGCTCAAACGTCAGACAAAGAAGCTCTGTACGCTGAGCTCCGGAAGTTTTTAGCTCATCCCGCTGTCAAAAAATCTCAGGACAATGCCGCCCGCGCGGAAGGCGAGAAGGCATGGAAACACGCCTCCTCCTGGATGGAGAAAGTTCGCACTGGCTGCACACCGCAATTTGCGCAGTTTGCGGTGTTCTTCGATTACCTGAACCATGGCGGCGAAAGTAATTCGATCGAGATCACTGACGTCGTCGAAGCGTACGGCGACGCTCGTGGCAAAAACATCAATTCCGCAGATCGAAACAAATACTCGCAGTTTATCGCTTTTGGCGAGGCTACATGGGTGATGGGGTTTCCCCACTACCGGCCATGCACAATTCCGTCGATCGAGCGCGCGAAAGAGACCGGCAAGAACGAAATCACGCAAGTCAGCAACAAGCACGCCTGGGACTCGCAATACAATTGTGCGATCTGGCGCGACATGATCAAGCTCAACACGGGCGACGACCTGTGGAAGAACGAGATCTATTTTCTGGCTGCTTTGGGTGCGAAATTCCGACCGGGCAATCGGGAGATTTTCTTCAATCGCAAAGGGACCATCGCACTCGGCCGCGGCGTGATCAACGGATCAATGTGCGATTTCAGACAGCTCTACCTTGCACGGGAAAACAAGAAGGCTGCAACTTTGTCCGAGATTGCCGCAGGGGTGAAGGCGAGTTGCGGCGCGGCGAAGCCCGTGGCGAACTGAGCAGCCCCTGCGTGAGCAAAGTCCTCAACGGACGCACAAAGAATGGCAGGTCGTCGGTCACGTCAAAAAGGCGCATGGCGCGCCTGACGCAGCGTTTTCGCGCTGGCGTGGCATCTATCCAATCGCGCGAGCCTGTCGCAGACTCCGCGTAATGACGGTCAAAGACCGCTTTGCCCGTTGGGACGGAAGTATGGGGACGAATATGAAGACACTGCTGCGCGCGTCGGCGATCTGCGCCATCGCATTGGGACTCGCCTCCTGTCAGGCCGCGCCGCCTGCGGTGGTTGATGTGCCAGCGCCCGTGCAGATGGCGGCGGAGCCCAAGGTTGAAGCGCCCGCGCCGCAGCAGGCAGCGCTGGTCGCCGCGCATCCGGGCGAGACGGTTTACAAGCAGTACTGCGCGACGTGTCACGACCAGCCGGAAGCCACGCGCTCTCCCGCCAAGGACACGCTGAAGCAGATGAGCCTTCAGTTCCTGAACTATGCGCTGACGAACGGCAAGATGAAGGCGCAGGGTAGCCCGCTGTCGCAGGAACAGCGCGGGCAACTGATCAACTATCTCGTCGGCGCGAAGGCGGCGGAGAATTCGTGGACTGCGGGCATGAAGTGCGACGCGGCGCGGATGCCGGTTGACCTGTCTGGCGCGGCGACGATCACCCATTTCGGTTTCGACGGGAACAACACGCGCGCGCTGACCGCGCAGCAGGCGGGCCTGACCAAGGCGCAGCTTGGCAAGGTGGAGCTGGCGTGGTCGCTCGGCTTCCCGGATTCGACGGGCATGCGCGCGCAGGGCGCGGTGGTGGGCGACAACATCTTCGTGCCGGTTGCGCAATCGGCGGCGATGTATGCGTTCGACGTTTCCAATCCCGACAAACCCTGCCTGCAATGGGTCTATGAGACACCGGGCGGCGCGCCGCTGCGGACGAGCCCGGCGTATGGCGTGGTCGATGGCGTGCCGCTGCTGGTGTTATCGGGCGAGGATGCGACGGTTCACGCAGTTGATGCGCGCACGGGCAAGGCCGTGTGGACCAAGCCGGTCGGGGCGTATTCGTTCTCGATCACGACCGGCACGCCGAGCGTGCTGAAAGACCGGATCATCGTTCCGGTTGCGCAGTTCGAGATCGTGTTCGCGAGCGACAACAAGGAGGTGTGCTGCACCAACCATGGCTTCGTCGTGTCGCTCGATCCGAAAACGGGTGAGCGGCAATGGCGTTACGACACCATGCCGGAAGCAACGCACCAGCGTGACCGTGGCGATGGCAAGTCACTGATGGGCCCGTCTGGCGCGCCGATCTGGAATTCGCCGGTGGTCGATGAGAAGCGCGGGCTGGTCTATTTCGGCACCGGCGAGAGCAACTCGCCGCCGGCGCACAAGAACACCAACGCGATCATCGCGATCGACCTCAAGACCGGCAAGGAGAAGTGGAGTTTCCACGCCACGCCTAACGACATCTACAATATCGGCTGCGACCTTCATTCGAAGAAAGAATTGCTGAACTGCACGAGCGCGCCGGAGACGGTCTATCGCGATGTGGACTTCGGCGCGTCTGTGATCCTCGGCACGCAGAGCAATGGCAAGCAGCTGGTGTATGCCGGACAGAAATCCGGATCGGTATGGGCGTTCGAGCCGGATACGGGCAAGGTTGCGTGGCGCAAATCGCTGGGCACCGGCGGGCCGCTGGGCGGCGTTCACTGGGGCATCGCGTTCCACAACAACACGGTGTTCGTCCCGATCTCGAATGTCGGCGTGCCGATCAAGGGCGAGTGGGATGCGGACCCCAGCATCAAGCCGGGCCTCTACGCGCTCGATGCGAAGACGGGCAAGATCAAGTGGCAGTACAACCCGCCGCTGCCCGCCGGCCTGCCCGCCATGCCGCCTGGCTTCCCGCAGCATCCGGTTGCGATGTCGACGGCGCCGATGGTGATCGATGGCGTGGTGATCGCGGCGACGCTGGACGGAACGATCCACGCGATTGATGAGACCACCGGCAAGCTGATGTGGAAGCAGGAGACGGCGAAGGATTACACCACGCTGAACGGCGTGCCCGGCAAGGGCGGCGCGATCGACGCGGCTTCGCTGTATGTGGCCAATGGCCTGCTGATGAGCAATTCGGGATACGGATCGTTCGGCCAGCAGCCGGGCAATGTGATCCTGGCGTTCAAGCCGGTGAAGTAGCTCTCGCCGATGCAGAAACAAAAGGGCCGCCCCGGCAGCAGGGCGGCCCTTCTTATTTGAGGTTGGCGGGATTACTCGCCGTCTGCTTCGAGCGCGGTGTCCCTGCCCTCGTTCATGCCGACGAGGATGCCCGGCAGCGCGTAGTTTCCTTCGTGGCAGGCGTATTCATAGACCTGCTCCTTCGAGAAGCGCAGCGGCATCTGGCCGGTCCATGTTTGCGTGTAGCTGATTGGGTCGATGACTTCGTAGGTGTAGTCGATCTCGACATCCGACACGCGGCGGAAGCGCTCGATGATCTTGCCTTCCTTGGAGAGCGGAATGCGGCCGCGCGCCTGAAGGCGATGCGGGTTGCGGGTTTCGACGACCAGCGTGTCGCCTTCCCACCAGCCGAGGGAGTCGCCGAACCATTGCTCGATCTGGTCGGGCAGCGGTTTGACGGCGCCGACTTCGTCCTTGAGGCGGATGATGCGCGCGTCGTGGTTCATCTCGATCTCGAGCATGACGTGAGTGGGCGTCTGCACGATGCGGATATTGTTGTTGTACATCGCGTTGGTGAGCGGCGGGCCGCCCTGGTTGGCGAACGAGACGAGGCAGCGATCGCCCAGCGTGCGGACTTCCGGGCCGGTGTTGTTGACCGTGGTGGCGGCGTTCATGCGCGAGCCGGCAGCGGCGTTGCCGGCGCGGTTGTAGGGGATCTGTCCGTTGGCGGGCGATGTGATCCAGGACGAGCGCCATTCGCCGTTGACGCGGCCGTATTCGGAGCCCGGATCAATCCAGAAGGCGTTGTAGCCGGCATCGGGGTTGCGGTCGGTGAAGACGCCGGAGTTGGGATCGGTGCGTTTCTGGCTGTCGCGCGCGGCCTGCGTGTATTGCGCGCCGTCGAGCAGCTGGTTCACTTTCTCGGGCGGGATGACCAGCGTGTCGATGTTGGCGCCGCCACGGCCGCCGCCGCGCGTGAGAGCCGTGAGCGATGCGGTGGACCAGACGCCTTGCAGGTCTGCCTTGCCCCATGCTGTGCGCGGCGCCTTGTAGGCGGGATCCCACGGCTTCAGGTCCTTGAAGAAGGGGATCGGGCTTTCGTAGGACTTCGAGCCCGCGATGGGCTTGGGCCCTTCGATCGGGGCGCCGCTATCGTCGGCGTGCTTCACGCCTGAGTTCGCGCCTATGCGTTGCGCCATCGCGGGCTGGCTCATCGCCAGCGCAACGCCAAGTACGGCCATGGATATGGCCTGGGCAGGTTTGATCATCTTCAGCTCCCGAGTGCATCGCGGCGGCTTGGTGACCGCTCATCGTGTGGTGGCGGGAAATTATGGCGCGAGGCCGCGCCTGTCGAGCAGCGCTAGGGGCACTTCCGCGTGAAGCGACGCGCACGTCAGCGCTCATTCGCGGCCTGGCGCCGTCTAGACGGGCGCGAGGCGCATCCAGATGCCTTCACGCTCTGCGACGCGACGCTCGACCAGCAGGCGGGCGATCTGGCTGTCGTCATGGAAGGCGGAACCGCAGGCGCTGTCGAGCAGGGCCTTGGCAAGGTTGTCGAGGTCCATGTGCGGCGGGTCGCCGGTGAACTCCATGACGATGTGCGCAGACCAGTCGCCCCAGCGCGGGCGGACAGGGAAATGGAGGCGGAAGAAGTCCTTGAGCAGCGGCTTGTAGTATTTCGCCTGCGTGGTGAGGCCATCGACCTGCACTTCGAGCGCGCCGTCCTTTTCCAGACGCGCGCGCACCTTGTTGTGGCGG
>ERZ795059.6098-NODE-6098-length-10777-cov-8.004010_pt1 | contig 10777 bp, 4 predicted proteins | sample MGYA00375143_ERZ795059 | MGnify/ENA primary metagenome ERZ795059 (study PRJEB30188, sample SAMN05720168) | activated sludge metagenome | isolation source: Anaerobic digester | place: USA | collected 2015-01-07 ... | reverse complement strand
AATAACTGTTGGTGTTATTATTTCCATGAAAAAAGATTTGATTGAAGTTACTTTGAAAAGGCCAATTGTAGTTGAAAAGAAAAGTAAAGTAGCAATAAGTAAAAGAGCAGGTAATAGGTGGAAATTAAGTGGTTATGGGATTATAGAATAATTCCATGTTTTTCAAATATTTTTCTTATTTTATATTTATTTTGTAAAGGGATTTCACTTATTATATTTTCTTTAATTTCAAAAACACTTTTGTTTAAAATTCTTTCAATAACGTTTAAACTTCCATTTAAAACAGCGTGGTCTAAAACACCATATCCTTCATAATCCTTATCATATATTTTTGCGTTATAATTCAATAAAAGTTCAAACATTCTCAAATTACCATTTCCTGCAGAATACATTAATGTTGTTTTTCCTAAATTGTTTTTTTCATTTACTAATGCTTTTCTCTTAATTAAGAGCTTAACACATTCATAATTATTAACCATACTTGCAATTATAAGTGCAGTGTTTCCTTCCTTATTTTTAGTGTTTAATTCAATATTATGTGCAATTAACTTTTCCACAAAGTAAGGGTTTTTTATTAAACAGGCGTACATTAATGCTGTTGAACCGTACATATCTTTATGATTAAAATCATTTTTTTGCATGAGTATTTGTTCAAACAATTCTTGATTATTTTTTAATATGCTAAGCATTAATGAATTTCTTCTTTTATCGTCAAGGGCCATTACATTAGCTCCTCTTTTAATGAAACTTTTAGCAACAGGGAACATCTCTTTATCAATTGATAATGTTAATGGTGTTCCCTCTTTTGTTTCTGTGTTTACATTATATCTATCAAGTAGTTGTGGTATTTTATGTTCTTTACCTTTTTTTATGGCTTTCATAAGCTCATTTTCTCTATCCTTAAAATTGATTCCTTTTGCCATGTTTATTTATAGGGAACTCACTATATAAAAACCTTGTGTTTTAGCAAAGTTTATATTAAATGAATCATAATAATTATAAGAATGCATATGAAACCCATAAATTATCCTGAAGAATTTCTTAATTCCAAAATAAATAAAGAATATCTCTCACAGATAATTTCTAAACTGGAAGAATCTTCAGTTCAAATAAATCAAATGGATTTTATTGGTGATTCTAAAACAACGACATTATTACAAGTTTATGAGGCCTCAAAAAAATTGTCAAGGAAAAGAAACAAAGAGGCCAAACAATTAGGCGATGAACTCTCAAACATGGTTAAGGAATGTTTTGCGGATTATAATAAATTATACGAGTCAACTTCCATCAAGCAAACAATGGGCTCTGAAACATCAAAGGCCAAAAAAACACTTTTTGAAAAGTTAAAATCTTCAACATCAAATGCCCTTACTTCTATTAAAAAGAAAAAGAAAATTATTGATTTGAAAAGAAGTTTAAGGGCCGAAGAATATGAGGAGGCCGTTGAAATTGCAATAGAGTTAAATTCTCAAGACGCAAGTGATGTTTTGATTGATAAGGTAAAAGACATTACTAAATTTGAAAAGTTTGACGTTGAAAATGTTTACACTTTATTAAAAGGCGCAAATGAAATAGCAACCAAAAATGATTTTCCTAAATATTATAATCAATTTTTAAATAATTTAATTAGTAGTGTAATACATCGTATTGATACTCGTGCATCTACAAAAGGTGATGTCATTGAAACATTACACAAATTAACTTTAGCAGATTCATTTGAAAAAATTTGGAACGAAAATAAATTAATTTATTTTAGAATAAAATCAATGGGGAGTTTTAGTGCAAATGAAATAGTTTCAAGTCACACTTATGATGAATTAAAAAAAGTAATTGATCTTTCATTAAAAGAAGAAGAGTTTACAAGAGAAGAAGCATTATTCCTTGCAAATAAATCTATTCAATTGTTTGGAAAATCCGTTATAACCACTTTGTATACTTTTTACCCTAGAACATTTACTTCACTTACAGATTCCGATAGAAGAGAAATAATTTTAAAAATCCCTGAATACATGGACATTTCTCCAGCAGTTAAAAAAACGTACGGGTTAGAACTTTTGACTACTTATGATGATAACAAATTATTAACCGAAAGTGAAATAGAACTTTTAACCCAAGTAAAAAAAATCAATTATTTCAAATTGTTTCAAGATGACCTGAAACATTTCAACATTTATGCAAGTAATGCAAGTTCTAAATTTATAAGCAGAAAATTAAATGAAATATTGGGAATAACAAATGAAGAACATTTTACTTTTGTAATGGACTTAATTAAAAAAGGTGATTCAAATTTTGCAATTAATTTTATGGAACAATTTAAAGGAATTAAACCAGAACAACATAAAGAAATTGTTTTGAAGATTATTGATTCCACATCACAATTAGAATTTTTATGTAAAAATTTCAATAAATTCACGGGAATGAAAAAAGAAGATCATGAAGAAATATATTCAAAAATCCTTGCTAAATTAAAAGAAAGCAGGTCTCATTCAACTTTTGAAATTGAACATTTTGAAAAATTTGATGGTATCCCAAAAAACAAATATGAATTTTTTGTATTAAAAATGATTGATGCTGGATTTTCATTTGAGGTATTAAAAAACTTTGAAATGTTTAATGGAAAAACCGAAGAGGAAAAGAAACAAATTAATTTAAACCATGAAAATGTAATTAACAAATTAATTGAAAAGGGGAACATAGATGCTTTATGTCACTATTTCCAAATATTTAACGTTCCCGAATCTAAACATGAAAAAATAATTGTTGATATTTTTAAAAGAAATGTTAGTCTTTCTGATATACCAAGATCTTTTGAAAAATTCACCGGAGTTCCAAAAGAAAAACACGAACAAATAGCAATTGATTTAATAAGAAAAAATCATAATGCTTGTGAAAGTGTATTTTTGAATTTTCATAAATTTACTGGTATTCCAAAGGAACATCACTTCCACTTAATTTCACTTATGATTAAACAAGCAGAACATATACATCCGGGATTATTAGAGAAATTAAGTTATTTTGAAGGCATAACTCAAGAGCAGCTTTTACCTATTTATGTAGAGATTATGCAATATTATACATATACTAATAACACTGATAATTCTATGGTTAAAAGATTATTTGAAAAAATAAGCGAATTAAATTTAAATGAAAAAGAATATTTTCTCTTAGCAAATAATTTAATCGAAAGATCTCCTTACTTTGTTTTAATTCATATTGATAATTTCAAATTAAATGACTTAGATAGAGAAGAGTTATTTAGTAACATAATTAAGAATTGTTTACTTTTAGAACATAAGATTGATTTAAAAGATTTATTCAAAACAAAAAGACATGAACAATTTAAAACCGATGCAATCAAAATAGTTTATGAACACAATACTGATTTTTCGAAAAAACATTTAATCTTAATAGCAACTAAAAAAGATTTAATTCATTTGTTTGGTGAAAAACCTATAAACGATTTATTGGATGCATTGCCTAATGCAGAAGAAAAACGTAATGCTTTTACTCTTAACAAATATGATAGAACCGCTGAATTTTTATTTTATTTAAACGAACTCAAATTATTTGAATATAATAAACAAGAAATCGGAATAGTTACTGATTATATAAGAAGGTTTGGACTTTCAAAAACAGATAAATTATACACTTATTTTAGAGATTTAAAATTATTAGAACAAGGACAAATTCAAACTCTATCCACACAACAAATTAAAGATAAAATGACTTCACTTGACCTTTTAGAAACAAAATTCAAAACTTTAAACAAAACAATTTATGGTGAGCAACCTCTTTTAGGTGATGCCTTGAAGAAATATTCTGAATTTGAACTTGAACTTTTAAACAAAGCAACAGGTAAAAGTACACATAAGTTTGATTATGAGCGACCAACATTTGAAAAAATAATTTCAGATTATATTTCATATTCATCAACAAATAGTTTTAAAGAAGGATTAACTCTTGCTAAAGAATATGGTGTTCTCAACATAAAAGCACACAAACCAAATATTTCTTTTAACAAATCTTTAATCGAACAAGATTATTTAAAATTAAGAGGTGAAATTTTATTTTCATTAGATTCAACCACCTCTCCTGAGAAAAAATTAAATAACTTAAAAGAAATTAGTGCTTCTAAAATTGATGCTAAATTAAATGAAGTTATTGAACTCAACAAAACTAAATCAAATGATTTCCTTCAAAAACAAATTGAGTTTTACACTTCATTAAAAGAAGAAGTAAAAAATTCCAAAACATTTGATGATGTATTATTTTCACTTTTAAAAATAGATAGGGGCACAATAGAAAAGTTAGATTTGTCTCAACAATTACGTTGCGTTGTTCTTTACAAAATTTCAGAAAAAAATTATACTTCTGATCAAGCTTTAGCAAGTATTGAATCGGATTTAACTTTAGAAATAACCTCAAATTCAGTTCTTTCTTTAATTAACATAATTGATAATTTTGCTAAGGAACATGTACTTAATTTAACCAATCAAAATAAAGAAGGGTATTGGGATGAAAAAACCTGGGAAAGTATTCTTGAATCTAAAAAGAATAGTAAAAAGGTAAATATTTTGAAAATATTTAATCCTTATGTTGATAATTTAAAGAAAGAATCTGAAAAATTCATTGTTGAAAATGAAGGAGATTCTTATAATGTTTCTTGTATTCCTGATAGAGGTTTTATTGGTGAGATGTCTGGTTATTTGGCAAATGTATGTTATACTGCTGAAAAAGAAATGCTTAGGAGATATCCTAATGTAATCCCTTACAAGTTTGTTGTTGATGAAAGTGAAGAAAAAAGGTTTATTGGTTCAGTTTTAGTTTTTGAATTGGAAAGTAAAGAAGGTGAAAAGGTAGCTTTGTTACGCGCTTTTGATGTACCTAAAGAAGATGAAATTAATATTCCAGAATTCATTGAAAATTTCATAAATTCAATTACACCATCAATCAAAAACAGAGGTATTACCAAGATTATTATTCCTGGTACGGGTTCCGCAGTTTCAAATTACCACATGACTTTGAATCATTTAACAAAATATTATAAACAAGAAAACAAAATAGCACTTTACCCTAAATTTGATTTTAACAATTATAATATAACAGATAATTGTTATGTTGTAAGAACACTTTAAAATCCCTCTTATTCTTTCAATAAATCAAATAATGTTGTGAACCCCTTTAAACTATTAAAAAAAACGATTTCCGCGTTCATTTTACCTTTTCTGTGTTTTATAATTACTTTTAATGTACACTTCCAATAATTCGTGGAAAATTACTTTATTTTGTTTTTCGTCAGTGGAAAACTACTTTGTTTTGGTTTATAAAGGATTAGGGCCCATAAGATAAGCATGGATAGTGGAGATGGACTTGTTAATGAATTTGATGAATTTTTCAATGCCGTCTATAGTTCAGAAATTGCATTATTAAAATCTAATTTCCCTAAAATAAGAAGTTTAAATATAAAGTATACAGATTTAGAAAAATGGAACTCAGATATTGCAGATCTTCTCTTAAAAAACCCTGATAAAGTGGTAACTGCAGCCAAAGAAGCACTTGAAATGCACGGTTTTGATAAAACATATGATTATGAAGTACATGTTCGTTTCCATGAATTACCAGATTTCAATTTACTTGTTCAAGACTTAGGTGCTGCGCACATTGACAAGTTGATAAGAGTTGAAGGAATTTTAACAAAAAGATATGAAACTAAACCTAAAGTTAAAATGGCATTATTTAAATGTAAAAATTGTGGTGCCAATTACAAAGTAATCATGACAAAACAAACTCAGCCCATGCGAATGTGTGAAGTTTGTAAAAAGAAAGTAGATTTTTCTGAAGAAGAATCTTATTTCGTTGATGTTCAATTTGCTGAGATGCAAGAACTTTTAGAAAGATTAAGAGGAGGTGCACCTGCAAGTCACATTCAATTAATGATGGAAGATGATTTGGTCAATTATATTAATCCAGGTGAAGAGGTTACAATAACAGGCATATTACGAATTAAACCTCCTATAAAAACACAAAATGATAATATTTATTTGAAATATTTAGATGTATTAAAAATTGATAAATCAAAGAAGGATTTTGAGCAACTTGAAATCACTGAAGAAGAAAAAGAAAAAATCAAAGAGTTAGGTAAAAATCCAGAAATATTAAACAAAATTGCACGTTCTTTTGCTCCAGGTATTTTTGGTAATGATAAAATTAAAGAAGCAATTACTTTACAATTGTTTGGAGGTACTCCCAACAAAACATTACCTGGTGGGGCGCCCATTAGAGATGATATGCATTTACTTTTAATTGGTGATCCTGGTGCTGCCAAATCAAGATTATTGAAATATGTACATTCCGTTTCACCTAAAAGTGTTTATGTGAGTGGTAAATCTGTCTCCGGAGTAGGTTTGTGTGTTGATAAAAATTCTTTAGTTATATTGGAAAATAAAGGAATTTGTAAAATTAAAGATTACATTGAAGAAAATTTCAAAAATCAAAAATTAATTGAAAATGCGAATTCAGAAAAACATAAAGTAAAAATATTGGCGGTTAATGAGAAATTAAATTGTGCTTTTGTTGAAACAAATAATATTTGGAAAATTAAACCTTCTGAATACTTATATAAAATAGAAACTCGTAGAGGTAAATATATTAAAATCACTCCTCAAACTCCATTATTAGTTTATAGAAATAATAAAGTTGAATGGATAAAAAGTTCAGAATTAAATGAAAAGGATTTAATTGCTACAAGTAAACAAATTTCTTCATTCAAAAAACAAAAAGTTTCTTTGATTAGTTTAATAAAAAGTGAAAATGTAAGAATAAATTCTCCAGTTTCAATTTTGTTCAATAAAATTTCTAAAAAGTTAATAGAAATGTATGGGAATTTAACTGAAGCTTCTAAGGAAATAGGTTTTAGAAGAGAACAATTATATGAATGGAAAAATTTGAAATATTCAAATGGAATTAAACTAAAAGATTTAAGAAAATTAATTGAAATAACAAAAATAGATGAAAAAGAATTAGAACAATTCAATGAATTTTTTGTTAGATATGGAAAAAATATTCGTATTCCAATATATTTAAATGAAAACGTTTCTTATCTTGCAGGTTTGATTGCTGGAGATGGAGACATTTCTTCAACTGATAGTGTTGGAATTAGATTACATTCAATAGATGAAAAATTGTTATTAAAAGCAAAACAAATTCTTAAAAATGAATTTAACTTAGAATCTAAAATTTCAAAGAGTAAAGATAGAGTTCCATGTTTAAGATTTTCATCAATTATATTAAGAGATATATTTTATGCTTTAGGAATACCTAGTGGTGAGAAATCACATAAAATTGATATTACAAATACTTTGTTATTAAGTGGAGAGAAAAATATAACTGCATTTTTAAGAGGGTTATATGATAGTGATGGTTGTGTTACAATTCCTAACAATGGTTCTGAATCAATAGGTTTTAGCACATGTAGCAAAATACTTGCTCAGAAAATGCAATTGATTTTGGAAATGTATGGAATAATAGCAAAATTAAGAGTCCGTGAAAGAAATAAAGAATATGTAACAAATAAAAGAAAAATTAAATCTAAAAAAGTTCAATATCATTTAGAAATAAGGGGTGTTGAAAATTTCAAATTGTTTAAAGATAAAATCAATTTCGATAAAGAAGATAAAAGAAAGAAATTAAATTTGATTTGTAAGGATATAAAATCAAATCCTAATGTAGGCATTTTACCTAAAAGAATTTATAAAGAATTTTATTGGGATGAAATAAACAAAATAACAAAAATTAAATGTAATGATGAATGGGTTTATGATTTTACTGTCAATGATGGACATTCTTTCTTTGCTAATGGTATTTTAGTTCACAACACGGCTTCGGCAGAAAAAGACAATATGAGCGACGGAGGATGGGTACTTAAAGCAGGTGCATTGGTACTTGCTTCCGGTGGCCTTGCAGCAATTGATGAATTTGATAAAATTGATGATTCGGATAGAGCATCACTTCACGAGGCGATGGAATCACAAAGTTATCACTATAATACAAATATTACTTTTGCTGATGGTTCTATTAAAAAAATAGGAGATTTTGTTGAAGAAAACTTAAATTCATCTAAAATTAAAGGGAAGGATTGTTTTGTACAGAATGGAAATTTTGGTAATTTATTAACTTTAGAAAATGGTAAAGTTATTACTGCTAAAATAACCCAAATTAGTAAACATAAGGTAAATGAAAAATTATTTAAAATTAAACTTGATAATGGACAAGATTTAATTGTAACAGCAAAACATCCCTTTCTTAAACCTCATTTATCGAATTTATATAATGAAGTTGATGCTGAAACATTGAAAAAAAATGATTATATTTTGTCTCCTATTTCAATTAGTATTTCTGAAAATAAAATTAATCCATTTTTGGCAAGATTTTTAGGATATCATATAACTGATGGTAGTTATGAGTTAAATAGGGGTAAGAAAAATGGAGTTAATTTTACAAATAAAAATATTGAATTAATAGAAGATTATACTAAATTAAGTAAACAATTATTTGATAAGGAACCTTATATTTACAAAAGAAAAAACGGAATGTATTATGCGAGAATTATTTCTGTAGATGTTATGAAAAAATTGATTGGTATTGATAAAACCTTATTAGAAAAAGGTAATGTCAAAAAAATTCCTTTATGTATTATGAATTCAGATAAGAAGGCTACAATTGAATTTTTGAAAGCTTGTTTTGAAGGAGATGGTGGATTTAAAAACGGCACTGTTTATTTCGTTTCAAGTAATGAAATTGTTATAGAACAATTACAATTTTTGCTGTTAAGATTTGGTATCTTTTCAAGGAAAAAAATTGATGGTAATGTATTTAGATTATATATAAATGGAGAGAATGCTAAAAACTTTTGTAATTCAATTGGATTTATATCTCACAAAAAGAACGAAAAAGTTATATCATATTATAAAATTAAAAGAGAGAAAAGAGAATATACTGAAATAATCCCCTGGTGTTTTACAAGAGATATTGTTCATTTAATTAAAAAATATAAAATTGTTTATAATAGCGATATTCAAAAATATAAGAGTTATAATTGGCATAAATCTCATTTATTAAAATATGTTTCAAAAATAATTGATAAGAATAAAAAAATAAAAACAGAAATTAAAAAAATTGATAAATATTCATTTGAAGATTTAATAAATTTAAGAAGAGAATTAAATATATCTCAATCTGATTTAGATTTTAAATATAGAAGTAATATTTCTTATTGGGAAAGAAATAAAATTAATTTTGATAATTATAAATTATTAATCAAAAAATATTTTGAAAAATTACTTTTTGAAACGGATAACTCTGTTTCAAATTTAAATAAAATTTTAGATTTTCGTTATGTTAAAATACTAAAAATAGAAGAGTATTATGATACTAATGAATGGGTATATGATATAGCAGTTAAACCGAATAGTCTTTTTATTTCAAAAGGTGTTGTTTTACACAATTCCATTTCAGTTGCGAAAGCAGGTATTGTTGCAACATTCAAAAGTAAAACGGCCATTATTGCCGCAGCTAATCCTAAATATGGTCGTTTCAATAAAAACATGTATCCTGCGGATCAATTTAATATCCCTTCAACCTTATTGAGCAGGTTTGATTTAATTTTCCCCATGTATGATGATATTGATGAAGAAAGAGATAGGATGTTGGCAACCCACATTTTAAATTCACATGCAAACATAGATAACCCCACTTTAAATCAAGAAGATTTAATGGATGTTGATTTCATAAGAAAATACGTTTCATATGCGAGAAAGTATGTTTTTCCTAGATTAACTCCTGAAGCTATGACTTTAATTTCTGATTATTATATTGAAATGCGTATTTTAGGTAAAAGACAGGGATCGATACCTATAACTGCAAGACAGATTGAAGGGTTGGTACGTATGGCTGAAGCTTCAGCTAAGGCAAGGTTATGTGAACATGTTGAGGCACAAGATGCGGAACGTTCAATTCGTTTATTTGATTATGCATTAAGGTTAATTGCTATGGATGCCACTACAGGTAAATTGGATATTGATATTATAGCGACAGGACAACCTAAGGCAAGAAGAGAAAAGTTCATGACAATTATGAATATAATTAAAGAACTTTCTGAAAAAGTTGACTTAATTGGTTTAGATGAAATTAAATCTAAAGCCCGTGAATATGAAATTGAAGAGAATGAAATACAATCAATAGTGGAAAAATTGAGAGAGAAAGGTGAAATTTATTCTCCAAAGAATGGGTTTTATAAAATTACTGATAGAAAGTAACTTATATGAAAAATGTTGTTCGCATATTATTTCTTTTTATTTTAGCTCATATTATAGGTTTAGTGGTGGGAAATGCTTTCATCTCAGGTTATTCAAGTGTAACTTATGGTTCTACTGAACTAACAATACAAGATATGTTTTTCATAGTTGTGGGCATGTCATTTTTCTTAATATTGATTTTGGTATTTTTGAAAATGTACAAAGGTAATTTCCTTTTCAAATTACTTGAGTCAATTGTTGTTTTTACAACTTCTTTCATTGTATTTTTAGGTCTTTTATGGTACTTTAATGGTTCAATTGAAATAGCGTTTATACTTGCTTTATTTTTCACTATACTTAAGTTTTATATTTCCAATTTACGTAATATTACGGGAATTATTTCAGGAGTAGGTATGGCAGTAATGTTTAGTTTATTTCAGATCGGAAGAGCACACGTCTGAACTCCAGTCACACCATCCAATCTC
>ERZ795059.6097-NODE-6097-length-10780-cov-8.371841_pt1 | contig 10780 bp, 3 predicted proteins | sample MGYA00375143_ERZ795059 | MGnify/ENA primary metagenome ERZ795059 (study PRJEB30188, sample SAMN05720168) | activated sludge metagenome | isolation source: Anaerobic digester | place: USA | collected 2015-01-07 ... | reverse complement strand
CCGAGAGCGGCTGTTCGAGCAGGTCCGCCTTGATCGGGCGGGGTTTCAGTTTTTTCGCAGCGCCGGGATCTGCGGCCTTGAGATCGATGACGCGGAGGCCGGAGCCGGAGAGCTGGCGCACGGCGGACTGTTCGCCCACGGCATCGACGAAACCCTCGACATCGGTTCCGGACGCAGATCGCGCGCGATAGGCATAACGCATGAAACAATCCTGTCAGCGAGCCTGACGAGACGCCAGCTTAGCCCGCCCCAAAGCAAAAGGGGAGGCCGCGAGGCCTCCCCTTCCACTTAGGAAAGACAGTTAGTCCTAGTACTCTTTGCCGACTTCAACGACCTGACCATTGGCCTTGTTGAGGAGCAGCGGCGTCACTTTCGCGCCGGTCGGGGCGACGATCGTGATCTGACCGCGGTCGCCACCCGACGAGAAGATCGTCGACGGAAGGCCAGCAAGGACCAGAGCCGCTTTGATCTGAGCGATCGAATAGATCGAGTCAGCGTTAGCTGCGATAGAGGTCGTCAGGACAGCCGTGCCAGTCGAGCCGGCAGCGTTAGCCGAGACGATGACTGGACCAGCCGTCGTGCCGTTGGCGACGTTTACATAGAAGTCGTAAGCTGCGTCAGCGCCTACCGTGTAGCCCGCAACCGTCGAAGCGCCACCAGCGAATGTGATTGCGCCGAGAGCGCCCGTCGAGGTGACGGTCGAACCGGTCGATGTGGGAGCGTTGGCGAGGTTCAGCGTAGCGGCAGCAGAGGTGGCACCCGTCGCAAGAAGCGACGTAGCCGTAGCAACCGGAGCAGTCAGCGTGAGCGAGCTAGTGCACGCAGCGCCGCCGGGGTTGTTCACCGAGCCGAGACCGGCAAAGGTTACAACGCCGCCCGTGATAGTCGTGACAGCTTGCGGAGCCGCGACGCAGCCGGCGCCAAGCGTAGCGCCGTTAAACGGACCAGCCGGCAGCGTCAGAGCGAGCGAGCCTTTAACCGCGTCCAGAGCAGCGGTCGTGGCGACAGCGCCCCATTGCGACAGAGCATCGGCTGCCGGGGTGATGGTCACCGAGCCGACCAAAGCCGACGCGTATTGAGCACCCGGATTGGTGGCGCCGAGGTCGACAGTCGGAGCGGCGGCCGTGTACGTGAAGGTGTAGGGGCTGACGAAGGTGGCGATGGTAGCGCTTTTCGCAGTTGCGGCGATCAGAGCGCCGGCGCCGTCGCTGAGCGTGGCTGTGACGGTCGAGGCGCTGGTCACAGCAGTGACGCCAGCAACGTTCACGTTCGTGAGGTTCAGCGCGGTCGTGGCGCCAGCGATCTGGTAGGTTACGAAGTTCTGGCCAGCGCCGCCGCTGATGTACGAAACCGAACCGCCCACCGACGCAGCGGTCGGGAGGTTGGCGAACGTGCCTTGGTTCAGCGTGAAGGTAATCGTGTTGCCCGGCGTAAACAGAGCCGTAGCGACACCCGCCGAGAAGCCAGCAACAGCGACGTTATCGACACCGATGGCCGAACCGCCGTTGGTGAAGGACGTAGCGGCAGCCGGAGTCGCCGTCGGCGAAGCAACGTATTTCGTGGCAGCGCCGCCGGTGACCTCAGCGTTCGCCGGAGCGGCGAGCGCGATCAGGCCAGCGAGGGCCGCGGTGCTCGCGAGCACCTTCTTGAAAGTCGACATGGATGTCTTTCCCTTTGATACCGAAACGGAACTTTCCGTTGGCCCCCCCAGCCCATCCCCAACGGGCTCAGCTGTCTGGGCAACAGAGAATACGCGAACGCGTTTTCTGCCGTGACGTTCACTGTACGGCCCGAGGTTTGTCAACCATTGGGTGATTAAGTCTAACAAAATTCGCAAATTCGGCACATTGGCCGCTAATGCTTGAATTATATTGGATTTATCGCCAGGGACGCATCGTTCCGGCTGCAAAAACATGGTTAACAGAGCCTGGAACTCACGCAACTGTATTTTGGGGGCCACAAACACTGAGCAGTGGACAAGTCGCGCGTGCCGTTTTTTCGGGGTGGAGTTGTTCACAGGGGTTCCGTTGCGTTAGCTGATATGAATTCTGTTATATTGTGCTTGTAGCTCAATAGATTGGGCTTGAGCGGACTAGCGGTGTTTGGGCGTTCGCGTGCGGGGGAGAATCGAAAACGCGATGCGGGAGGTTTGTGCACGCGTAGGTTGTGTTTTTTTTGGGTAGATCGGCGCGCTTTGCGCGCACCCTCTCCGTCTCTCGCTCCGTCTCTCGCCGCCAATTCGTTCGCTGCGCGGATCGCTCCTGAGCTCCAGCTCCCGCGTTTCACGCGGGGGATGACAAGTGGCGGTGTCGCGATGGCGCGGCTGCATAACAATCGTGGTCATCGACGGGCGTCCGCAGGGAGCGGGCGGTGTTTGCGGTGGGGGTAGTAGAGGTCGGTTTCCTTCTGGGCCATGGCGAGGAGACGGGCGGCAAGTTCGAGCCAGCGGAAGGAGGCTTCGAGGTCTCCGCGCAAGATGGCTTTCTGCATGTGACGCTGGCAGCGGTGGTATTCTTTCGGGAGGCGGATTGCGGTCATTGGGGGTCCTTTGTGGGTTGGGAGTGGGGAGTGGGGAGTGTGGAGTGGGGAGATCCGCGTGCGAGAGCACGCAGCCCCCTCCGTCTCGCCGCTACGCGTCGATCCACCTCCCCCGCGCTACGCACGGTGGAGGACGCAATCACCGCCGCCAGTCCTCCCTCGCGTGAAACGCGGGGGAGGTGGATCGGCGCGTCTTCGCGCCGAGACGGAGGGGGCTGCTGAAGCGAAGCGGAAGCGGATGGTGTGCAGACATGATTTCTCCTTCGGACCAGCTTTGCTGTCCGGTTTGCAGTGTTGTTCCTCCCGTGTGAGGGAGAGGGGCGCGTGAAAGCACGCCTTGGGTAGTGCCTGTGCTGCTGGCCTCTCCGGTGAGAGGGCTGCAGCTGTTGCGCGTCTTCACGCGCCCCTGTTTGGCCGTTTGTCCCGGTTCAGCCGCATGAGGAGTTCGTGTGCCTCCAGGGACGTCGTTGTCCCTGGCGCCTTGGCTCCACGCCTGTTCACCCGGTTCAGCGTGTCAGGGGTCATCCGAGCGACCCTCTGGACCCCTCCGGTTTCTCAGACCCCGGAGGCATTGCTGTCGAAGTTCGTTTCGCCCCGCGGGACGCTACCCGAAGGACTTCCTCGCTGTGCTGTCCGGAGAGACCCTAACCCCTCTCCGCGCTGACGCTTCGACGGCCACGCCGGCCAACGCACCAACATCCAGAGTTTCGGACGTCTCCTGGACCTCCCTCGTGTTGGTGCGGGGGCAGTATCCGTCAGGCGGGAGGGGGTGGGGACGGATGGTGTGGGAATGGCGCGGAATTTGTTTCTATCGATCGGAAATTGTTAGAGAAATTGTTTGGAAGTGAAGCGGCGATTCTGTGGAATCCAGAGACGCAGGGTGCATCTTCAGATGCACCGGGGGCGGGTCGCGGCGCATCTGAAGATGCACCCTGTGGGCGTTTTTCCGCTCGGAACTCTCGCAACAAGTATAGTTGAGTAAAGAATGGGCCGTAGCTAAGACCTCATAAGCTGTTGGGCGCGATGATCTTGTGCGTGACAGCTTTCGGGGTTGGCCCCTGATGTTTTCGGGCCAGCGCCATTCCTAGCGTGTGCAGTCCGGGCCTAATGTGTGCAGTACGGGCGTAGCGTGTCGACGAGGTGAGGGTTTGAGTTTGGCGCACCTGTTGACCGAGCTGGATGCGGAGCGCGCACCATGGGTTCCGGCGTGGACGCCGCTGACCTTCTGGGCGGAACATGCTCCGTTTGCGCGGTGGATCGCGCGGACGCTGAAACCGCAGACATTCGTCGAGCTGGGGTCGCACTGGGGCTTTTCGTACTTCGCGATGATGGAGGCGCTGGCTGAGGCGGGTGTGGAGGCGCGCGGCTGGGCGATCGATAACTGGGAAGGCGATATTCAGAACGGGTTCTATTCCTCCGAAGTCTTCGATGCAGTGAGCGGGCATAATGCTGCGCTGAATGCCGGGCGCTATGCGGATCGCTCGACGTTGTTGCGGATGACGTTCGAGGCGGCGCGGCCGGGGTTTGGTTCGGGGCAGGTGGATCTGCTGCATATCGACGGGCTGCATACCTATGAGGCGGTGAAGGCGGACTTCGAGGGCTGGAAGGATACGCTGAGCGCGCGCGGGGTGGTGCTGTTCCACGATACGGCGGTGGAAGGGCGCGGCTATGATGTCGGGCGCTTCTGGCGCGAGGTGTCGAAGCAGTATCCGTCGTTCGAGTTCACGCATGGCTATGGGCTGGGCGTGTTGTGCGTTGGGCCGGATGTGCCTGAGGCGCTGCTGAAGCTGTGCGCGGCGAGCAAGGACCCGAAGGCGACGGCGGAGATCCGGGCGCACTATGCGCGGCTGGGCGGTGCTGTCGGGCGGCAGGCTGCGGCGTTGCTGGCGGTGCGGACTGTTGTGGCGGTTGAGGCCGCGCCGGCTGTCGAGGTGGTGGCCGAGGTTGAAGCCGAGCGCGCATTCGCGGTGCGCGATGTGTGGGATCGCAGCACGCATCCGCCGGTGGGGCGGAAAGCCCTGCTGCGTGGGATCGTGCGGACGAAGACGCAGGGGCGTCGCGTGCAGAAGATACGCGGGTCGATCCTGGTGGATCGTCCGCATATGCTGGCGCAGCGTCCGGACCTGGCGAATGCGAGCGATCCGGTGCGCGCGTTCGTGTTCAATCCATCCTACCGGTATGTGGATCCCAATCCGCTGTTCGATGCGCGGCGGTATCTGGCGCGCAATCCGGATACGGCAGCGGGCGGGGTGCATCCGCTGCTGCATTATCTCGAGCATGGCTGGCGCGAGGGGCGGGATCCGTGCCCGCTGTTCGACAGTCGCTGGTATCTGGCGAAGAACCCTGACGTGGCGGCGAGCGGGATGGAGCCGCTGTCGCACTTCCTGCGGCAGGGCTGGCGCGATGGACGCGATCCGCATCCGCTGGTGTCGCTGGCGTGGTTGAGCGCGCAGTGGCGGGAGAAGGGCACGCGCGGCGAGCCGGTGGAGTTCCAGGATCCGCTGACGCGCTATCTGCATGGCGAGGATGGCTGGCGCAGCGGCGTGAGCCCGCATCCGCTGTTCGATGGTGTGCGCTATCGGCGGCTGTATGCCGAGCAGATGGGTGCGGATGAAGATCCGTTCTCGCATTTCCTCGGGCTGGATGGCGGATCCAACAACTCGCCGCATGCGATGTTCGATACGGGGTTCTACCGCGCGGGCGTGGGCGCGCCTGGTGCAACGCCTGCCGAGTTGCTGATCCGGTATCTGACGGTGACCGGCGAGGCGGGACCGGAAGCGGATCCCTCGCCCTATCTGGGCACGACCTGGTATCGCCAGCAGCAGACGCAGAACAAGCATGTGCCGGCGCTGCTGGACTATATTCAGCACGGCGCGGCGAAGGGATTGTCGCCGCATCCGCTGCTCGATGCGCGCTTCATCGCGGCTGCGATGGCGCCGGGTGTTGCGCCGCTGGATGCGGTGATTGCGTATATCGACCAGAAGCTGACGGCGCAGTCGGGGCTGAATCCGCATCCGCTGTTCAGCTGGTCGTACTATCTGGCGAACAATCCGGATGTGGTGGCGAGCGGGGCAGAGCCGCTGTCGCATTATCTGAAGGGTGGCTGGCGCGAAGGGCGCAAGCCGCATCCGCTGTTCGATCCGGCCGGCTATATGCGCCTGCAGCCCGATATCGACGCATCGGGGCAGGAACCGCTGACGCATTACGTGTCGTCGGGCGCGGCCGAGGGACGTCAGCCTTCCGATTACTTCGATCCGGCCTGGTATGCGCACACGTCGGGATCAAACGGCGGCCTGCTGGATTATCTGAGCGGCGGCTGGCGCACGGGCGCGAGCCCGCATCCGTTGTTCGATACGGCTTTCTATCTGGCGTCGAATCCCGATGTGGCGGCGGCGGGTATTGATCCGCTAACGCACTACGTCGCGGATGGCTGGCGGCAGCATCGCGCGCCGCACCCGCTGTTCGATGTGCGCTGGCATCTCAACAACGTCGAAGCTGCGCGTCTGGCGGACGTCGAACCGCTGGGACGGTATCTTGCGATTGGCGCCGCTCAGGGCGAGCCGGCAAGCCCGTACTTCGACGCCGGCCACTATCAGCGCCAGAATGGCAGCGAGCCGGTCAACAGCCCGATGCTCGCCTATCTCAAGGATGGCTCGGCAAAGTTCGATCCGCATCCGCTGTTCGATGAAGCGTGGTATGTCTCGCATTATGCGAGCGAGCTGGCGCCGCTCGAGCGCGGTCTCTCGCACTATCTGCGAGAGGGCCGTCAGCGCGGTCTCAAGCCTAACCGGCTGTTCGATCCGGTCTATTACAGCCAGACCTATCTCGATATCGGCGTCGAGGGCTTCGAGCCGCTTCTGCATTACTGGAAGCGTGGCGGGCGTGAGGGGCGCAATCCTCATCCGCTGTTTGACGGCCGCTATTATCTCGATCGCTACGCCGATGTGGCGCGTGCGGGCGTAAACCCGCTGGCGCACTTCCTGGAAGACGGCACGCGCGACGGGCGTGATCCACATCCGCTGTTCAAGACGTCCTATTATCTGGGGCAGGCGCCGGAGGCTGCGGCCTTCAAGGGCGGCGCGTATCTGCACTATCTGAGCGCGCCGCGTGAAGGCGTCGATCCGCATCCGCTGTTCAACACGTCGTACTATCTTGCGGCGCGGCCAGGCGCGGCTGGCGCTCCGCTGCTTGACTACATCACGGAAGGATCGCGATTGGGCCTGAGCCCGCATCCGCTGTTCAGCCCGTCCTATTACCTCGCGCACAACCCGGCGGCTGCAGCGAGCGGGATCGATCCGCTTGTGCACTTCCTGCTGGAAGGCGGTCGCGAGGGGGTCAGCCCGCATCCGCTGTTCGATGCGAAGCTGTATCTCACGCGCTACATCGATGTGGCGCAGGCGGGGATCAACCCGCTGGTGCATTATATCGAATCCGGCGCTGCAGACGGTCGCGATCCGCATCCGCTGTTCGATACGTCCTACTATGTCGAGCAGAAGCGCGCGCAGTCGGTGGCCGCAGTACACGTGGGCAAGCCGGTAACCCTGGTTCATACGAGCACGTACATATATACGAGCGCAGCGTTCAACTATGTCGACAAGGCACGGTTGATGGGCGAGAGCGCGCGCAAGCATCATCCCGATGCGCGGCTCGTGCTGGTGCTGTCCGAGCGCGGCACGGTCGAGAACCGCGAGCTTGCCGCTCGTATCGAAGAGTTCGATGAGATCGTCTTCATCGAAGATCTCGGCATTCCCGATTTCCGGTCGTGGGCGTTCAGCCACAACATCGTGGAGATGTGCACGGCGGTGAAGGGCTGGGTCGCCAGCGCGCTGCTCGGGCGCGACGGCGTGGAGCGCGTGATCTATCTCGATCCGGATGTGGTGGTGCTCAACCGCCTCGATCCGGTGATGGAGGCACTGGAAGAGGCGTCCATCGTGGTGACGCCGCACCAGATGAGCCCGGCCAAGACGCTGGAAGAGATCAAGGACAACGAGCTGTCGACGCTTCTGGTCGGCATCTACAATCTCGGCTTCATCGGACTGCGTGCCGACGAGACGGGGCGGAAGTTTGCGGCGTGGTGGCGTGACCGCCTGCTACGCCTGTGCTTCGAGGAAAGCGCAAGCGGGATCTATACGGATCAGCGCTGGGTCGATTTTGCGCCGGCGTATTTCGATAGCCTGAAGATCCTGCGTCATCCGGGCTGCAATTTCGCACGCTGGAATCTGGCGGAGCGCTGGGTCTCGGGAAGCGTGCCTGACGATCTGCGGGTGAATGGCGAGCGTGCGATCTTCTTCCATTGCTCGGGCGTGGGGAATGGGCGGCGCAGCCTGAGCGAGGCGAAGTACGCGCACGACATGCCCGACATGAAGGCGCTGATCGACTGGTATGATGCGCAGACGGCGCGGCTGGATGGGCCGGGCTTCAGCAAGCGCGCCTGGTCTCTGGGCGCGTATCTCAATGGTGCTGCGATCACGATCGAGCAGCGCCGTGCGTGGCGGGATTCGGCGGACTTGCGCGCGCAGATGTCCGATCCCTACAGCGATGAAGGCCATGCGCTGCTTGGCGGCGGTGCGCCGCCTGCGGCTGTGCCGGCTGTTCGCGCCGTGCCGTTGCGTGCGCGCACGATGCTGGAAGACTATCTGCTGTTCGGGTCGAAGCAGAACATCGCGCCGAACCCCTATTTCAGCCCCGACTATTATCGCCGGAAGAATGGCGATGTTGCCGCGCATGGTCTTGAGCCGCTGACGCATTATGCCGACGCGGGCTGGCGCGAGGGGCGGCTTGTCCATCCTGATTTCGACGCCGGGTATTATCGCTCGACCCTGAAGCCGGAGCATCACGGCGAGGATCCGCTGCGCCATTATATGGAGCAGGGGCGGATGATCGGGCTGCGGGTGAACCGCAAGTTCGATGCTGTTCGCGATGCGCGGGCGCTGGGGCGGATTGCTGCCAATGTCGGGCAGGAGCGGCCGGTTGTCCTGTTCATGTCGCATGGCCAGGGCGGGGGCGTGCGGGCGCACATCGATACGCTGGCGGACCTGATCAGCGACAAGGCGGATACGCTGTTGCTGCAGCCGGGGCCGGACGGCCTGCTGGTGCTGCATGCGATCAGCCCGGCTCTGCCGATCGCGTTGCGGTTTGATCCGGAGACGCAGCTGGGCGAGCTGGTTGCGCAGCTGCGCAAGCTGAAGGTGTCGCGTATCCACGTGCATCAGTGGATGGGGATGATCGAGGCGGCGACAGAGCTGTTGCAGACGATGAACGTTCCCTATGACGTGACGCTGCATGATTACTTCTCGCTGTCGCCGCAGCCCTTCCTGACGGGAGACTTCGGACGCTTCGTTGGCGAGGATCTGGATGCGCGCACGTATGAGCTGATCCGCAATGGGGAGAAGTCTTCGCCGCCGCGTGATCTGGTCGAATGGCGCAAATGGTCGGGGCAGATTCTTGGTGGCGCCGAGCGTGTGATCTCGCCGTCTGAAGACCTTGCGCGTCGCGTGCAGCGGTATTTCCCGGAGCTGAAAACGCTGCAGGTGGAGCCGCATCCTGAAGTGCGCCGGCCAGTGAAGGATGGCGCAGTCTCGCGCCGGCAGATCTCCGGCGATGATACGCTACGGATTGCCGTGATCGGGAAGATCGCGATCCATAAGGGCCTGCCGACCTTCGTGCGCGCTGTTCAGCTTTGCCAGGAATGGAAGCTACCGCTGGAGTTCGTGTGCCTGGGCGATCTTGCGATCCCGGCGAGCGATGTGCAGGGGCTGGACGTCGAGATGACCGGCGAATATCGCGACAGCGAGGCGGTGGATCGACTGCGCGGCCTGAAGCCGGATGTGGTGTGGTTCCCGACGCTGTGTCCAGAGGCGTATAGCTTCACGCTTTCGCATGCGATCGATACCGGCCTGCCGATTGCGGCGGGCGCGCTGGGGGCGTTCATCGAGCGCCTGCAGGGGCGGGCGGCTTCGTGGCTCTTGCGGTGGGACATCACGGCGGAGGAGTGGGTGGCGTTCTTCATGCGCCTGCGTTCGCAGATGATGGCGAATGCGGAGCGGGGTGATGACGTGGTCGCCGCGGCGTGGAAGCCGCCGGCCGGCGTGCTGGAGGCGGTGCAGGGTCTGGCGCCGGCGGCCGATGCCGGGCAGTACGCAGCGCCTGCAGTCGTGCATGATCGTGTCGTGGAGGCGGGCAAGCAGGGGGCGCAATCGCTGCGCGTCGCCTACAGTTCCGCCGAGCCCGAACAGGGCTACATGCGCAGGACGGCGTTCTATCCGGCAGGGTATCTCGCCAACTGGACCGGCAAGAAGTGATGTAGCGCATTGGCGCCGCGGGGTGGTTGCAACCCGCGGCGGCTGATGGTTTGGGATTGGCCTTGGCGGCGTGTTGGCTGCCCACGACCCTGGGAGGGGCGATGCCTGGCGATACGCTCCAAGAACAGCTCGAACGCGCGGTGCAGGCGCACATCGCCGGCGATCTCGAGACTGCCGAGGGGCTGTATCGGCGCGTGCTGAAGGTGCGGCCGAAGCAGTTCGATGCGTTGCATCTGCTGGGCATGGTCGAGCACGCCAAGGGGCGGCATGTGGCGGCGGAGCTGCGGCTGAACGAGGCAATCGCGGCGAATGCGGCTGATCCTGCGGTTTATTCCAACCGGTCGATCGTACGGCTTGCCAAGGGCAATGCGGCGGGATCGCTGGCGGACGCGGAGAAGGCGGCGGAGCTGTCGCCGGAGTTTGCGGCGGCCCATGCGAACAAGGGCAATGCGTTGCTGGCGCTGGGCCGGGTGCAGGATGCGATCGCGGCTTATGATGCGGCGATCGCGTGCGATGTGAGACAGGCGCAGGCTTGGTCGGGACGGTCGGCGGCGCTGGTAAGGCTGGGGCGGTATGCCGAGGCGGCGGATTGCGCGCGGACGGCGGTGGCGCATCTGCCGGGGCTGGCGGATGGATGGTCGAACCTCGGGCTGGCGCTGCAGTCGATGGGCGACCTGACGGCGGCGTCGGAGAATTACGAGCGGGCGCTGGCGATTGATCCGGGGCATCCGGACTCGCTCTACAATCGCGGGATCATGCGCCATGCGCTGGGCGAGTATGCGCTGGCGCTGAAGGACATGACGGCGGCTGTGCGGAAAAAACGGTTCGATGGCGATGCGGGGCAGATCCTGCATACGCGCATGAACATCTGCGACTGGGATGATTTCGAGCGTGGGCGCAAGCAGCTGGCGGATGCGGTGGGGCGCGGGGAGATGGTGTCG
>ERZ795059.6095-NODE-6095-length-10784-cov-6.055923_pt1 | contig 10784 bp, 9 predicted proteins | sample MGYA00375143_ERZ795059 | MGnify/ENA primary metagenome ERZ795059 (study PRJEB30188, sample SAMN05720168) | activated sludge metagenome | isolation source: Anaerobic digester | place: USA | collected 2015-01-07 ... | reverse complement strand
AGTGTAATCGGAATGATGCCAGCAATGGTGACAATTGAAGTGATAAAGATCGCCTCAAGCCTGGATTTTCCAGCATCAATAATTGAATCATGAAAAGGAATACCAGTTTTTATATTGAGATTGATTTTATCAATCAAGATGATGGCATTTTTAACCACAATTCCAAAGAGTGCCAGGATTCCAATGAGGCCAGGAAAGCTCAATGTAACTCCCAAGAGTGCCATTCCGATAAACACTCCGATAAGCGCCAATGGAAGAGTTACCAGTACTATAATAGCTTTCTTGAATGAATTGAACTGAATCACAAGTGTCGAAACAATCAAAACCACCGCGATCGCCATCGCGCGAATAATTGAAAGCACCGACTCAGTATTCTGTTCACTTTCACCTCCATAACTTATGGCATATCCTTCCGGTAATGAATAATCCTTAGCAATCTTATCTTGAAATGCTTTAACTATTTGTGTGGAACTTGTGCTACTGCTGGCGTCAGATGTGAGCAACACCGTTCTTTTTTGGTCGATGCGCGAAATAGAATCAATGGATGGCGTGAGATTGACAACTGCTACATCCTTAATAAATACTGGCAGTTTTTTGGCGTTTAAGATTTGTAAGTTTTGAATGCTTTCCAAGGTAGGAATTTTATCCTTGCCAAATCTTGCCAACACATCAATATTTTTATTATCGCGGATTACTGTCGTCACTGTTGTGCCGGAAATGGCATTCCGAAGAGCTGACCCAACTACCGTAGCATTTAGATCATAAAGCTCCATTTTAGCTGAATCAAGTGCAAAAGTGTATTCCGCTGGAGCATCCTTGATGGATATGTCTGAATTAATGGTGCCAGGAATGGAGTCTAGTATCGGCTTAAGATCATTGGCAATTTTGTCCAAGGTCTGCAAATTTTCTCCACTTATTTGAGCCTGGAAAGCACTGCCTGATGGCGGTCCACCACTTGGACTGGAAACTGTAATTTTTGTATCTTGAATATTTGAAAGACTATCACGAATTTCTTGAGCAATATCATAAGCTTTAATATTGCGACTTTCTTGCGGAGTGAGTTTGATTGTGATTGAAGCAGTGTTTGATGTGTTTGAACCTCCACCACTCATGCCACCATTTGATCCGGGGCTACCGACGATTGTTGAAAAATTGACGATATTAGGAATAGTTAATAATCTTTTTTCAACTTCCTTGGTTGTCTTATCTGTTTGATCAAGATTGAGTCCAGCTGGTCCGCGCATACTGACATACAAGACATCCCCGTCGGATGCTGGAAAAAATTCTGATTTCACAATGCCGGTAATCGGCAGGGCTATCGCAAATAGAAACAGAGCCAATGTTAAAAGCAAGGTGGTGATCCTGCGCCTGCGCGAGCCAGTTGCCATTCTTAGATATTTTTCATAAGCAGGAAGAATACGATCAAAATGAATGACACCATGAATTAATCTACCGGCCAAAGTAGCATTTTCACGGTCACCTTGAGAAAGCAATTTTTGTTTTATAAGATCGTCACTAGCCCATTCTTTTTCAGTTAGTATGAAATTCTCTTCCAGCGTTTTTTTGCCGTTATTAAAATACCAAGAAATCATCCAAACAACGATTCCAAATGAAAGTGCTGCAAACGCATAGCCTAAAACTGAATGTTGCATGACAAGTGCAAGACCTGATACCAGCACCAATACTAAGATGAGCCAAAAGAATTTTTTTGTCAGTCTTATCCTTTCAAGAGCAGCGGCTAACGGATTATTAATCATCAACGCAATCAAAAGTGAAGCTACCAAGGTCACAGAAACAGTGATTGGGATTGATTTAATAAATTGTCCGATCATGCCAGAGGCCATCAGCAACGGCAGAAATGCCCATACTGTTGCCAGCGTAGTGGAAACAAGCACAATCTTAAAATCATGCAACACTAAAAGCACCGCTTCTTCAGGCGTGTATTTGCCAGTCTTCATATATTGTTTAGTAGCACTAACAACTACGATGGCATCATCAACCAAAAGTCCCAAGGAAAGCAAAAGCGCGAAAATAGACAGGAAGTTAAGCGATGTTCCAGTCGCCTGCATCACTCCAAATGTCACAAAGAAAACCAATGGGATAGCTATGCCTGCCACAAATGCCTCCTTCAAACCCACGATGAGAAATAAAATTCCAACCACCAAAATTAAGGTCAACAAGAAGTCATGCGTAAGTTGGTCAAAATCCTTACGGATCCTATCTGCCTGATTGACTGTGTCATCAAGACTGATTCCGGAAGGAAAGGTTTTGAGCATTGCATTTATAGTAACATTAGCGCTGTCTACAGTATCAATGATTGAACCGCCTGATCTTTTGACAACTTGCAAGGTAATTGCATTTTGCGGAGCTTGGCTATTGGTCGAAAAACGCGAATACACAGTTTTTTCAATGGCCTTTTCCTGGACATTAGCAATGTCTTTAAGGAACACGATGGCACCTTGCTGGGTGTGCAAAATCGGAATGTCACCAAGAGTCTTAGCATCATAAAATCGGCCATCAGAGCGCACCGGATAATTAAACTCCGAGCCCTCGAAATTGCCCGCGGGAATTGCACGGTTTGTGGCTGCGATTACCTGATTTGATTGCTCGGCGGTAATATTATAGAGAGCCAGTTTTTGCGGGTCGTATGCCACTTCAAATTCACTTTGATCTCCTCCAGAAATATTTACTTCGCGAATCCCGGGATTTTTCTCTAATTCGTTTTGAATTTTTTCCGCATAAGTTCGCAAAGTAAATCCATCATATGGACCGACAAGTGCAAAGGTTACAATCGGAGTATCATCCAATGAAATTTCTTTAACCTGTGGATCAGTTGCATCAGCTGGAAGGTCGTTTTTTATAGTTGGAAGTTTATCGCGCAATTTTCGCACCGAATCATCAACATTTTGATCAGCATCAAATTCAACCACCACGGTTGCGAACGAGTTGGAAGAAGTTGATGTGATTTTTTTGATTCCACTTACGCCGGAAATGTCAGTTTCAATTTTTTTAGTCACCAGTTCTTCGATATCAGAAGGAGACGCCCCGGGATAACCTGCGCTAATAATTGCCATGGCTATTTTTACTTCCGGATTTGATTCTCGTGGTAGTTGAGTAAAAGAATATATTCCCCAGCCAGATATCAAAACAATCAGCAAGATGACAACTCGAAAATTTGTGACAAAAAAATTAAGCCAAGTATTTCTCTTGTCGGGTGTGAATTCAAGCTTGTCCAAATAAGCGCTGTCTGTTGATTGAGCATTGTTGTTTTCAAAATTTTTCATAAAGATCCTTGATTTAGTTATTGGAGATAAGCTATCGACAATGTTAATTTTGCAAGGCAATAGCCACTCCATCGCGCACAAGTTTGCTGCCATCAGTTATGATCAGTGTTTCTGGCGAGATTTGAGCAGATATTTCCGCGGTTTCTCCATTTACATTGACAATTGTTACTGGAACTTTTTTTGCCACATTATTATCTACCACAAAAATATAGCTTTCATTTTGACCAACATTAATTGCAGATAGCGGTAAAATAAAATCAGCATCAATCTTCGGTTTGATGCTTGTTTCAATTAAAACCGTCGTAATTGTCCCTGCAAGCAATGCAGGATTTTGCTTCTTCGGATAAGCCTCAATTAGAAAACGCTTCGTGGTCGGGTCTGCTGAAATTGCAATGTTTTGAATTAAAAGCGGCGATGAATTTCCATCGTTATCGATAGCGGAAATTTCTTGCCCGCGAGTCAAAGCAACTCGCTGATCTTGATCAACATAAAATTGAATCTTGACATTGGAAGTTTTACTGACAGTCGCAATTAATTGTCCCATAGAAACAGAGTCTCCAACAGAAACTGCCTTATTAGTTATGATTCCCGAAATAGGGCTGGTTATTAAATGATTATCAACAGATCCATTCAGACCCAATGTTGCATTTTCGTATTGCAATTTTGCAATATCTCTTTGGGTTTTTGCGCTGTCTTTTTCCGAACTTGTTGCGCTGCTATCTTTTTTCAGGTTATTATAATTATCCTTTGCTAAGTCATAGGATTTTTTTGCCTGCTCAACTGAAAGCTGTGCTTGTTGAACCTGCAAACTTCGCAGTCCGCCATCCCCAATATTTAATTTGCCAGTATCGTCTATTTTAGCCAACAATGATCCAGCTCCAACCGCACTACCTATGTTATTTGGAGCAATCGCAATAGTCCCCGCAGATTTTGCAGTAATTTTGACCTCTTGATCTCCTACAATATTGGCTGGAAATTGATTTTTCTCTAAAAAAGTCTTACTGTCAGAAACAAGTTTTGCAGAAACTTTGATTGGCTGACTAACTGCATCTTGGGTTGCTAATGGTTTTTTGCCAGAAAAGCGCATCGCTACAACAAAAAGCACACCGACAATAAATATAGATACGATAATTTTTTTCTTATTCATGTGATTTCTTTAAATTTTAAATATCTTTTCTAACTCACTTTCTTCACTATCCAGAATAGCACTCAGTTTTTTGAAGAATGCTTTGTGCTGAGCAAGCTCTTTTTCGGTGAACTTTTTTTCAAAGGAAATTTTCGCCTTCTTAAATCTCTTCTCCAAATCAGCAATTTTCTCCTTACCAGATGGCGTAAGTCTGATAAATATTTTGCGCCTATCCTTGCTGTCACTTGCATAAGTTCTTGTGAGGTATCCTTCTTTCTCTAAGAAGCTTAGGCGCTGGCTCATATTCGATTTTGTAGCGCCAGTAATTTCGATCAATGCGCTCGCTGTCATAGAATCATTTTCTTGCAGTAACTTGAGAATTTTCACACTAATAGCAGAAAGGTTCATCGGTTGAAAAACATATTTATTGACGATTGACTCAAATCTATGAGTCAGATAAATAATCGATTCAACCGGCGAGGTTGGATCATTTATTTCCATATAGACTATCATTAAAAAGTTAATGTATGAATAGTTTATCAATGAACTATTATATTGTCAAGTAGTCAGCTTATTCCAGTCTACAAAAAATGAAAATCAAACAAACATACGCAAGAACTTTTTTTCGGATATTTTGCCATAATCAACGGATTTTTAGCTTTGTCGCATATTTTGCCATTTCAAAAACTAGTCTGCCGGCTTCTATGGCCGAGATAATTGTTTGGAAATTATTGTCCAGAAATATAAGATTGGTAGTTTCCTTGGCGACTTCCGAAACATCCCCGACTACTATTTCAAGGATGTTTTTTAAATTCTTCAAAAGCTTTTTGATCGTTGAATTTCCGGTTCCATTCTTCGGGACTACCATAATCGGCAAAATCCTTATACCAATTATGATAACCATTGGGCTTTTGGGCAGCCTTGATCGGACACCAGTATCGTTCAGTACGAGCACCAATTTCCACGGCGTAGGCAAAAAAACCGTTTACATAACTGCAATACAGACAATTCACTTTTTGGATAATATTCAGATAATCAAGAAACTTTCGGTCGTAGACTATATATTCTCTTCGCTTGACTTTTGGAATGCCATACAACGAAAAGGCGGCCCAGTGATAAATAGTGATAAATATATCCAGTATCACTACCGGTAAAATCATCATATAAATAAAAGGCATCGAAAGGAAGTGGCGAATATTTTTGGAAACAGCATATTTCCAGGCAGGTATGCGAAATTTCTTATTTCTTTCTCTTATTTTCTCTAAAAATATGATTTTCTTTTGTTTTGTCAAAAATCCATACTTTTTAGAAAGCTCTGCATATTCTTTTTTTAATGTTTCATTCAGTAAATCTATTCTTTCAATAATTTTTTTTATTTTCGATTCCATATCTATACTTTTTACTTGTTGAAGTTTATTGCTCGGCTATAACTTTCTCGTAAGCTGAAAGATAATCCTTGGTCATTTTTTCCGAAGAAAAATTTTTCTAACATGTTCAAAACAAATTTTTCAGATAGTTTTATCGCGCTCAAAGCAATATTCCTATTATTTCTCTGTCGCTATCCGATCGCCATCTTTGATCCCGGAAATAACTTCAACCATTCCCTCATCACCCTCAAGTCCGGTTTGTATTTCTCTTTTTTCCACAGTTTTTTCTTTAGCATCAGCTAGGATGGTAACAAGTTTTTTGTCTCCTTCTTTTTCTATTACCCCTTTGGGAACTATCAAGACATTGTCTTTTTGGGCTACTTTATAATAAATTGTACAGTTCATGCCGTATCTAAATCCCGCATCTGGATTGTCAATCTGCATTTTGACCACATAATAAACAATATTCTGAACGGTAATTGGAGCCGGATCTATTTCTATTACTTCCGCTTCAAATCTTTGGTTATCAGAATATGCGTCAAATTTAACACTTGCTTTTTGACCAATTTTAACTTCAGTAATATTAACTTCCGGAACCCTAGCTTCGATTCTCATTTCATTCTCTTGAATAAGTTTAATTATTGGACTTCCTGCTTGAGCCATTTCGCCCAAATTTATGTTTTTTTCAGCTACTGTTCCATCTATCGGGGCAAAAGTGTTAGCGTATTGAAATTGTTTGGAAATTTCATCAACGACTGCCTCTGCCTGCTGAACTGCCGCTCTTTGCGCGTCCCGTTGATCCTTAGTGTATAAATCATCTTTGTCTTTTTGATAATTCAAAGTCTCTTTTTGAATCGTAACCGCTTTTTTCGCTTGTTCCAATTTTTCCGTTAAAGTGCCTGTATCAACACTGGCTAAAAATTGTCCCTTCTTTACTTTATCTCCTACATTTACTTTAATATTTGTAATCGGACCGGAAATTAGGAAACTCACATTGGCTTCTTCCTTAGCCAGGTATTCACCATTTGCTGAAATAGTCCGAACTAGCATCCCCTTGCTAACCGGAGTGAGCGTGTAATCTGCTTTTTTATTATTATTTCCCCAGATTAGAAAACCTATTACTGCTACAACGGCAATTAGGATAATCCAAGAAATTATTCTCTTAACTAGTTTTTTGTTCATTGGCATAACTTTAATTTATATATTTTAACAAATTATTTATTGTAAAATTCCATCTTTCATGTGAATTACCCTGTCGACATACTTTTCATCTTCCGGTTCGTGCGTTACTAAAATCACTGTTTGGCCGAGCTCCTTATTGAGTTTTTGAAAAAGATCCAAGATTACAGCTGATGTTTCCGAATCAAGATTGGCGCAAGGCTCATCGGCAAACAGAATTTTCGGATTATTTATCAAGGCTCTTGCTACTGCTACCCTTTGCTGTTCACCTCCTGACATTTCAGACGGAAAATGATTAGCTCGATCACCAAGTTGTACCAGCTCCAACATCTTTCTGGCTCGCTGGCGGCTCTCCTTCATGGGATAATGTTGCAGGATTAAAGGCAAACTCACTGCCTCAATAGCCGTAAACTCCGGAAGAAGGGCATATTCCTGAAAAACATAACCGAAATGTTGCAGGCGAAATTTTGTTTTTTCGCTGTCGGAAAGCGCAGCCAATTCTTGTTGCTCAACAATTATTTCTCCTTCATCAGGATTATCTAAAAGGCTAAGTTGATGGAGAAGAGTCGATTTTCCACTGCCACTTCTCCCCATAATGGCCACGAACTCTCCCTCTTTTACGGAGAAACTTACACCCTTAAGGACATGCAGCGGAACCTCCTCCTGATAAGTTTTATGCAGATTTTTTACAACTATTATATTTTTTGTTTCTTTCATAAGTATTTTATTTAAATATTGAGTCTAAGATATTTTTTCTGACAATTTGAATCGAGGGGACAAATCCAGCAATAAGCGATATGACTAACATGCTTATTTCCGTGCGAATAAGGTCAGCGCTTTCAACATTAAGACTGACATATCCGATTGGAAGCTCAATAGGATATTTAATAAAATATGGATAAATTGCAAATTCAAGCAGAAATCTTCCCATAATTACCCCCAGAAGTCCATAGAAAAAAGCTTTTATTACATAAGAAATAATAATAATTTCACTTTTCATCCCAATAGCTTTCAAAATTCCGATTTGTTTTCTCTGATTAAGCAAATCAATATAGATGATTATGAAAATACTGGCACCGGAAACAGCCATACCAATAAAATAAAAAATTAGCTTTATAAAATTGAAACTGTTTGTGACTGTAGCCATAGCCCCCAAGTATTCACTCCAAGGATAAAAATTTAACTTCTGTTCTGATGATAATAGGTTGTCTATTTTTGAAATATACTCGTTTTCATTTCCCGTTGAAGCGGTCTTCACGATTATTTCATCAGCCAAGTCGTGTTGTCCCAAAACATCTTCCGTTTCATCTTTTGTAACATAGGCCTGCGCGTCAGCCAAGAAATTTTTGGTGGCGAAAATTCCAACTACTTCATATTCTCGGCTTATTCCATTGGGATAATAGACATGAACTTCATCTCCAACTTTCACTCCTCCCAAAGATTTCAGATCAAAGGTTGCTCCAAATCCTCCGCTGATTTCCCGTCCAAGCAGTATTTTATTGCGATCCCCATCTTCAAGATATCTACCGGAAATAATTTTTGAATTTATTTTAAGAACCTTGGATTCTTCCGATGGAATTATTGAAAATAAATATCCGCTAAAATCTTTAACATTAACTCCTTCTTTTTTCTGATCATATGTAATTTTAACACCGGATTTATAATGCGCTATTGCTCCTGTTACGCCCGGTATGCTTCGAATATCAGCCAATTTCTTATTTGACTGCTTAATATAAGCATCGCTCTCACTTTCTTTGCTTGGCTCGATCACAATATTGCCGTATTGGTAATCTATAATCTGGCCGTTTACCGTAGTTATAAGCCCCGACATCATAGATGCCACAAAAAGAACATTAATAAAAAGCAAGATAACGACCAATATGGTCATCGCTACGCTTTTTTTGTTGCTACTTGATATCTGTTTGAAACCAAACCAGCAGGCGATAAAAAAATCTTTAATCATTTTGTTTTAGGTTCATATTCTTTATACATAAATTGCTTTCAAATTATTAAAATCATTAAAAGACGCTCCATTTATTAGTTTAGATAGCTACGAAAATGAAGCGCCCAAAATGCTTTATATACTATCAAATGGCGGCTTTTTTTCTTGCCAAGCCCACACTAGATATCCGGCAATAGCAATTACCGCGACGACTCCAATTCCGATTCCAATTGTCATGGGACTTGCCCAATCGATGTTTGTTAGAAAATTTGTTGACATATTTTTTTATGTTTAATTAATTTATTTATTAAGTCCTTAAGGCGAACCAATCCTCGACCATTAAAATAAAACGGCAATAATTTGATCTGATATTTTTGCCGAATTTATTTTTTTATTAAGAAACGAATATTCCAAAAGCAATCCGTCCATCATGCCAGTAAGCATGGAAGTTAGAAGTTGGCTATCAACTTTGTTAGTCAAATTTTTACTCACTAAGATTTCTTCCAACAATGGCTGGATTGAACTAGCGATTTGTTCTCTTAATTCAGCAATATGTTTTGTTATTAGCTTATCGGCCGGTGATAATTTTAATACTACAGCCTTAATAAGATTTTTTTCTCTGAATCCAAACTCTAAGTAATTTTTAATCAGTTTGTGTAATTTTTTATCAATTGTGGTTTCATTCATCGCTTCGGTAATAGTCAAACTCAAATCATCAAAAACTTCATCCAGTACTTTTTCATAAATTTCGGCTTTACCGGTGAAATGATAATAAAGCGCAGCTTTGGTTATATCCATTTTTTTGGCTATATCACTCATTGAAACGCCCAAATAGCTATATTCTGAAAAAAATTGACGAGCAGTGTCAATAATGTATTTTTTGGTGTCTTGGATAATATCTTCCGACTGCGTTGCAATTGTTTTCATGATTTTTTGGTTACTCTTTATTCACTTACCGAGTGGTAAGCTAATTTCAGTATGCCGTAACATCAATTATTTGTCAAATCAAATCGGCTGTCCACGAAATTGCCATTCTTAGTTAAGCTGAGGATATTTAGGCCATATCAAAAAACCGACTTTTTTGCTTGCTGGGGAAGCAATCACCTTTTATTCAAAGTCGGTTTAAACAACGGACTTTGGCTCACTATGCCGGACATTCAGCAAGGCAGATGGTGGACAAGCGAGGCGTCAACACAAACAACCAGCCCGTGCGTTTACAACAACGACTGGTTATTCAACCAATAGCAACAAGGACAAAGAATCCTTCACTTTTTCATTCTTACCACCCAAATTCCACTGCTTAATTTGATCAAGCGGATGCTGGCTTTTGTAGTCATAAATCGTAAACAGCATATCAGCCTTGCCCTTTATCAAAAATGCCCACTCAACCCTGACTTTGCCGTCACCTGACTGCCATTTTCCCTCTTTGGTTCGATCATGCGGTTCCCCAAAAAGTCTCCTGAGTTCCTCAAAACTTGCATGGATGGTTCCAATTCTGCTTGATCCATAAGTTGCTTTGAGAGTTGCAGGTTTTACTTTAAACTTCATTAAAATCATATTTTTTAATTGAATATTCAGATCATCAATAACAATTTTGATAATTTCACTTTTTGTCCTATCTTTGCCGACATAAAATCGGTTGGCGTAGATCTCCGCATGCACATCAATATTTTCATCGATTATTTCCAATAGGCTCGTGCCATTGCGAATATCATCTCGCAGATTTCTCTTCTTCATTTCCTTTAAATTTAAATTTTAACCTTAAATAATTTGTGATTATTTTTTTGACTGTTTTTTGACTTATTTTTCCAAGCTTGGCAACCATACAAAAATCAAACATATTGGTCTTGCCTGAAAGCCTGACTTTTTCAAATGCCTCAAATTGT
>ERZ795059.6093-NODE-6093-length-10784-cov-8.815453_pt1 | contig 10784 bp, 9 predicted proteins | sample MGYA00375143_ERZ795059 | MGnify/ENA primary metagenome ERZ795059 (study PRJEB30188, sample SAMN05720168) | activated sludge metagenome | isolation source: Anaerobic digester | place: USA | collected 2015-01-07 ... | reverse complement strand
CGAGATTGGATGGTGTGACTGGAGTTCAGACGTGTGCTCTTCCGATCTAATGCCATCGGCCTGCAAAATGTCGGGCTCGATGCTTATCTGCGGGACAAGCTCCCCTTCCTCCGGCAAAAAGGTTGCACCATCATTGGCAATATCTACGGTCATTCCATGGAAGAATATATGGAATTAGCCAAACGCCTGGAGGCGGAACAGGGGGCGGACGCCATTGAGGCGAACCTTTCCTGCCCCAACGTGCATGATGCCCGCACTGCGCGCGGGTGTAAATTGGTAGCGCAGTCTCCGGAGCGCGTTAAAGAGTATACACAAGCAATCAAAACATCCACGAAGCTTCCGGTGTTCATCAAGCTCACCCCTAATGTCATGGATATTGTCGAACCTGCTTTGGCAGCGGAAGAAGGCGGCGCCGATGGGATCTCCATGATTAACACCCTCCTTGGGATGGGAATCAACCCGGAAACACGGAAACCTATCCTAAGCAACATCGTCGGAGGATTGAGCGGACCCGCCATTCGCCCCATCGCCGTAAAAATGGTTTGGGATGTGGCTAAATACGTCAAAATCCCCATTATCGGCATGGGGGGAATCTGTAATGCCGACGATGCCATGCAATTCATCCTCGCGGGAGCTACGGCAGTGGCGGTTGGCTGCTACTCCTTCCGGCAACCCGATGCGGCATCCAAGGTCATCCAGGGATTGGAAGAATACTGCATCCGTCACGAAATCACCGATATCAATAAACTGATTGGGGCCATGATGGTATAAATATATTTGTTTACATTTGTTTGTGTCTTTTTTGGGGCACAAACATTACGTTCCGAGTTTCTTTTCTCGTAAAAGAATAATGAACTTTATAAAAACGGTTTTTGGGTGTATTTGTATGAAAACAGAACTTATCGTCGGTTTGGATCTGGACGCGAGAGACCAAGCACTCATTGCGGTCGACGCATGTCAGCCCTGCGAATGGTTTAAAATTGGCTCGCAGTTATTCACCCGTTGTGGACCGGACATCGTCCGGGAAGTGCGCGATTTGGGCAAAAACGTTTTCCTGGACCTCAAGTTCCATGATATTCCGAACACCGTGGCTAAAGCCGCCAAAGCTGCAGCAGGCATGGGGGTGAAGTTGATCACCCTTCACGCTTCTGGAGGCCGGAATATGATCGCCGCCGCGCGCGAGGCAGTGGAAGGAACCGAGACGCGGATTCTGGCGGTTACGATACTTACTAGTCTCACCGACGAAATGGTGCGTATGGAGATCGGGATCCCGGAATGTGCGGCGGAAGCCGTGCCCCGCCTGGCGCGGCTGGCGGTGGAATCCGGCGCACACGGAATTGTGTGTTCCCCCCAGGAACTCCAACCGGTCCGGACAGCAATAGGTACAGAGCCACTCGTGGTGACGCCGGGAGTGCGTCCGGTCTGGGCCAGCAAAGATGATCAGGCGCGCGTATTGACCCCGCGCGAAGCCGCACAATTGGGTTCGAGCATGATTGTGGTGGTGCGGCCCATCCTAAAACACCCCCAACCAAGCGAAGCGGTAAGGCTGATTTTGGAGGAGTTGAACGTATGAATAGCGAACGGGTGATTGAACTGTTTAAAAAAGCGGGCGCCTTGTTGGAAGGGCATTTTATCTATACCAGTGGACGCCACGGCCGGCAATTCCTTCAAGCGGCCCGCGTGCTGCAATACCCCGAATACACCAACGAATTATGCCAGGGCATGGCCGAACTGCACCGGGACAGCCATGTGGACCTCGTGGTGGGTCCCGCCACCGGCGGCATCGTGCTGGCCTATGAGACCGCCCGGCATCTAAAGTGCCGCGCCGCCTTTTCCGAAAAAGACGGCGCAAGCGGCATGGCCCTCAAGCGCGGCATTGCCCTGAAACCCGGCGCCCGCGTGCTTGTTGTCGAAGATATTACCACCACCGGCGGTTCCGTAAAGAAAACTGTCGAACACCTCCGCCAGCGCGGCGCGGAGATCGTGGGAATCACCGTACTGATTGACCGTAGCGGCGGCGAAGCCACCTTCGACTGCCCCTTCAACGCCCTCGCCTCTCTCGCCATGGAAAGCTGGCCCCCCGACGCCTGCGCCCTCTGCCAGCAACACATCCCCCTGATCGAACCCGACGATATTATTATTTAAGGAGAATTCAGGATTCAGATTGCCCCAATCGCAAGCCGAATTCCCCCTCGTTTTACGAAGACGTCACCCCCTCCCTTCGTTTCGTTTTCTTCATTACGTTGACTGAGAAAGGCAAATCCGGTACACTGCCTCTTGCTGCGGGAATGCGGCAGATAAAGCAGCCAGAGAGGGCATAAGGAATCGATGGAGACGCCCATTTTATCATTTGTTTTGCCAGCGTATAACGAGGAAATGAACGTTGGGCCGGTGACGGAACGGTTGATCGCCATTGGCGAACAACTGGGCCGGCCGTTTGAGATCGTGTGGGTAAATGACGGCAGCCGGGACCGTACGGCGGAACACCTGGATGCGCTTGCAGCAAAGGAACCGCGGGTGCGGTTGGTGCATTTGTCCCGGAATTTCGGGCACATGTCCGCCCTGACCGCAGGGATGGAATGCGCACGGGGCACGGGCGCCGTTGTGTGTTTGGATGCCGACGGCCAACATCCGCCGGAATTGATCCCGGAAATGGTGGCACGGTGGGAATCCGGAGTGGACATTGTACAGACCGTGCGCAATTATGGTCCGCAAGGGACGGCCATGAAAAAGCTGACCTCCCGAGCGTTTTACAAGGTGATGGATTATCTGTCGGATGTCGATCTCCCGGAAGGCGCAGCCGATTTCCGGCTGATGGACCGGCAGGTGGTGGACGCCTTGAACAACCTTCCGGAGCGGGTGCGTTTTGTGCGTGGTTTGGTGCACTGGGTAGGGTTCAACCGGGTGAATCTCCCCTACGATGCGCCGCCGCGCCTTAGCGGAGAAACCAAGTACAACTTTCTAAAGATGATGGCCTTCGCGATGAGCGGGTTGACCAGTTTTTCCGTGCGTCCATTGCGTTTGAGTTTCTTAATGGCAGCCTTGGTGGCCTTGGCCGCCGGCTTGTATGGCATTGTGGTAACGCTGTGTCTGGTCCTGGGCGTTCCGCTGGTGAAAGGCTGGACCAGCACCATTTTCGTCATGCTGATGCTGGGCGGAGCGCAACTGCTGGCCATAGGCATCGCCAGCGAATACCTGGCCCGTCTGTTCGTGGAACAGAAGCACCGGCCTGTTTATCTCATAAAAAAACAGCGCACGGAGATACGCGCGCCCAAAGAATCCGAATAATATTATGGAAGATGCCATGGAAACCTGTATTTGTTGCGAAGGCGGACGTGTATCCGGCTATCTGGAAGGATTACGGCGATGCGATGCCTGCGGCCATGTATGGGCGGATATTCGTTTATCCGACGAAGAAATGCGCCGTATCTATTCCTCCGGCTACTTCAAAGGTGAAGAATACATGGACTATGAGCGGGAAGCACCCGCATTGCGGCACAATTTCCGCGCACGGGTCCGGGAGCTTGCCCGGCGGCATCCCAAAGGCACACGGCTATGGGAGATCGGTGTCGCATATGGTTATTTCTTAAGTGAAGCGTCAACTCATTTTCAGGCCGCGGGATGTGACATTGCTGAAGCGGCCGTGGACGCCGCAAAAACAAAACTGGGACTGAACGTGGTGTGCGGCGACTATCTTAGCCTGCCTCCGGCCGAGTCTCCCGATGTGATTTGCCTGTGGGATACCGTTGAGCATCTTCGCGAACCTCACCGGTATTTGGAAAAAGCGGCGAAGGAATTGCGGCCCGGAGGCACACTCGCATTGAGCACGGGCGACATCGGTTCATTCACCGCGCGGCTGCGCGGAAAACACTGGCGGCTTATTCATCCGCCCTCGCATCTGCACTATTTTTCCGCCCATTCCATGCGAACCTTGCTGACACGTCTGGGATTCGAATCCATAGAAATCCGGTATTTGCCCCACTGGCGGAGCGTGGACGCGGTCACCTTTCAACTGCTGGGCCGGTCCTTGCTCCTGAAGAAGATACGGCTCTATGAATGCCTGCATGCCATGGGCGTGCTAAATTGGTATTTTCCATTGAATCTCCGTGATTTGATGACTGTCTACGCGACACGATGCGGGCAGCCCTAATGAAAAGCAAGCTGCTCCTCATAGATGACGACGATGCGAATCATCTCCTCTACCGCCACATGATCGAGCGGCGATTGCCGGAATGCGATTTGTATGTTGCCGGCACCGCGGAAGAGGGCATGGCCCTGGCGCGGGAGATTCTACCCGATTGCGCCTTGCTGGACGTGCTCCTCGGCGATGACAACGGCATTGATCTCTGCCGTGAATTCAAGAAACAAGAGGCCACCGCGCATTTCCCCGTGCTCTTAATCACGGGGATGGCCATGAATGACGAGTTGCGCATCAATGGGATGGAAGCCGGGGCCGACGACTTCCTGCAGCGCCCCTGTGAAGAAGTGGACCTTGTTATGAAGATCCGCGCCATGCTCAGGATCAAACATGCGGAAGACGAACTGCGCGCGGTCAATAAGCGCCTGACCGAGTTGGCAGTGGAACGATCCAAGGCCCTCTATGAATACGATGAACGATACAGGCTGCTATTTGATGCCTGCAGCGATGCGGTGCTTGTCTTCGAACTCAATGAAGACATCGGTACGGGCCACTTCGTGGAAGTGAATGACGCTGCCTGCCGTTTATTGGGCTATGGCCGGGAAGAAATGCTTCAGTTGCGCATGAAGGACTTGGTTCCCCCCGACCGGTTCTCAGGAATCCAGGGCCGTATCGAAAGCATTGTCAAACATCAGCAAGCCTACTTTGAAACCATGCTGTTGCGCAGGGATGAGCATCCGTTTCCCGTGGCCTTGCGCGCCCAAGTATTCGAGCGGGAGGAAGGGCATGTCATTGTGGCCATACTGAGGGATCTCAGCCATACGTCTGTAAAGGGCGAGGCAGACCGGGATTACCGGGTGCTCGCCGCGCATACAGGCCAGATGATATACGATTGCGATTTGCGCAAAGGCGATTTCCAATGGGGCGGCGCCGTAACGCAGGTAACCGGCTACACCATCGAGGAAATGGCCGTCTTCTCCTGGTATCAGCTTATTAATGCAGTGCATCCGGAAGATCAAAAACAGGTATTGCGGACGTTTCGCGAAGCACTGGACGCCGTTAGCACGTATCAGGTGGAATGCCGGATCCGCCATCGTTCCGGCGAATACCGGCACGTGGAAAACATGGGGGTCGTATTGCCGGGCGAAGATGGCCGCGCGTACCGCATCCTCGGCACCATCAAGGATATCTCAATGCGGGTGTATGCCGAGGAGGAACGGCAGCACATCGAGCGCCAGATGCAACACTCCCAGCGCATGGAAAGCCTGGGCGTGCTCGCGGGTGGCATTGCCCACGACTTTAATAATATTCTCACGGCCATCATCGGACTGACTGACATGGCGTTGCAGGACATCCCAAGCGATTCCCCCACGCATAAAGATATTAAGGAATCGTTGCAGGCGGCGCATCGCGCGAAGGAGTTGGTCAAGCAAATCCTGATGTTCAGCCGCCAATCCAGTGAAGAACGCGCTCCCCTCCTGCTCCATATAGTCGTGCGTGAAGCCCTGAAGCTCCTGCGCGCCTCCCTGCCTCCCACCATTGAAATCATCGATAGCGTGGATGTCAATTCGGGGGCCGTATTCGCCAATGCCGCGCAAATGCATCAGGTGGTGATGAATTATTGCACCAATGCCGCGCAGGCCATGAATAGTGCAGAGGGCCGTTTGGAAGTGCGTCTTTCAGACATAGAAGTGGACGAGCGCCTGGCCGCCATCCACCCCAGATTACATCCGGGCCCATATGTATTGCTGAGTGTGTTAGACACGGGCCATGGAATGGAGCCGCACGTCATGACACGCATTTTCGATCCCTTTTTCACCACCAAAGGCCCCGGAGAAGGAACCGGCATGGGGCTGGCCGTGGTGCACGGGATTGTGACCAGTCATGGAGGCGCCATTGTGGTCAACAGCGTGCCGGGAAAGGGAACCACCTTTCACACGTACCTCCCGCGGGTAGTGGGCGGCGTCATGCCGGAAGAAGTGAAGATGGAACCATTGCCCGGCGGCTCGGAATCCATCCTCTTTGTCGATGACGAAGAGGTCGTGTTGCGGTTTGGTGAAGCGCTTCTTCCCCGGCTCGGGTATACGGTGACCTTTTGCACCAACGGCGTGGACGCCTTGAAGGAATTCCAGAAAAGACCTGTGGAATTCGACTTGATTATCACTGATCATATGATGCCGAAAATGACCGGTGCGGCGTTGGCAGAGGCAATTCATGCCCTTCGCCCCGAAATCCCCATTATCCTCTTCACCGGTTTCAGCGATCAGTACACCGACGAAGAAATCCGCTCTTTAGGTATTCAAGATGTGGTGTTGAAACCGGTGATTGGCGCCGACCTTGCACGAAAAATCAGGACCGTTCTCGACCGCCCCGCCAACGGGACGTCCTAGCCTGGGTGCCTCAACATCCCTCCTTTACACCTGCCATTGGCGGGCCACCGAGTGAGAACATTCGGAATCCCTTCCCCCTTAATGATAGGCGTGAAAAATTATTCCTTTGCCACAGGTTCTGCGTTGTGCTTTTCCTGTGCACACTGCGGGCATCCGCACATTTTATGCGCCGGATAATTGGACAGCGGGCTATCCAACACGCCATGAGGAGGTTGAGGAAAACCTGTCAACTCTATGCCGCCCGGAGTGCTGGCCTGGGTTTGCTTGTTGTCTTTGATCGCCGGATACATATCCACCGTAAGCTTCATAATGGGATACAGAGGGCCGCCAAACAGAAAATCAGCGGTTTCTTTGCATTTCTCGCGTTCTTCCAAGGTCTCATTGACCCGTCCGAACTGCCGTAGATTGTTCTTAGGCGGAAGCGGGGCAAAAAGAACTCCGTGTTGCAGGCTTTCTCCCAATTCGATATTCCCCTTGCGCAGCCCTCGTCCAATTTCACTCATGCCCAGCACCGGCGTCTTCATGTTTCCATGCTGAATACTCTCTCCTGCGTAATACACCAGAGACTCCAGCCCATGCCACAACCATTTATAGGGACGCAGGGCAGGTTCTTCCGGGTTTCCAAGGCGGCCCTCATAACTCGGTTCGACCGCGCCCGCGCAAACGGCAATTAGTAATAGACCTGTCAAGGATGCAACAAACGTTCTTGCTTTCATGGCTTCACCCATTCTGTTGTTGTAACACAACCTGGTTCAAAGCAAACACCTTTTTCCACCGCCTTATTATATGAACCCTTGGTTCCCGTGTGCAAGACACAAGAACCAAGGGTCAAAACCTGCTGAAAAGCTGTTTATTTCCTGCGGCGGCGCACGACAATCAGGCCACTGACCGCACTAGCCGCCGTCAGCACCAGCATGCCGCCCAGACCAGTCACCGGAACACCGGTCTCCAGCATCAGATGTATAATAGGAGAGACAGCCGTTTCATAGTTGTCGCTCACTTCTATCCTGTACTGGCCGGCGTCTTCCAACATGGCCGAGGCGATGGTGAAGGTGTTGGTCGTCGTACCCGACAATCCGTTCCCATCCGATAATGGCACGAACTCTTTCGCGCCATCATCCACCGTCCACTGTCTGCTGAGTTCGCCCAAACCGCCCGTAATCGTTACACTCATTTCAACCGTTGACCCAATGGGCACGGAAAGATCATAACCGCCCTGACCATTGGGAACCGCACCTTCCGTATGAACCTCGATGTTCATATGGTCGGCAACGGTAACAGGGGAGGGTTCAGACACGGGACTGTTCCCTTCGTAGCGGGTGATAAAGTCGGACACCTGATAATAATACTCGAATTGCCCTGTTCCTATCAGGGACGGATCGACCGTCAGAGTTACAATATTTTCAGTGGGTGCCATGTCAACCACTAGGGTTGGATCCGGATAGGCAAGATTATGCTGGTACCACTGCAACTGAAGTGAACTGAATCCCCCGGTATATTCACCCGTCAGCATAAACGGCGGATCATCAACATACTTTTCAACCACTTCCGTATGATTGATGATTGTCAGCCACTCGCCAACATAGAGGCGGGAAATCCCGGAGGTAACAGTCATCGTACCGCTGATATCCGAACCGCTATCCGTCACCACACACCGGAAATCATTCAAATTATCGTCCATCGACACCGGGTTAATCTGCAATGTATCCGTATCGGCTCCGCCGATGTTTCCACCATTCGACAACGGAGAGAAACCACTGCCGCTGTCCCGCTCCCAATGCATCGTGAATGGCGGGATCCCGCCCACCGGCACAATGGCAGTGGAAGCCGATCCTCCCGGTTCGCCGGAAAACAGTTCCGGGGGACCGCTGAGCGCTAAGAGCGGAAATACTTCAAGAACTCCCGGTTCGCTGGATACCGCCGGTATCGGACGCCCTTCAGATACCAGACACGTATACGCCCCGGTATCTGTCACGGACACTCCCGACAGAACCAGCGTGCTCTCCAAAGCTCCGGAAACGACGCCACCGTCCGTTAATGTCTCCCCATCCTTCAGCCACTGATACGCATAATTGCCATCGCCTCCGGAAGCCGTCACGGAGAACGAAACGGATTCCATCACATAAATCCGGATCGCCGCGGGCGCAGCGCCGGTGACGGTGATTTGCACCATCAACGTGGAAGGATCGCTCGTAACAGACGTAATGCCGCTTACAGAGGAACCCTCATCGCGAACCACGCAATGGAATACATCGTTATCGTCTTCCGCCGCCAGCGGATCAACAGACAGGGTGGCCGTGTCAACGCCCGATATCGATCCGCCATCGCTCAGCGCGATGAATCCACCTCCCTCATCCCGTTCCCATTGATATTGAATCATTCCAATACCGCCTTCCACGGTCACCTGGACCGAAACAGGATCGCCCAGTTTTCCATAGAAGACCGGACCGGAGATGGTCACCACGGGCCGTTTAAACACGCCCAAGTAAACAGACGAAGTCGTTATACTGGGAACAGCGCCCGTATCCATGATTTGGCAGGAATAATCACCGGTGTCATCCAACACCGCGCCAGTGAAGACCAGCGTGGCGGCTTGCGCTCCGGAAATGCTCCCGCCATCCGATAGGGGAACGCCCCCTTTCAGCCATTGATACGTATAGTCGCCATTGCCGCCACCCGCCGTCACGGAAAGCTGATAGTTCTCTTCTTCATAAATATTTCCGCCCGCGGGCGTCGGACCCGTGGCATTCAACCGCACGTTCAGCTTGGCTTCATTCGTGGAAACCATGTGCGTATTATCCGTAATCTGACAACGATACATATACCCGTTCATGGCATTGGTCACCTCGGGAACGGAAAGGAGTTCGGAAGTGGCCCCCAAAATATTTTGGAAACCGGTTCCGGTATTGACTTGCCATTGATAGGTCAATACGCCGCCCCCATCGGGATTACGCACCTCAAAGGAGGCATCGGCGCCCAGATCCACCAGCCCGTCCGGCACAGTGTCATAGACAATAGGCATATTAATGTCGAACGCTGAGCTAGTGGCAATCGTGGTGGTGAAGATCTCATTCGGTCCCAACTCACCCGCCGCCCCATTGCCCGGAATCAGCTTCATCAAACCACTTCCCACCTTCAACACCACTTCCTGGACAGTGGAAGCGGTATTGTTTACGATGAAAATCTGGTCATACGAAGTAAAAATTCCTGATAAACGTCTCGCTTCCACGCGGAATGTCTTCGGGGTGACGACGCTCCCCTGGTTCCAGAAGGTGTCGTTAAGAACACCCTGCGTTTTCGTCCCGCCATCCATCTGACCAATCATGGGATGCGTAGTGTACGAGTCAAATGAATTCGTACTGGTCAAAATGGAATTATTTCTCAGATAACCAAATACCGGAATGGCATTCGGATCCACTGTACCGACACCTGGCTTGTACGGGTTATTCGTGGGAGAGAGCAAATTAGAAATCACCGAAACACGACCGTTGTGTGTAACATTCTGAGATGCAACATTATAGGCATTGACTCTTCCACTGGCCCCCAGGATAACCGACCCTTGGAATTTCACCATGCCCGGCGTTCCAAATCCACCCGTACTGCCATCCCCGCCAGTACCACCATCTCCGCCACCACTGCCATTGCCGCCTGCGCCACCTGCGGAACCAACTCCGCCGCGTCCACCGTGGATTGCGCCCGCTGTTTGCCACGCACCGCCACTACCACCGCCTCCACCCGTGGAAGCACCGGGAAGACCCCAGCCACCTTCTATTCCTACACTCCCCGTTGATCCGGTAAGCCGGAGCCCCGCGGAGATATCCACCGTTCCGGTAAACTCCAAAAGACCTCGCGCTCCAAGGACTATGGCGCCACCGCCATTCGCCCCGGTGCCACCCGTGCCACCAATCCCACCTGGTCCCCCCGAACCGCCCGCGCCACCAGCGCCACCAGGCTCTGCATTCGATCCTCGTGCACCGCCTCCACCACCACTTGCCCCAGAAGCACCATTTCCACCCGCTTCACCCGCATCACCCCAATCACCATCTTCACCAGTATTATTTCCGCCACCCCCAGATCCGCCTTCGCCATCGCCACCCGATCCTCCGCCTCCACCTCCGCCCCCGGCGGCAGATACGAGTGCACTAAGCCGTCCCGAACCACCCCCTCCACCGCCAGCGCCACCGCCACCCCCCCCCCCCCCCCCGCCCCCCCCCCCCCCCCCCCCCCCCCCCCCCCCCCCCCCCCCCCCCCCCCCC
>ERZ795059.6091-NODE-6091-length-10786-cov-8.019663_pt1 | contig 10786 bp, 8 predicted proteins | sample MGYA00375143_ERZ795059 | MGnify/ENA primary metagenome ERZ795059 (study PRJEB30188, sample SAMN05720168) | activated sludge metagenome | isolation source: Anaerobic digester | place: USA | collected 2015-01-07 ... | reverse complement strand
AGCTTTCTGAAAAGCTCAAGGTTTGTTTCGGATATTTTCAGGATATCGAGATTTCCGATATCCCTGATCAGTTCCTGCTGTGACAGGATATTATTACCTGTCTGGTCAGCAGCTTTAAGGATATTCTCTGATATCCCGGTAGTAACCCTGGCGAATCTGTCGAGGCTGGCTTTTAATCCTGACACCCCTGTATCTTCAGCTTTTATCAGTTCCGGAAGAAGTCTGGCCTGAAGGTATGATATCTGTTTATTCTTATCCTCAAGGAGTGATTTTCTTGCCTTCTTGTACAGGAATGAAGTCAGTACAGTGGTGCAGATAAGACCTGTAAAGCTTCCGAGCATTGCCAGCTTGACGCCGTTGATAAGGGCCCCGATACCTTCTGAGAATCTGCCTCCATCCAGGGCCGGCATTGCAAAAAGTCCGCAGATGATACCAATCATAGTGGAAGCAAGACCCAGATATAACGGAGTGGGAAGTGAATTTGATATCTCTTCATCCTTTAGGTCTGCTTCACGGTCGATGAAATCCCTGATAATGCTGAAATTGACAGCTGCCCCGTAATTATTCAGCAGATATTTATTTATGTAATCTCTTATCCTCAGTATTGTTTCCGAGCCGAATGCTTCAGTTATTGAAATGGGTACTGAGTCGTCATCATTCTGACCTCCCTGGCCCATCCTGATCTTGTGATCACTGACAAATACTATATCATCGACAGATGTATCTTCCCGGTTAAGGTCTTTCCTGCTGATAAGTCCGCTCCTTACCTTTAAAGGGTTCCTGAAAATACTTTTTAACTCCCTTATCTTAAAAAAGATTCTGCCTGAAAGGTATAACTGCCAGATAATAACACAGGTAATAAGGATTATTTCGGCAACAAACCACGGGTTAACAGTATGGTTTACTGTCAGGGACGTGTTAACGGAATCAGCACTGACCTGAAGGAAGATCATGTTCAAACGAGTTTTACTTTTATTTTACCGTTCTCCCCGATCTGCCAGGAGTCATTTCTCTTTAAGACCCGTCCGGGTCCGGTCATAACAATCCTTTTTGCATATCTCCTGCCTGAGAGGTTCTCGATCTCGCAAACCGGATTCAAATAATAATCAATATTCTCAAGTGCCCTCAGATCATAGTCACCGGATAAAAAATGAAGAACTCCTGTCTGGTTGCCCTTATCGGGGATGATCCTGTAGAAAGAATCTATGCCTTTTGCAGATTTTGCATTAATTATCCTGAAACTTCCGTCACTCTCGGGAATCGTAAAAAAGAGCTCTGATGTGTTGTCAGCTTTCCTTTCCGGTTCGTCGGGCACTTACTTAAATGTATCTCCGGATGAAGTCCGGGTCTCTTTATTTCCCTTCAGGTTTATAAGTCTTTTCCTCAGCTGTTCAATATCTTCAAATAATTCATCGTTCTGGACCGTAAGTTCCGCTATAGTATTATTCTTAACTATTAGCATATCCTGTTTTTCATTTTTCCGTTTCTTTAAGATCCCGACTATACCTATATATTTAAATACTTCCCTGTGCAGGGGATTTCTCTTTGTATCTTTCTCCAGATCATTAAGGTATTTTCTCTTTTCAGTTTCGAGAATTGAATAAATGCTGTTGCGGGAATACAGGAAAACTGCAACTGCTCCTGCAGTAAGCCCCACCAGGAATCCTGCCAGGCACCAGACCCAGGAGATAGTGATCAAGGCCTGAAAACATGAGATAAAATGAATTATCATTTAATTGCAGTATTTGCCAGTTCAAAAGCCAGCTTATTCAGGATCCCTATCAGAGGATAAAAGAACAGGGTTTCCTCGATATGCTTTGAAGGGGATTTATAAAATGCCTGCAGCCCCTGTTCAAGAAAATCCGTTATGTTTAAAGATCTGATCTCCTGAAATTTCATCCAGGCTGAATTATCGATCCCGAAATTTGCTTCAAGATTTACTGAAGTGAAATATTCATCCAACAGAGTGAAGAAATGATTCACTGAAGATTCAATGAGTGATTTATTTCCGTTCCGTTCCAGATCCCTGTAATAAGGAGTTATGGCTATATCGGAATTTTTGTCCAGTGCCCTTCCCCATACTGAGTCATCATTTCCTCCAATCCAGAAAACAATCGGACAAGTGATAAGACTATTATCAAGGTCGGCTTTTAACGCCCCCCTGCAGGTGATCTCCTTTGGATCATCTGCAAGAGCGATCCTTATCTGCGTTTTATCAATGCCGTTTACCTGTTTGAAGAAATATCTGAACAGATCTGCAATATTCGGATTCCCTGGTCTCGTATCAATTATCCTTATTGTTTTTGAAGCAGTTCCGCTGAAAAGTATATTCTGCGGGGCTTCCTTCATGCCCTGTTTTAATAACAGATTTGCGGAATAATAAAACAATGCGCCAAAAAACAGGAGTATCGGAAGTTTCAGCTTCCTGTCCTGTTTCAGATAGTCGGTATAATTATAAATCAGATCTTTTTCATTTTCGAGAGAGAACAGGAAACTGCTGAAGTCGGCTGAATCCTTTCTTTTATTCAGAATATCAGTAAGTATTTCCCACCTCTGTGTACTCTGATTTACCGCATTTTCTATACTGTGCCTGTAAACTTTTACAAAACCGTTATTATCCGAAGAGTTGGCGAATGCCCCATAAGGGAATCCGTCGCCAAAGATCGCATTGCCGGCAAATTTCACTGAGGAAATGAATTCGGGTGAATTGGTGGCATTTCTAAATACTGCTATATCCGATGAACCGCCCCCGATATCGATAGAAAGGCTCAACCCCGGATATTCAGTCCGGTAATAAAGATAGGGAGCCGTACTTTCAGGCACTGCGCGGATATTATTTGTACCATCTGCCCGGAATATCTTTTCATAAGCTTTCTGCCATACCTCAAAGAATATTCCCTGCTCGAATGCATCCATGCTTACCGGGTAGAACCATGTGATCTTTGTTTTCTGAGGATCGCCGTTAAGGAGGAGGGTTTTATATAATACTATATACATTAAACCCTCTATATAACTCTCGACCAGCATCTTATCTTCCGGCTTCGAATAATTGCTCCATTTAAGCTTTGTCTGAAGCTGCAGATATATCGGATTAAGGATCTTTTCAAACAGGAAGAAGTTGTTTGTATGTGAGAAGACATCGACAGCTTCGATGAAGCTTATGTCCTGATTATATGTAAGGGCTGTTCTGAACGGGAACCTGTATTTCGACGATGGGCTGAACTCAAAGGGGAACATCTCCCTTTCATAATTATTATCATCGGCTATCTCTTTTGTCTCACCCTTTTCCCTGTCAATAAGTGATTGCCACATTGGCTGATCTGATGTGACATCGAGTGCTTTTTCGGCATTTACGCCGTATTTGTATTCAATATGGGTATTAGTTGTCCCGAAATCAATTGCAAAGGAGACCTGCTGGTTTGGCTGGCTTTGGTGCATCAGAGGTACAATGAATCCGTTGACCTGACCACTGCCTATCCTTATCGCGTCGAAAGTACCTGTCTTATAGCAGGTACTTTTTATTGTTTTACCGTCTCCCTGCTTCCTGACCACTGGATTTCCGGTGCTGATACTCTTTCCCGATTCATAACATCCGACGGATATCTCACTGTCTCTGTCAAACCTCTTATCCTGTATGCCTATAGTATAATCCAGACCGGCGGAAGGGGCATGAACAAAGGGCAATATTGCAAGATGCATTTCCACAGGCAGGATATCTTCTCTGTGATATGATTTTTTAAGGATCACTTCCCCGCCTTTCACCGGAATGGCAAGCTTTGCTTCAATACCTCCTCCCGCAAGAACTGAAAGCTTCAGGTATTTCAAAACATCCCCGGCATGGAAGTATTCAAAGAATCGTGGTGTTAATGGCAGAAAATGTTTAACGGATCCACAGGTGGCAAATCTCTTGCTGTTGATAGTATAGGGTAATTCAATTATTTTGTCTTCAAAGAAATTACCGGCAGTAAGCCACGGATAATTATCTCCCTGCACAGGCAGTTTCGATACTCCGGAGATCTTCTCATTCCGGTAAGGTATCTTATTATTCGGATCCCATACGACATTCCCGGAAGTATATGCCCAGTTACTTGTAAATCTGTCATTTGGAAGGATCAGAGGCAGGTAGCCCTTAACAGGCAGGCCGGGTTTTATAACAAAGTCGCTTTCATTTTGAATTTCAGCAGGATTACCAATCCTGACTCCAAGTTTTATACCCAGCACCTCGCATATATCCATTTCATTATCAAGAACCGGACATGGAGAGTAGTTGTTCAGTTCGGAGGGGGCAAGAGCTGCAATCTTTGACTGCAGTTCTGCGGGCAGGTGATGAAATACTTCCGAAAGGTATGCATAGACTTCCGGGAAAAGATCCGGAAAATCCGGCTGCCTGGACAAAAGGAAAATATACTCGATAAATGACTTATCATCCCGGTCCGGCAGATCAGTGTAATTATTATCGAAAAGAACATCGTGTCCGCAAGTTATTTTAAGTTCCGAAGCAGCCTTATTTACATCGGGTGCCGAGAAGAACAATGTTGCCGGAGAAGTCCCTCCTATTATCTGGTTGGAATTGTTAAGAATAAAATAAAGCCTTCTGACCTTATCAAAATTATAAACTGCAGCATCCTGGTTCCAGTAAACCTGAAGTGTTTCGGAAAGCTTTACATGCTTTGAATTAATGTCACCGGCCAGGGATAAGAACCGGGCGGACGGGTTCCACGACACAATCCTGTACTTGTCCTTATACTTTGGATAAAGGAAAAAGAGCTGGGCCACATCGAGTGCATCCGAGACGAGCTTATGCTGTGCTGTCTTTCCCTTAGTATCATTGTCAGCCACCCACCGGAATGCTGATTTAACAAGATCGATCCTTGCAAACGGGCTGGGAATGGAGGTCGCAACATCTTTCCCTTCGGTTCTGATAGTCCGAAGCTGATTTCTTGAAATGGGATTGCTGATGAACCATCCGGTACCATCCTGTCCCTCATGTATTCTGAATACTTTCGACATAGTCAGCGGATTACTAAGTTTCGTTTCACTAATACCTTACCTGTTGATCTTCCGAACATCTTGATGAGCATCGTATGCTTCTTTTCCCTGTTGCGGATCGAGATATTGTCAGTAAGCAGGCAGTTTTGGATATCGAGGGCCCTGAAACTTTTGTTCCCTTTCGGGGTCTGTCCCTTTACAAGCTCAAGTGCATCATCGGAAGTGATCTCCTCAAAAGGACTGAATGACGGTTTGTTCTCCTTCATCTCCCTGAGCCATTCGGTAAAATAATTGTTAAAAGGACGTATCTGGGTTTTGTATTCAGCACTGTTAAAATAATTATTGTTCAGCAGGGATTGTTTATTACCCCTTACGAGCTTTATATTACTCTTTGTCCAGCGCGACACATTAAGTGATTTTTCCAATCCCTTATCGAGATACTCGGTAAAAAGCCGGAATTTCGTCAGGGGTGGAGAAAGCAGCTTGGCATTCCCGATATTCAGATCTGTGAATGTTATGTTCTGAGTATCATGTTCAATTCCAAACTCCTTTACCTGGGTGGCAGCTCTGTGAGGATCAATATCATTACAAAAATCAAGGATGGCAAGTACTCCGGCAAGCTCAAGAAAATGAGCCTTATTCCTTTGTTCCTGTCCTCCCACCGCATAATCTTCCTGGTTCGTATTGCCCCTGTTCCCAATGAAATACAAGGTGTTGATCTGGTTGAGGGAGATTATTGTCCGGTTGTAATATTCGATCGCGATTTTTGCTTTCTCTTCAAAGGATTCAGCATTAACCTCATCATTTCTGTTCAGAGAGAAATATGGAAGAAATGTTATCCCGCCTATCGGAGCAACCCTGATCTTGGCATACCTTGGCATGGAGACATTCCCTCTGAGGTTCTTAAGCAATAAGGGAAATCCTGCTGCACCCGTTCCTCCGAATATTGAATTAATTATAAAGATTGCATCATCGTCGCCGAAAGTCTGGCCGAATTTCCTGAAGTCTTCCGAATTTGTGAACTGGTTGAGGATTATCGATCCCATATTGGGATTGCCTTTAAATCCAACATCAAGATTGGATTTCAGATTCTGCGCGGAGAAGAGCGACCTGATAAAGTTCTTGTCATCCTTCTCCTCAATGTTATCACTCAGACTGTCAAATCCGATATACTGATTGAAAGTGTTATTATCAGTATCTTTCAGCTTGAACTGGAAATATTCCGGATTGACGCCCGGGGAGTTGACAGTCATTTCATTTATAGTTCTGATCTCCTGGGAGAAGAAATCTTCCGGCTGATCTACCTGGTTCCTTATCTCCTGGTAGAGCCTCAGTATATCCTTAGTCCGGTTCAGATCTCCGTTACTTGTATCAGGATCAATAATGATGGGTATGACAGTATCAAAATCATTCCCGGTCTTTACACCCGATGCAAAGAGCATCGTAAGTGCCTTGAGAACTCTTGAGCCCGTTCCCCCGATAGCGAAAATATATAGTTTTCTGGCCATGATTCACTGAATTAGAATGGTAAATGGACATGAATTCTGCTGAACTGTTTCAGGAGTAAGCTGTAAAGGAAGCTGAGAATAAGTGCAAGCAGGCTGTTTGCAAGCACATATTTCATCGGGAGGGAGCGGGCATACTCCGCATAGCCGGTTTCGGTGTCGGCCAGTAATTCATTCAAAGTCTGATTACCGGAGTTAAATATTTCAGAATTCGCAATTCCGTTTGTGACCAATGCGACGACCAATACCATCACTGCCGTCCATACCAGCCAGTGCCAGAGCTTACTGTACGGATATTTCCAGAGAAAATAGAAAATTATCCAGCCGGCAAGCGGTATCAGCAGGAATGTTAATCCCATCCGTGTATACCCGCCATTATCATACAGATGCTGAAATATCTGGTGGTAGGACTCGTGATAGATGTTAAATATGCCATCGTAGATTGAACCAAAAAATCTGCCCATAATATTTTAGTTTGATATTCTAATCCTGAATACGGCAGGGAACCTGCCTTCTTCTCTGTTATTCTTATATTCGTATGCCTTGCTTATTGCATCCGTGAGTGAACTGAACCCATAAGTATGATCGCTGTCAATCAGATCTTCATTCCGGCTATCTGTTTCACCTATCCATTGCGGTATAGTGTTTTTAAGCACAAGTTCAATTTCCCCGAGAGGATTTTTACCGGTAGATAATGTTATGAGATGCGTACCTTCAATACCCGGGATCTTTTTTGATATTTTTTCGACTTCCAAAACCCTGTAATTTGAAGAAAGACATTCATAATTATTAACTGATGCATAATATGAGTCAGAAAATGGCAGGGAACTGAAATCGGCAGCTATTGTGAACTGAAAGGTTCCCCTCAGAGACTCTGCGTCTGTCAGATGGAAATTGTCTTTAAAGTCAAGCTTAAAGCTTCCTATTCTCTTTAAAGAAGGAGTTACCTGATATGGAATATTCCTTTCCTCATTTACAAGGAAACGGGCTGTCTCGAAAGATGTAACCATCCTGCCTGCAATGCTTTCTTCGGTCAGTAGCTCATTCAGATATTCCGTCCTGCCAAAGAAAATTATATAGAAAGGCCTGTATTCATCGGCTATCTTTACCGATCCCTTTTTCGAAGCATAAAAATAATCCCCGTCAAACTTTGACACAGTCTTTATAATCAGGGTTTGTACGTCTTCATTTTCCAGCCTGTTCCTGAACGACTGCTGTGTTTTATGTGTTTCAATATTCAATGCGGTGAGCGGATCATCTTCGGCACCCACATCATAAATACAATCTGAAACGAGGACTGCAATCTGATTTCCCTTTGCCGAATCGAGAGAGATCCTGAACATTTCATTCAAATCGCTGTATCTCACATCACCTGTGTTGAATGATACCGGATCAAGTTTATTTTTCAGGGTTTCCGGATCATCCCCGACATATGTTATCCTAATATCAGATCTTTTTGCAGGATCATATTTCCCATTTATGAAGTAGAATCTTTTCGATACTTTATCAAATTCAGGAAGGTAGGCAAGACCTACAAGTGAATTCTTGAACTCGTTGGCGCGGTTTACATAACCAAACATACTGCCTGAGTTCTCAATGAAGAAAATAACTTTCTCCGGCGCGGGGACCTTATCTTTAACAGTTGTCACAGTTTCCTCCCTGACAGGTTCAGGTTTTAGTCCGCCTGCAGGATTCCTGGCACTGCGGCTGTTACATCCGGTAATTATGAGGAAAATAAAAAGTATTGAAAAAAAGCGGAAGGAAAAACGCGGTATCATAAAAGATCTAAATTATACACATTTAATAACACAGGCATTCCAACTACAGTAAGAATTTCATTAACAACGGAAATTCAGGATAAATAGTTTAATTCTCTGTTAAAAAGCCTGAACATACCGGCTTATAAACTGATGATAATCTGTTTTCAGACATCACATATATTCACAGCCTGCCGAAGCGATTCAAGCTTGTCGGCCCGCGACGGGACAAACTCCTGGGCAACATATCCTTTAAAACCTGTTTCAACTATCGCTTTCATAATTGCAGGGTAATAAAGCTCCTGTGTGTCATCGATTTCATTGCGCCCGGGGACACCACCGGTATGATAATGGGCAATATACTGACTGTTCTCCCTTATTGTCCTGATTACATCACCCTCCATGATCTGCATGTGGTAAATATCATACAGAAGCCTGAGATTGTCAGAACCGGCTCTTTTAACAAGCTCAACTCCCCACCATGTATGGTCACAGATATAATCCTTGTGATCGACCCTGCTGTTCAGCAGCTCCATCACAAGCATCACATTATGTTTCTCGGCAATACCAAGGACCTGTTTAAGGCCATCAACACAGTTGTTCAGCCCCGTTTCATCGTCCATTCCGTTACGGTTACCACTCAGACAGATAAGATTCCTGTAGCCTGACTTTGCAACAAGGGGGATCATCTCCGAATAATTTTTTACAAGTGTGGCATGATATTGCTTCTCATTCCACCCCTTTTCAATGCTTATTTCCGCTCCGTTGCACATCGACGAATCAAGTCCGTATTTCCTGAGGACCGGCCATCCTTCAGGACCGACAAGATCAACGGCTTTCAATCCGATCTCTTTGGCCTTAATGCAGAATTCCTCAAAGGGTATTGAAGAATAACACCAGCGGCACGCTGAATGATTGATATTGCCTTTAAGCTCTCCGGCCGGGGAGATTGCCGGAATTGATGTATATGTTTTCATACTCTTTGGTATAAATGCGACCAGGCCGGCTGCAGCCAGATTCCTGACAAAACTACGCCTCGAACTGATGCTTTCCTTACTTTTCATGATATTTTCATTGGATATAAAAATAAACAAAACTTTATCAACCCGGAAATTTTAGCAATTTTTACCCTTTCTTTGTGAGAGCCATTGTAATTTAACGGAAATGGTTATTTAACCACAAAACACAAAGGTCACAAAGGGATACCAATAATTGTTCATTTATAAATATTTAGTTGAATGGTTAAAAAAGTTATTGTTGCGGGATTCGGGTTCATGGGTATGACTCACACTCTGAACATTTTGAAAAATAAAGATCTCGAATTAAAGGCCATTGTCGATATAAGGCCATATCTTATTGAGAGTAAGCTAAACTCTGAAACAGGAAATATATCAACGGGGACCGTATCGGCCAGAGATATTGAGGGTATCAGGAAATACTCAGATCTCGGAACATGCCTCCGGTCGGAAGACGCCGATGCTGTAATAATCTGCACCCACACCCATCTTCATTACGAAATGACGAAGCTCGCATTAATGCACAACAGGCATGTCTTTGTTGAAAAACCATTTGTTCTCGATACGGATCAGGGAGAGGAACTGCTAACTCTGGCAAAGCAGAGAGGACTGATCCTTATGGTTGGCCATGTTGTAAGGTTTATGGAACCATACAGGAAGCTAAAGCACCGGGTTGACACAAAGGAGTTCGGGGAACTGAAGTTTCTGTCTCTTACCCGGTTTTCAGGGATACCGGCATGGGGTGAATGGAATGATAAGAAAGTTACAGGGAAATCAGGCGGAGCCCTCTTCGACCTTGTGATCCATGATATAGATTTTGCTGCCTGGGTTCTCGGGATACCGGATGAAATAAGCGCCGGATATCTTCCGGGGCAGCTGAGTGATCACGATTATATATCGGCTATGTGGAATTACAGGGATAAAGGTATCCTGGTAAAGATCGAAGGAGGAAATATCTTCCATGCAACATTCCCCTTCCGGGCAGGGTTTACTGCCGGTTTTGAAAATGCCACACTAAGCTATACCACATTAAAAAGCGACGTCATAGGGATATCAGATAACAAGAAGACTACTGAGATCCCAGCCGGAGATATCGGGGCGGGTTATTACAATGAGATTGAATATTTCGCAGAATGCCTGAAGAATAATTCCGGACCATCAGAATGTACTCCGGAATCTTCGCTGCAATCAGTAAGGTTATGTTATGAACATCTAAAATAATATTATCATGCAAAAAGAATTAGCAATCAACGGTGGTCCCAGGACCATCAACAAGGAATTTCCCTGGCCGGTATATGACGAATCTGATATTAATGCTGCCGCAGAGGTGGTAAGAAGCGGAAGATGGGGTAACCCCGATTGTGCAGACCTTGTAAAGAGCTTTGAAGATGAATTTGCAGCCTTCTGCAGAACTAAATATGCCCTTACATGTGTAAACGGATCTGTTGCCCTGAGACTTGCACTCATCGCATGCAACGTAAGACCGGGTGATGAAGTGATAATTCCGCCTTATACATTC
>ERZ795059.6086-NODE-6086-length-10789-cov-7.474753_pt1 | contig 10789 bp, 3 predicted proteins | sample MGYA00375143_ERZ795059 | MGnify/ENA primary metagenome ERZ795059 (study PRJEB30188, sample SAMN05720168) | activated sludge metagenome | isolation source: Anaerobic digester | place: USA | collected 2015-01-07 ... | reverse complement strand
CGTATCTCCGGCTGAAACTACCGACATTGCTTTTGTGATTGTCTGATATGGATTGCCTATTGTTCCATCGCCTGTCGCGTCATTGCCGCTCGTCGATACATACCAGTTTCTTATCGGACTAACTACGAGTCTGGAATTAGGACTGTTGATTTCTACATCGGGCTCTAATCCCAAAGCTTCGTTATCATACGGCAACATTCCGCCAACATAATTAAAAGTCAATCCGTATGCAGGGCAGGATACATCTGCCGTATCGCCAATATTCGCGTTTTTCAAATGATAAACAACATACAAATAAAAATCCGTTGCTGAACCGCCGCAACTTAGATTTAAATTAATTGTCATTGTATTTTGCGCCGAAAAATCGGAACCGGGTCGAGTTGCGATAAGTGTTTCATTTCCATTATAATCAGCATTTCCAGTTCCTTCTATTCGCTCATATCTGACTGTTACAGTATCAATATTATTTTTACCAACCGAACCTTTATTTTCTATTATTACCGATGTAATAGTAGCGGAACCGTTAGCGCCGAACGATCTAATTTCAACACGAAAAACGCCTACCAAACCAGAATCATTAGATGAAATAGATGAGCCGCATTCAGCCGTATTTTCCGCGACAAAATCATAAATCTCATAATTTGTCGCAAACATATTTTGCGGTATTATTATAAATATCGCTAAAAATAAAAATGATAATAAAATCTGAACTTTACGCATTTTTAATTGCCTCCTAAATATTTAATAATCTGAAAATTCGACCCTTTCAGGGTCGCTATTCGTTTATGCGCTTTTCTTTCCGTAGGTTTTCCTGCGCTTTGTGCAGTCCATCTACGGCTATGTGAAATTCGACGCTTTCAGCGTCGAGAATAACCCGTTTTATAGTCGAAAATCTCCTCTACGATTATATGAAATTCAAACCTTTCATGTTTGTTTCACGAATCATCGTCATTTGACTTTTTATTCTTTACAAGCCCGAAAGGACTTGAATTTTATAAACAATTCAACAACCGCGAATGCGGTTGAATTTTACATAACCACAGGTATAACCTGTGGAAAATTAAAATTTATACAACACGCTGAATATATGCGAATTCTTCAAATCGCCAAAATCAGAATACGAATAATCAAGCGTTAATTTTGAGAATGTCGCTCCAAAACCTAATGTTATCCCTGATGATAATTCATTGAAATCATTATAACCCGCGCGTAACGAATAATTTTTGTAGAACTCGAAATCCACGCCCGCATTTAATCTGTATTTATCATTTGTCATTAACGCATTATCTATTGTTGGAATTATGCAAAGATATTCTGTCGCGTCAAAACGCGAACTAATTCCGAATCTTCCGGTCAGCGGTAATTCTTCTCTGTCTCTATCAAATTTCATTTTTGAACCGATATTGGAAACCACTAATCCAAATAATACCGGCGTTTCTTTTATTTCTTGTTTCAACTGCCAGCCAATATCAAACGCAAACGCAGTTGCTTTTGAATCCTTGATTTTGGAATTAATATATTTTACGCTGCCGCCAAAACTGCCAAGATTTTTCCAGTCAACCGCATAACTAAAACTTACAGCGTAATCTTTTGCTGTAAATTTACCGGTATTTAGATGGCTTGTCGGGTCAGTGATTAATGTCCCTTCAAAATCACCGTTGTCAAGTATATTAAGCGCAAGCCCGATATTGTGTTTATTTTTTAATTTATGTGTTATACCGAGATATTGCTGATTCACATCCTGAAAATAATTATTATGAGCAAACAGTATTTCGGTTTTCTCGGTTTTAGCGATACCAGCCGGATTCCAGTATAATCCGTAAACGCCTTCGGCTAAAGCCGTATATGCTCCGCCAAGCGCACTAGGTTTAGCGCCAATCGGCACGCTTAAAAATAATCCTGTAACCGTCGTTTTGTCTGCAAATATCATACCGCAAAAAATTAATTGTAAAACCGTAATCATTAAAATAATCTTTTTCATCGCTTACCTCTCTTTTTTAATTTATTAAAAAAATTAAAAATTTAAATATCAACATTTTTAATCTTTTCATCTTCTACACAAATAAAATAGGGACGGTTCCATAAAATAGGGACGGTTCCCATAAAATAGGGACGGTTCCTAAAATAGGGACGGTTCCTATTTTTCAGTTTTAGGACGTCCTTTATGAGACCACCTACCAATTATTCCGATTTCTTTCATTTTTTTTCTAAATTCCAAACTGCCATAAATTGCATCTCGAAAAATTCTTTCTTCGCTTCTTTTTTCGTTGGCAGAATTAAGAACAAATTTTGTATACTCCGATACATTACAAAATGTCTTCGAAAAAAGCGGATGTTTATCTATAATATCTGAATAAAAATTTTCCGTATAATATTTGAAACTACTCCATTTATAATTCGCAGGATTAGAAACCATACCTGCTTTAACTGGATTATATTCAATATATCGAGCGCATTCCCATAAATACTGACCATTTTCAATTATTATACTTTTATATCTGTCCTGCATAAAATGTCCGATTCCTGAATATTTTTTTCTATAATAATTAACATAATTAACATTCAATGCCTTTACAAAAACATTAAGTTTATTTGCAACAGGACAATACAATAATAAATGAAAATGATTGGTCATTAAAACAAAATTATGAATATTTATTTGATATTTTATTTTGCATTTAACCATTAATTCCAAAAAAAACAAATAATCTTCGTCTTCATGAAAAATATTCGTTTTATTGTTCCCCCGACACATTATATGATAATATGAATTGTCAATTACTTTTCTTGCAGTTCGCGGCATATCATTATCCCTTTTATTGGATTTTAAATTTCATTTTGATAAAAAATAGGAACCGTCCCCATTTTATTGGAACCGTCCCCATTTTATTTTTTTTCTTTTGAACCGCCCCTATTTTCTTTTTTCTTTTGACTTTTTTACTCATCAATAATATTAGTATTGCCTTTTGGGACTGTATTTTTCCGACCGATTTTAAGTTTTGAATCTTTCGGGTCAATATATAAAAAACAATTTACTTGAAATGGATTTTTTTTTGTATCGAAACTCCAGATTATTTCGCCGGCTTTATTATATAGAAGTAATCTACCGTCGGCAGAAAAAGTTAATTTATGACCTTTCATCTTTTCCTCTGGAAGCGTAACCTCTCTTATGGAGATATATTTAGGGCATTTTTTTAGTAAGTTTAATTTACTGTTCGGGTCGTCTTGACTTTGCATATCGCGCTTCCATGTTTCAGTTGTTAATACAAGTTGAACTGACGCTAAAAAATCGCCTTGTATAACATTATAATAATCATTTGCAAATGAAATCGCCTCGCTCCAATCTTTCATAGATTTATAATCAAAACCGCGACTTGCAATTGTTTCTTTATTTGTTGGGTCGGCTTCGGGTATATCGCTGTATTGCAAATCATTTACTATTGCATAACGAACTTTATTTGGATTTATTTTTGCAAAAAGCGCGGCATCGTGCGAACTCCAGACGATTCTATTTTCGTGGTCGCTCCATTTAAGTTTCTCTTTTACTGACACTGTGTTTTCTCCGCTACTAATATACCTCGCTAATATACCATTATCCAAAAATACAATTCTATTTTTTGCCTCTTCCGTTTTCTCGCGTAAATATCCGGATGTAGAACTTAAACTCCAATCAAGTTCGACAAACTTTTTTCCGCTGCCGAATATAAGTTCATCTCCAACTTCAAACCACATAAAATTGCCGTGTTTATCGTATTTGGAAATGAAATAATTATCAAATGCATCTTTGCTTGCCGCAAATTTTCTGCTTAATAATGTGATAACGCCTGTATCAGTAAAAACTACCAGATTATAATCGCCGTCAAATCTCAATGCGTTTGCATTTATATAACTCTGAATGATTTTACCGTTTTTATCAATAAATTTAAGCAATCCGTTTTCTTCAAACACAACTGAATTACAGCCCTCGAATAAATCATAAGTTTCATCAAAACCTTCTTCGGTCGCGCTGAATGTTTTTTTCGTTATCACTCTAAATACATCTTTATCTTTAGGTATTGACGCAGTAACATTATAATCAAGATATGGTTTACCCGAACCTGTATTCATAACTTGACTATACGAAGGATTTGTCATCTGCGCAATTTTATCGCCGCCCGCTTTCATAGTTCTGCCGCGTTTAAAAATATAACTGCGTTCCGCTGCTTCTTTTTCTTTTGCTTCTGCAGCCGCTTGTTCCGCAAGTTTCTTTTCTTTTTCAAGAGCGTCAATTCTAAATACAACCCCGAGCGGCGAATTTACAGAATCCAGAACGCTGTCCATTATCAAATCGCCGTCGCTTGTTAAAATCAGCATTTTATTTTTCGAAGGATTTTTAACGCCTGATTCCCATATTTTTGAACCGCTTTTATCTGTCAAAACAAGATTGCCGTCCGCCTGAAATACGCATTTTGCGCCAATTCCATTATCTTTAGTTGTAAATAAAACTTCAGCGGCATTTGTTTTTGTATCTTTGCGAATGAACTCAAGTTCGCCCTTTTCATTCAATCCAAAAGTATAAACCAATGACGAGGTTATTATTCTGTCTTTGCGGCTGATATATTCGCCCGGTATGAAAGTCATATTTTCAAACAGATAATGTTTTTGTCCTTGTTTGAACTGCGTTTTCCATGATTCGTCAGCCAACTGATTATCAGTTACCGCTTCTGTTCCTTCAGTAGTCATAATTTTTAAAACATATTCATACCCCGATTTTACCACTACTGCATACGCGTTTTTATTTTTAGATGAACCGCTTGTGCCGGAACTCCATAATAATTCGCCGGTATTGCTCATAACCTTCAGATTTCCCGACTGATCCATATAACAGTTTTCAGCGTTTTTAGCAGACATAATCTGTTTGTGAACCTGCGGAAGTTTTCCGTCATCATTTGTAATATTGATATATAATCCGCCGACGCTTGTCGTCTTATTACTGCTTGCAGGAACAAATTCAAGATACACAGTTTTTTCGCCTGCGCAATAAATTTTATCGCCTTTGTCAAGCGATTTTCCGGGTTCAAGACGAGTTTTTAAATTTGCCCATTCCTTCTGATAATTATATGTCTGATAATCAAGATTATTATTTGAAGACGCTGCAATATCGCATACAAGTTTTTTAGTTTTATCATTAACTTCAATGCCTTTGTCTGTAATAATAATATAATCGCCGAGACCGTCAGTATTTGAAGTCCAGCGCATAAAACCGTTCCAATTAAATATCTGCAAACTGCCGTCTTTTAATTCAGCATAACCGCATTCAGCCGCATTCTTATTGTTTGCTTTCCATAATTTTTTGTTGTTTTTATCATACAAAAATAAATTGCCGTCTTTCAAAAGCAGATATGTTCCGTTTTTAGAAACGACTTTATCATTTCCATTCAAGCGCCTGCCGTTTGAAATTAAACCGTTCATCTGTTCATTGTATTTAATATCAAATTGCGTAAATTTATCACAATTCAAAATTAAAGATTCTTCAATTCCCGAGGTTTTAACATTTGTGATTAATTCGCGCGCTTTATCGAGTTTTTCTTTATCCGCAGTTGACGCATTCTTAATTTCAGGAAACGCTTTTATTGCGTCATTCGCCGCTGTCAATATCAATGACCATTCTTTAATTTTATTTTCAATTTCTTTAAATTTAGAAATATTCGTTATTCTGCTTTCATCAATTTTCTTTGCAATTAATGAATCAATGCCGCTTCGAATTTTACTGACCGCTTCTTTTGTAAGCATAGTTCCGGTTGAATTGGCAGATAAATTATAATTTACAGTTTTATCTAAATCGGATAATTTAAAAATTTTGTCGTCAGGCAAAATATTGATATTTTTAATAACCAGATTAATTTCATTTTCAAGGCGTTTCGCTTCAGCATCTTGCTGGGCCTTGTCCGCAAGAACTGCGTTTTCATTGAATACAGAAAATTCGTAGATACCGTTTTTAGCAAAATTTGATTCGGCTTTTCCCTGTAAATTTATATAACGCGCTTTTATATATCCTGTTGATTCATAATATCCGAAATAAGTTTTCCACGCGTATGAATTATTGGTATTATAATGTTTAAAAATATAAATCGTGTCTCCTGCTAACGAAGGATTAAAACCCAATGAAATTCGTTCGCCTGAATTATTTTTGAATTCAATAGTAACATTATCTTTCAATCGGATTGTATGCCATTTGATTTTTAAAGTGGTCAGTTCAATATCTTTGCCTAAATCAATTGTAAAACTTGGGTCGCCGCCTTCATTAGTAAGCCAATAAGTATTAAAATTACCATCAACCATATTTTTAGCCGGATAACTTCTATCCTCGGATTTCACAGATATAGATTTATTCAATGCAATATTTATAGTCGCTTTTGCCGCTTCCTCTGCCGCGGCTTTTTCTTCGGCTTCTTTCTCGGCTTTTTGTTCTGACGGAGTCAACGCTCTGCCGAAAACAGATAATTCTCTGATTGCGGTAGAACCTGACAAAGGTTCTTGAATTACATATAATCTAACATATCTGCCGAATACATCAAGCGTAATTTCTTTTGTTCCGGCTACTCCGTTTAATATATGCGCTGCATCGACCCATTTTTCATTATTTTCAGATACCTGAATTTTATATTCGCGGCTGCAGCGTTCCCAAATAATCGTTACTTTCGTAATTTTTTTCTTTTCGTTTAAATCAATTTTAACCCATTGATTGCTAAAATTTACAAACCATAAAGTGTTCTTATCGTTATCATTAGCATTTTTTGAGGTTCCTGAACTTGCAGTTGACGTCTTGCCAACTGAAATATTTTCAATAACAATATTTTTTTCTTCTTCCTCGTCAATTTTTTTAAGTTCTGCGATTTTACTTTCAATCTGTATAACTTTATCAATATTGGTTATATCCGCGTCAACAGCGCCTTTTGTTTTTGCCGCGTCAATTATTTTTTTAGCGGCTTCGATTTTTTCTTTGTCGGCAATTTTCACAACCGCGATTTCAGGCAACACAGCGATAGCGTCTATTGCTGATTTTATGGCCGCGTTTTTCTCAGCTTCAGCTTTGACTTTTTCAGTGGCGTTCTTTTCTTCTTCAGCTTTTGCCGCAGCTTCGTCAGCAGCCTTTTTTTCAAGCGCGATAATCTGCGTTTCAAGTTTCGCAATTTTTTCAAGATTTGTAATATCCGCGTCAGCCGCGCCTTTTGCTTTTGCATCGGCAACTAATTTTTTTGACGATTCAATTTTTTGTTTATCCTCGATTTTTACAGCCGCAATTTCAGGCAGCGCAGCAATAGCGTCTATTGCCGATTTTATTGCAAGTTTTTTTAATTCCAACAAATATTCTTGATTTTGAATTGCTTCATGCGAAACAATTTCATTATCAGTTTTTGCGTCAATCATTTTAAACTGACCGTCAATCTGATTCCATTTTGCGTTCTGCCATTTAAAAACATTATTATTAGCGTCTAATCCGTAAACCGTATTTCCGTTGCTTGCTGAAATAGATTTCATATTACCTTCAATCTTTTTCCAAGCGCCGTTTACATATTGATAAATTTGACCGTCTTTTGTCAAACCCCAGATATTATTTTTATTTCCTACTGATACATAATTCAACGCCCCATTAAGTCTATACCATTTATTATTAGATATTTGCCAGATAGATTGATCCCACGATTGCGTGCCGATAAGTGTTCCATCTGAACCGAAAGAAATCTGATTTAATGTACCATTTATTTGCGACCAATTATTTGTCGTAAGACGCTGATAAATATTTCCTTTTGAATTAGTTCCAATAATTCTGTAATTATTCCCGACAGAAATATTTACTAATCCGCCGTCAATTTTCTCGAAATTATTATCTGATTTATATCTGTAAATTACGCCTGATTTAAAAGCCCATAAATCGCCGTCTGAACCAACAGCAATATAATCATAACCACTGCCGATTACATTCCAATTTCCTTTTCCGTCACTTTTCACTATTTCATTTGACATATTAAGAGCAATGACATTCGCGGGCATTTTTAATTTTAATCTATCTTCGGCGGCTTTTTTTTCCGCTTCTATTTTAGCCGCTTCTTCAGCCGCTCTCTTTTCCGCCTCTACTTTAGCCGCTTCTTCTGCCGCTTTTTTTTCCGCTTCAGCTTTAGCCGCTTCTTCGGCCGCTCTCTTTTCCGCTTCTATTTTAGCCGCTTCTTCTGCCGCTTTTTTTTCCGCTTCAGCTTTAGCGACAGCTTCGGCGGTTTCATCCTGCTCTGTTTTTGATTTTGCAATTTCTACAGTCGCCTCGTGCGAAACAATTTCGTTATCAGTTTTTGCGTCAATCATTTTAAACTGACCGTCAATCTGATTCCATTTTGCGTTCTGCCATTTAAAAACATTATTATTAGCGTCTAATCCGTAAACCGTATTTCCGTTGCTTGCTGAAATAGATTTCATATTACCTTCAATCTTTTTCCAAGCGCCGTTTACATATTGATAAATTTGACCGTCTTTTGTCAAACCCCAGATATTATTTTTATTTCCTACTGATACATAATTCAACGCCCCATTAAGTCTATACCATTTATTATTAGATATTTGCCAGATAGATTGATCCCACGACTGCGTGCCGATAAGTGTTCCATCTGAACCGAAAGAAATCTGATTTAATGTCCCGTTAATTTGCGCCCAATTATTTGTTGTAAGACGCTGATAAATATTTCCTTTTGAATTAGTTCCAATAATTCTATAATTATTCCCCACAGAAATATTTACTAATACGCCATCAATTTTCTCAAAATTATCATCTGATTTATATCTATAAATTGCATTTGATTTCAATGCCCATAAATCGCCGTCTGAACCAACAGCAATAAAATCATAACCGCTGCCGATTTTGTTCCAATTTCCTTTACCGTCGCTTTTTACTATTTCATTTGACATATTAAGAGCAATGACATTTGCAGGCATTACAATTTTTTTCTCGATTTGTTCCAACTGATTTTCAAGAATAAATTCGCTTATTAATTCAATCTGAATTTCGCCTCCTGCTTCAGTATTGGCGTTTGTTGATCTTACTCCGCGTTTGCTACTAACCGATTTAACCTGTTTTGATTTTAAATCGGATTTTACAAATTTTACCACATTTGGTTTCTGACTTTTCACGCTGCGTCTTGAACGAATGCCTCTGTCGCCAGATTGTCCTGAATCTTCTAATTTTTCAATTTTTGAAATTTCTATTGTCCCTTTTTCCAAATCAACTATGTATTTATTGTTTGACGAATCAACTATTAAAATTTGATTTTTTTTAATTTCATCTGAAAATGTTGAATGTTTGAGAATTTCATTTTTTTCAATATCATATAAATATAAAATACCGTCTTTGCCGGCTATCATATAATTTTCTTCTTTCAGGTTCAAAACGCTCGCAGCTACATCTTGTAATACCATATCTGCCGCTGATTCGCCTGCGCCTCCAACTGACCGAACGCTTCTGCTTCGCGCGCCTCTCGACTTTAGTCCTCTGTCATTTTCTGCTCTCTGCGCTCTGCTACCTGTGCTTTGTTCTTTATTTTCTTCACTTGCTGCCGACAACTTTTGACTGGCAACTGCTATTATATTCCCATCCGGTTTAACCGCAAACCAGTATTTATCCGTTTTTAAAACCTGTTTATCAATAAATTTTCCAATACTGTTATTTTTCAAATCCGCTTCGTAAATATAACCGTCATCAACAAAATAAATTTTTGAGTTGTCGATATTAAGCGGTTTTTCTGTTATAATTCTTCCTCTAATTTTTTCAAGTTTTCTTATCAATACAGCATACTCGGCTTTCAATATAATTTTTATCAGACCATTTTCTGTATATTCTATTTCTTCAGTATTATCAGTTTTTTCAATTGTTTGCGCAACGCTTCTTGCGCCGCGTCTGCCTTGCTGCGAACTTCTCGCACTTCTTGATTTTATGCCCCGTTCAGATTCGTTTTTATTATCTGAATCTTTCAATCTATCAATCTTTAAATCTTTTAATCCGCTTATATCTATCGCTTCAAATTCTTCGCCTGTTTTAATGTATAATTTATTTTCTTCAATCTCATATTCGAATTCTTCTTTTTTAGAAAATATTTTTGCAGTCAAATCATATTCATAAATAAATCCGTCTTTTCCGACAACTGAAAATTTTGTGATTGGTTCAGCAATCGCTGATTCGCTTGCGCCTAAAACTGACTTCGCGCCGCGAGCTGATTTTAGTGTTTTTGATGATGAAGATTTTGAAACTGATTTTAATTTTTTCTTGATTGATTTGCTTGAACGCTTTGATTTCACTCCGCGTGTTTTCTCTGAATCCGTCAATTCGCTAATTCGAAAATCCGCCAATTCGTAAATCTGCCCGTCTGCGCCTACCATCAAAAAACTATCGCTTATTTCCGGCAATTCTTCAGCATATTCTTTAAATTCTTTTGTAGTCAAATTTAATTCATATACTTTATTATTTTTAATAAAATAATAATAACCTGCTTCAACCGGTAAGGGCTTTTCAGTAATTATTTTACCGAATTCTTGAGTATTAACTAACTGCTCGCTCTTTGTTTGAACTGTCTCAACTTGCTCTACATTTCTTAATCCGCGTTTTGTGCGCGCTGCGCTCTCATTTGCATTAACACCAAATACCCCAGTAATACATAAAATTACCAGAAAAAATAACATTCCAATTTTTTTTAACATCACAGCGCCTCCTCCTCCTCCTATGATAAATATCAATATTTTTTATAAATAATCTACTCTTCGTATTTTT
>ERZ795059.6082-NODE-6082-length-10792-cov-6.591320_pt1 | contig 10792 bp, 11 predicted proteins | sample MGYA00375143_ERZ795059 | MGnify/ENA primary metagenome ERZ795059 (study PRJEB30188, sample SAMN05720168) | activated sludge metagenome | isolation source: Anaerobic digester | place: USA | collected 2015-01-07 ... | reverse complement strand
GTTTACCTTAATTCAAGGCATGTTGCATAAAGACCGTTTGCGTGATATTATCCGAAACTTTATTTACATACCCGATAGTTCTAAGAAAAACGAAAAAATAGTTTGTCGCTACCCACAATATTATGCAGCTCGTTGTTTGTTCGAACATATTAAAAAGGCACAAAAACCACATGGCGATGGTAAAGGCGGAACATATTTTGGTGCAACTGGTTGTGGAAAGAGTTTTACAATGCTTTATCTTACAAGACTTTTAATGAAAAGCGAACATTTTGAAAGTCCTACCATTGTATTAATTACAGACCGCACCGATTTAGATGACCAATTATCGGGGCAATTTACCAATGCAAAAAGATTTATAGGCGACAATACCATTGTAAGTGTAGAAAGTAGAGCAAATCTTAGAGAGCTAATTCAAGGACGACAAAGTGGTGGGGTGTTTTTAACAACCATACATAAATTTACCGAAGATACCGAATTATTAACCGAACGCACAAATGTTATATGTATCTCGGACGAAGCACACCGAAGCCAAGTAAATCTTGACCAAAAAATACAAGTAACCGAAAAAGGTGTAAAAAAAACATACGGTTTTGCAAAATATTTACACGATTCTCTTCCTAATGCTACATTTGTTGGATTTACAGGAACACCAATTGATGCAACGCTCGATGTGTTTGGTAAAGTTGTAGATGCCTATACTATGACAGAATCGGTACAAGATGAAATTACTGTACGAATTGTATATGAAGGTAGAGCGGCAAAAGTTGCACTGAATAATACTGAATTAGAAAAAATTGAAAAATATTATCAAGAAGTCGCAGAAGCAGGAGCAAACGAATATCAAATAGAGCAAAGTAAAGAAGAAACTGCTAAAATGAATACCATTTTAGGAGACCCAAAACGATTGCAAACAATAGCACAAGATTTTGTTACTCATTATGAAAACAGAATTTCTGAAGGAGCAACTGTAAAAGGCAAAGCCTTGTTTGTTTGTAGTACTCGCGAAATAGCGTATGAATTATATAAAAATATTATAACACTTCGTCCCGATTGGAATGAAATAAAAGAATCCGATTCAAATGTTGAACTATCCGATAAAGATAAACGAGAATTAAAACCAATTGAGCGGATTAAAATGATAATGACACGTGGACAAGACGATCCAAAAGAATTATACGATGCATTAGGCACAAAAGAATTTCGCAAAGAACTCGATAGGCAGTTTAAAAATGAAAAATCAAATTTTAAAATTGCAATTGTTGTAGATATGTGGCTTACAGGGTTTGATGTGCCATTTTTAGATTCAATATATATAGATAAACCTATTCAGCAACATAATTTAATTCAAACAATTTCGCGTGTAAATCGAAAATTCGAAGGCAAAAACAAGGGATTGGTAGTCGATTATATTGGTATAAAGAAACAAATGAATTTAGCACTTGCTAAATACAATAAAGGCGATGAAAATAATTTTGAAGATATTGCAGAATCATTAATTATTGTAAGAAATCATTTAGATTTATTATCAAAAATATTTCACACGTTTGATAGCTCTAAATATTTTAACGGAAGCAATCTTCAGCAATTACATACATTAAACAATGCTGCTGAATTTGTGCAAAAAACCAAAGAACTCGAAACTCGTTTTATGGGATTGGTAAAACGCTTAAAAGCTGCCTATGATATTTGTGCAGGAAGCGAACAATTAACACAAGTTGAAAGAGATTATACTCACTTTTATTTAGCTGTTCGTTCAATAGTATTTAAGCTAACCAAAGGTGATGCTCCCGATACTGCCCAAATGAATGCTCGTGTAAGAGAAATGATAAAAGAAGCTCTTCAGAGTGATGGCGTTGAAGAACTTTTTAAATTAGGCGATGAGCAACAATCAGAACAAGATATTTTTGACGAAGATTATTTAGCTAAAATTGAAAAAATTAAATTACCAAATACTAAGATTAAACTGTTGCAACAACTTTTAGCAAAAGTTATTCAAGAAATTAAAAAGGTAAACCGAGTAAAAGGAATTGATTTTACCAAGAAAATGCAATCATTAGTTGAACGATATAATCAGCGTGATGAAAATGACATACTTCGTAGTGAAGTGTATGAAGAAATTGCCGAAGAACTTACACGATTGATTTGGGAGGCAAAAAAAGAATTTAATGCAGGCGATGAATTAGGAATTGATTTTGAAGAAAAAGCCTTTTATGATATTTTAATGGAATTATGTGTTAAGTATGATTTTAAATATCCCGAAGAAAAAATGATTGAGCTTGCCAAAGCAGTTAAGAATCTTGTTGACGGACAAGCTAAATTTCCCGATTGGAATAAACGTGACGATATAAAATCAGCATTAAAAGTTGGTTTAATTCTACTATTAGACGAATTTGATTATCCACCAGTGGAACGAGACGAGGTTTATGTTGAGATTTTTGAACAAGCGGAAAATTTCAAGAAATATAATGTGAAATAAAAACCACTCCCGATTACTCAAGAGTGGTTCAATTATTAGTCATTTTCTTCTTCTATTAAACGTTTAATCGTTTGCCTTTCGTTAAAATCCAAACGATAATCTAACGACCATGTTGTGTCTTCATCGTCTTCATCATATCTGTCGTCTTCGTAAACTGAATCAAGTTCTTTGGATACAAGCATAATAATTTTTTGCAAATATTTAAAAAGCCGAAACGTTTCGATTGATACTTTATAAACCGCACAAAATTTTTGAATCTTTTTTCGCAATTCCTTTAAAACTTCAATTTTTTCTTCACCATCTTCTAATGAAATTTCAATATTGCCTTTTGAATCGACAAGTTCTAATTCTTCGGCAAAAATTTCGGTTAGTTCCCAGTTTAAAACTCGAAACTCTTGTTCTTGTTTTACAGATTCAGAATTTGCTTGTTTTGATTTTAAATTCAATTCTCTACTACGAAGACTTAATTCTTCCTCTTGCATTTCCAGTTTTTTCATTTGAATTTCGTGTTCTAATTCTAGTCTTCGAATTTCGATTTCTTTCATGCTTTGGTAATCATAATTTTCCATGTTTTTTGAATTTTTATAGTTAAAATTGTTGTTATTTACTGGTAAAACTGTTTGTTTTTCTATTGGTACACCTGTGGGACATGCTTGTTGGGACAAGGGGACAGGTGTGTCCCGAACTTCTGTCCCAATTTCTGAGACAGTTCTGTGGACAGCAGATTTTGAAACTCCTAATTGTTTTGCAATTTTTCGAATACTCATTCCTTGTGAGTGCAATTGCATAATTTGATGTGTTAGATTTTGTTCATTCATGATTTTTAAATTTAGCGTTCAAGTCGTTCAAGCGTTCAGAAAAATATATTTTATGAACGGCTGAACGGTCTGAACGATTTGATTAATTATTTTCTGAGTAATTCATGTACACTACTTTTACTTGTTTCTTTTCCAAATAACTCAAGGGATATTTGTTTGTAAGATTTACCTTCTGATTTTAATTTTTTAGCTAATTCAGTTTGCTCCCTTTTTCGTTCAACTCGTTCATTTTCGCTTGGTTGTTTTAAATGCTCATATTCATTTGTAAAATCAATGAACTCAAAAGTTAAAAAAGTATCATTTTTAACAATTTTGCAGGTTATTACATTTTCGGTATCGTAAATTAATTCGCCACTTCTACTAGGTTTAACTTGTTTGAAATAGCGAATGTTTTTGTCGTGAGCACATCTACCAATAGAAGAAACACTATCGGCAAAGTTGCTTAAATGCTTACTTCCTGCTAAATCATTTAAACTTATTGGGGTAGATATATTTCGTTTAGGTGTATGCGATAATACTAAGATTGAAATTCCGAATTCTTTTTTTAGATTATTGAGTTCTCGCATTACTTCGAGAGCAATTTGAGTATCTTGTGTGCTTTGAGTATTTAAATATGTAGAATTGTCAATTACAATAACCTTTGCATCTGTTTCTTTAATATCTGCTCTAATTTTTGAAAAGAGTAAATCAATAAATTTTGCATTGGGATTTGAAGATATAAGTTCTGCAAAATCAATGTTATCTATATATAATAATGGACTAAACTGATAAATATTTCCATTGTCATTTGAGTATCTTTTTAATAATTGAATATCAGAAAGTTCAAAGTCATAGTATAAAACGGGTAACGGAGGATTTTCATTTTCAAAGTGCATGAAATTTTCGCCTTTACTTATTGCGTTCGCAAGTGCCATAGCAAAAATACTTTTACCAACTCCAGTATCTGCAAAATGAATGTGTAGTTCATTATATTGCCATACTTCTCCCATAATTTTTTTAATCTTTGGTTGTTTAGTTGCCTCTTCTAGTCTAGTATTAGCAGTTCGTAATAAAGGTGTTTTTGATAAATTAAATTCTTTCGGTTTTTCAAATTCGGTTTGAATTTTATTAGAATCAAATTTTTCAATAGGATTATGTGTTAGCATAGCTTCAAATTATTTGATTTGACAGAATTGATTATTTCCATTCGGATTTGTTACTAATGTTATATAGTAACCCGAATGATGATTTGATGTTTGCTCAATTTTCTGTATTGCATTTTCAATATTATACCAATGAATTAAGTATTCAAATGAGTTGAAGTAATTGAAAATATTACACAATTGTGTAATTACCGCATTTTGCTTTTGTATATATGCAGGTTTTGCTTGAGGAAATTGAGCATAACGCTCTAAATCTTTTTGTAATTGTTCGATTACTGAACCGAAAGCAATTAAGGCATCAGCTTTAACTTGTACCATTTCAGCATTATTTTAACGAAAATGTACCAGTAGCTTTTACTTCTTCACGAATTTCATCATTTGTTTTTTGACGACCTTCTTGTAACCAATCCAATAATTCGGATTTGTGGAAGTAAAGCTTTTTAGCTTTTTTAATAAATGGAATTTCGTTACGGCATGTTAAACCATAAATTGTAGGTTTCGCTAATTTAAGCAGTTGAGATGCTTGTTCAATTGTGAGGATTTCGTCAGAAGTGTTTTCTGCTGAAGTATTACTTGATTCTTTTGCATCGAGTAATATTTGTCTGTTTAATTCAATGTATTCACTAATTGTTAATGAATATAACGGACGGTCTTGTTGTTGAATGTTAGTTTTTGTCATCGATTTTAATTTTTATCGGTTAATAATCTTCGACAAAATTAGAATCGATAAAAATCGTAACAAAATGATTTTGAGTATAATACACTAAGTCTTAGCCTAAGACTTAGTCTTTATTTCTTGTGTTTAAGTAGGTGTTAAATCCTGATTCAATGTCTTTTATAAAGGTTGATTTGTCATATCCGTTTTCGTCTGCATTAAATAATGAAACAGATAAATCAGACCCTTTGGGATTATACTTTATATTAAAATATTGTGATGCTTCTGAAACTATTTGGGTAATTTTTCCTTCACCTTTGTTTATTAATTTAGCATGAAAGAGAGCATACATTAATTTTATGAAATCGACCTTGTCTCCAGTCCAATTTATATTTGAAGCTAGCATTGTATTTTGACAATGTTGGGTAGAATTTGTCGAAATCCATTCTTTAATTGTTATTACAACCTCCTCAAATAAAACAGTTTTTGAGAATTTTCTAATAAGAAGTGTTAAAAATCTACTATACTCTTTAAAATCACAATTAAAATTTTTAGAAAATTGAAAAGTTAGAAAATTGTCAACTTGAAATAAATCAGTTTGTTTTAGTTTATATGCAAAAAACGTATCAAATCCTACATCACATTTGACTAAACATGTATCAAAAAACATATCAAATATTACAAATCCATTTGTATATGCTATATTATATGATGAACTTTTTTTGAAATCTTCAATTGAATTATAATTTGAATTTTCTATTAACGCACAAGCATTTTTTGAATATAAAAAATCCTGCATTACCAATGTTAAATCATTAGGTAGGATATTATTATTAATATTTAATTCGTCTCTTACAATTATATGGTTTGATATTTCATACAATATATGGTTTTTTATATTATCTAATTCAAGCAGAATTTCATTTTCTTCCATAATAATTACAATAAATTTTTATTTGCTTCGTCAAGTACCTTATTTTCAAAACTATCTAAATAAATCTGTGTTGTTTTTTCGCTATCATGCCCTAAAGCTTCACTAATTATAGAAGTAGAAACTCCACTATGCTTTAAAACAGTCGCATACGTATGTCTAGCAACATAAGTTGTCAAATTTACATCAATATTTGCAAGTTTTGCTATTTCTTTTAAATCATCATTTGTTTGTTTTAATGTTTTATGAATTCTGTTTTTTATCCTTTCTGGTGTATTGTGAAAAGAATTCATAATTGGAAAGATATATCCGCTACTATCAGAATATTTTGTTTTATAAAAATTTATAGAGGTCATAACTTAACTGCATACTAATTCGGATTGAAAAACTTTATCGGCAGCAACCATTCTTTTGATGAGATTGTTAAAAATATCTTCTTTGATCATAGAACGATTAATTCGATAACAAAATTCATTAAGGTATCTATTTATATTAAATTCACTTACCCATGAATAAGTAGTTCTAATCCAAGATTTAACTTGATGTATCATTGTATGGAGAGCCTTGAAATTCAAGCCGTTTTCACTATTTATTTGCGTAATATTATACTCTTTTGATAATGGGGCATAACCTTTCCAGGAATCAGTTGTTACCTTTGCGTTGGGTGATATATGTTTTTCAAAAAGCTTTTTAAGTTCTTTAGATGAATAATTGTCAATCTTCATGGAATACATTCGTTTAACTTTGCCTTCATCTGTAAGTTCTACAGCACAAACTATTTTCTTTTTTTTACTTTCATAACTGCGACCAACTTTTCCTTCTTCTTTGCCACCTATAACAAATTCATCAACATGAACATTTCCATCCATTGGTTGCTGCTCACTTGATTTCATAGCTTCCCGAACCTTATGCATAAAGAATCTAGCTGTATTTTCGGAAACGCCAAAACGCTCGGCAACATAACTAGCTGAAAGACTTTTTGTCGTAGTTGACATTTCAAAGCAAATAAAGAAAGCCTTACGGACGCCAAATTTTACTTTATGAAACAATGTATTTGCTGTGGCTGATTCAGTGTGACTGCATTTATTGCAAGTCCTTGAATGATTCTTTCTTGTTTGGCTTGCAGAATGCCCACATTTGACACATAAAAAACCTTTTGACCATTTTACATGAGCAAGATATTCTAAACAACTTTCTTCCGAATTGAAGCGTTCAGCAAACTCTATGAGGTTTTGACCTTTAAATAATTCCATACATCCATTGATTTTATTGAGTGCAAATATATGCATTTATCTTATGACCTCTAAAAATTTAATATTTCGATTGCAGGTTCAAGTAATCCGACATCATAAGGTTTATTAGTTTTTGCTCGTATGTATTTCAATCTATTTTGTTTAATATTTTCCCATTTTAAAGTACATATATCGTTGTAATTTGTACCCATAGTATAGTAACTAAATAGAAAATAATTTTTGGAATGAAATAATCGGGAATCTTCATTAATATCGGTAGCAATTATTTTTTTTATATCTTCTTTTGTTATTGCTCTTTTAACGGTTCTTGTATTTAATTTTCCAATAGTATATTCGTTAAACGGATATAAATCTTTTGCCCCAAACCCTTCGGTAATAGCTTTATTATAAACCGCTCGTAATGTTCTCATATAATAAGAAATAGATATTTCTTTTGTTCCTTTCATTCTAAAAAAACTTTCATATTTGTGTAAGAATGATGGCGTAATATCAGAGAAAAGAAGAGAGTTGTTCTTTGTAAAAGCTATTAACATGGCTTTTGTTTGTTTGTAAACTCCACTTGTTCCTAATTTGCTTTCTAATCTTTTTTGTTCAACTATAGAATCAATAAATTCATATACATTCTTATTTGGTATATCATTTCTAATTTTTTTAGTGATAGATTCAACCGAAAAGTGACCTTGATTAATTTCAAGACTCAAAAGGTTTTTATGAGCTTCTTGAATTTTTGTTTCAATAAGAATATCTAATAATCGTTTATTTGGATGTGATTTTTTGGGACGTTCGTTTTTCATATCCCATAATCTTAAATCGCAAGAATGACCGACAGAAATATATTTTGATTTTCTATTTTTTATAACACGTAACATTATAGGATGCTCTCCATTTTTTAATGTTTTTGATGTATATAAGATTACTTTTATAGAGGTGTTTTGAGTCATAATTTTTAATTCTGGTTTAAACATAGTTTAAACAAATATACAAAAAAACAATAAATACCCAAAAAATTGCAAAAAAATATTTTTTATAAGTTGTTGATTACCATATAATTTAACAAAAAACAATAAAAATATATAAATAAGATTTTTTAGCCTTCCAAGCTGAGGGTCGCGGGTTCGAGTCTCGTCTCCCGCTCAAAAAAAAAGGTTCAACCAAAGTTGAACCTTTTTTTTTGAGCGGGAGACGAGAAGTTTATATTGAAATGTAAATGTATTGTGAGGACTTGTCTATACATTATAATTGAAACAATTTTTCAATTACAATATGAATGTAAAATCTATGACTTTTCAGACAGTAAGAAAATCAGACTTTTGAACTATAACTTGGAATTTGCAATAATTCAAATTACCAGCTACCACCGGCACCGCCGCCACCAAAACTACCGCCACCAAAACCACCAAAACTGCTACCTCCGCCAGAACTTCCAAAACTGCCGCCGCCGCTTCTGAAATTGCTGAATGAACCGCTATGACTTTGTGTCATTGATTGTAATAAAAATAATGCTGCCCAAAAGCCAATATTATTACTGCGAGCATATTTGCGTGCCTCCGTAAATTTTGTAAAAAATACAAATGCGAGTAATACAAATAATAATAGGAAAAATATTGAATAATTTCCCTCCGATTTTTTCTCATATTCTTCGGCGGTATATTCTTTTTCGGTTAATTTCATCAATACAGTAATACCGGCTACAATTCCTCCGTAGATGTCGTTTTGTTTAAAGTGTGGTAGTAATTCTTGTTCTACTATGCGTTTTGCTATTGCATCAGGAATTACTCCTTCCAATCCGTATCCTACAGCTATAAATGTTTGTCGTTGCCCCGAACCTCCAGTTGGTTTTATAAGCATTACAATACCGTTGTCGTTTTCTTTAGAACCTACTCCCCAAGCTTCGCCAAGTTCTGTAGCATACATAGCTTTATCTTTACCACACAAATCGTTTACTAGTACTACAACTATTTGAGTTGAAGTTTTTGCACTAAAGGATTGTAAAATAGAATGTAATTCTTGTTTTTGTGCATCTTGTAAAATGCCTAGTTCATCGTATACAAAAGATTGAGGACGAGCAGGTATGCAAGTGTCTGCAAATGATTGAGCAAGCAGAGTTATACTTACTAATGCTGTAATTATAATTTTTTTTATCATACGTGTTAGATTATACATCAAACGATATTTCGTTACTCAATTCATTTATATCATCGCTTTTACACGGAAAGTGTTCTGCAAGTTGATTACCTGCTTCATTAATAGCTAATTGTAAGCCTTTTACAAAATCACCTTGTGCAAAATAGGTTCGCATTGTAGCGTATATTGAATCCCAAAAATTTTCGGGTACTTTGGTGTTAATACCTGCATCGCCCAAAATAGCTATTTGCTTGTCTTTGTATGCTATATAAAATAAAACTCCATTGCGTAACTGGGTAGTATGCATACTAAGCTTTTCAAATACATATGCCGCTCTGTCCATTACATCTTCTTTGCAATGCGGCTCTATATGTATTCTAATTTCGCCCGAGGTTTTTTTCTCAGCTTCGCGAATAGCTTGGGTTATACTCAATTGTTCTTGTTCGCTCAAAAACGTCTGTGCTTGCGGCATAATGTTTATATTTAAAATGTAACAGTTGGAGCAGCTTCGGCACCTTTTTGTGCTTCAAAATATCCCATTTCTTTAAAACCGTATATGGCATTCATGAGATTTGTAGGAAAGGTTTTGATTTTAGTGTTAAATGGTTGAACCATTTCATTATATCTGTTACGTTCTACATTTATTCTGTTTTCTGTACCTTCCAATTGGGCTTGAAGTTCCAAGAAGTTTTGATTTGCTTTTAAATCTGGATATTTTTCAACTACTACCAATAATCGACTTAATGCTCCACTCATTTGATTTTGTGCTTCTTGAAATTTTGCAATTGTTTCGGGTGTTAAATTTTCTGCATTTACGGTAACTCCGGTTGCTTTTGACCGAGCTTCGATTACACCTTGTAATGTGCTTTTCTCAAATTCTGCATACCCTTTTACAGTGTTTACTAAATTTGGTATTAAATCGGCACGTCGTTGATATGAGCTTTCAACATTTGCCCATTGTTTTTTTACCGATTGTTCTAGTTTAACTAAGCCATTGTATTGACTTATTAGGTACAACGAAAGTATTACGATACCTCCGATTATAATCCACATTTTTGTGTTTTTCATAGCTGTATGTATTTAATTTTGAATATAATATGTTACTGATATTGGAAAATGATCTGATATAGGTAATTGTGGTCTTGTATAGCGTTTTACTAAAAACGAATCACTTAATAATATATAATCTAATCGTTTTGAAGGCAACCGCCAATTGAGTGTGCCGCCTAACCCTGATGATGCTTCTAAAAATGCATCTTGGAGTGAATGTTCGCTTCGCAATGCATTATAAGTAAACGAATAGGGGGGGGCATTAAAATCTCCGCATAATATTGTTTTATAATTGGTTTCTTTCATTGCTTCAAGTAATTCTTGTGTTTGTTGTCCTCGTTTT
>ERZ795059.6076-NODE-6076-length-10798-cov-5.532998_pt1 | contig 10798 bp, 5 predicted proteins | sample MGYA00375143_ERZ795059 | MGnify/ENA primary metagenome ERZ795059 (study PRJEB30188, sample SAMN05720168) | activated sludge metagenome | isolation source: Anaerobic digester | place: USA | collected 2015-01-07 ... | reverse complement strand
GTACACTCTTTCCCTACACGACGCTCTTCCGATCTGCCGGACGACCAGCGGCTGATCTGGGCTTTCTTGGACCACTTCTTGGACGTCGTGCGGGAGCAACGGCCGGTCCAGCCGTTGACCGTCGGCGTCGAGCGCAGCTCGCTCGTTGGCAACGTGTTGAACAAGATCGACGTGCTCTGCTTCCACAACTATCGTCGCGATCTGCGCGAGGACATCCGCCAGGTGCAGGCGCTGGCGCGGCAGCACGGCAAGCCCGCGATCATCAACGAGGTTGCAGGCCGGCCGCAGCAGCCCTTCTCGTACGTGATGCCCATCCTGCGCGAAGAGCGGATCGGTTGGTGTTTCTGGGAGCTGATGCTCGGCAAGACCCAGTTCTCCCGAGCCGCGTTTCCCTATCAGGGCCTGATCTATCCCGACGGGACGTGCTTCGACGCCCGCGAGGTGGCGTTGGTGGCGGATGTGAGCCTCGCGGAAGCCCAACAGCAGTTTCCTCAGCGCCCCCGGCCGAAGCTTCAGGAAGACGGCGTCACGTTTGACGGGTTCTGGACCCGCTGGACCGGGACCGGCCCAAACAAAGGCCGGCTGTTCTACGCGACCCACACCGAGTCCACCGCGACGTGGACGTTCGAGGGAACAACAGTCGATGTGATCCACAAGGTGGGACCCGACTGTGGGATCGCCTGCATCACGATCGACGGACGGCCCGCGCCGTTGGCGGAACTGGACACGTATTCGCCGAACGTGGAATGGAACCACCGAACACGCGTGGCCGACGGCCTTGCGCCGGGGCAGCACGTTGTCCGCGTGACGCCGACCGGCAAGAAACAAGCACGTTCCACCAACGTCTACGTGCAAATCGTCGGTTTCGAGGGCTCCTGAGCAAACGTCGAGTGGGATCCGGGCGATGGGCCGCCGGACCGTGGACGCCGTCGCATCGCGTTACGACGCTCGCGTGTCATGACAGACGCTACTGTGGCCCGAGTCCTGTCAGGATCGCCAATTGCGCATTCGCCGTGGTTTCCGTCCACGTGTCCAGCAGGTCCATCGCCTCCGCCGTCCGATCGGCCGTCAACAAGGGGGCGATCTTGCTGGCCAGCTGTTGCTTGTCTGCATGGGCCTGCCTTTCCAGCATCTCCCACTGCGATTTCTCGGTTTTCAATCCTTTTCCGGTCTGGTACAGATCTCCGCTGACCAGGCAGCGAGGCGTCTTGCGCACGCCCGTGAAAACGGGAAACGCCAGGCCCTTGGCCGGCAGCGAGATCCACGCGCAGGAGAGGACATCCGGATGCTGCGGGTCGATCTCGACGGTCATTGCGGAGATCGACGAGGCCAGACAGATGGACGGATCGCGCGAAACGTTGTGGAAAAGATGGAAGTCGATGGGCTCTGTTGCCTGGCGAAGCCTCGTGGCGGCCGGGCTGCCGTCCATGCGGCTGAAGTACACCTTCTGCGTGTGGATCTTGGAAACCACGTGCCGCGCGTTGCTGCTGACTTCCAGGATCGTCCCCGTCCGGTCCACGAACAGCCAATGCGTCCCGTTCACCGTGCCGCCGGCATAGTACCCTCTGTCTGAAAAATCCTGGATGATGTTCAGCGCCTGGCGGCAATCCGCCGCCCGTTCGGCGATGTGCCGCAGCAGGAAATCGTTCATCATTCCCCGGAACCGCGGCTCCGCAGGTTCCGGAAGCAGCGCGTGAGGGTCGCCCTTGCGGGTCAAGCGGGCCGGGTAGTCGGCGCTGCCCGCCAGTCCCTGGTCGTTGACCATCATCGAGCAGTTGATCGAACTGGCGTTCGTCTGGGCGATGAACTTGTTCACGCCAGACACCGAACTCGCCAGCACGTACGCTGCCTGCTCGCAATCCACGTTGTCCCGGTTCTTGTGGAACAAGATGGCGTTGTCCCGCGTGAATTCGCGAGACACCGCATAGGAGGTGCATTCGTGGAATCCGATGCCGCGGGGCGAGTTGGCCAGGAAGGACAGGTAAAGATCCGCGTCCAGTCCTGCGGCACGGGCGATGGCGCGAGACTCCTCGATCCAGTGCGGGGCGACGCGCTTGACGATTTCCACAAACGGCTGAGCGCGTTCGATCAGCGTCTCCTGGGACAGCTTCTCTGTTTTCGCTTTCGTCAAGTACCGTTCCACCGCGTTTTCGATAGCCTGCCGGTTGACCGTCCCCCATCTTTCTCCGACCTGGGCCGGCGTGCCGCAAAGGTCCACCGTGGCGGGCGCAGCCTGTTCCTGGGCCGCCTCCGCAGCGGCGGTCTGCCATCGACCCAAGCCAACCAACGCCAGAAAGATGACGATCCGTGCTTTGCCTGAGCTGATTCTCATTTGACTTCCTTTCTGAATGCGCCAGAGATTATAATCTCAGCAAAACCGGGGAGCGAGAAGACGATGAAGAACACGACACGGCCGAGGCATTGCCTGCCCGTGCGCTGGCTGTGGTGGAACGGGACGGTGGCCCGCTTGGTCACGGCCGGGGTCCTTATGCCCGCCATTTCCGCGGCCGTTTCGGCACAGGCGGCGATCCGCGTCGCGGCGGTGTCCGGCGACCCCTATCCCGCGGCGGTCGGGGCAGATGGGCGCACCACCGCCGTCTACACGGCGGAGATGATGCTGGATGGCAACGTGGAAACCTTCGCCTGCCTGCTGGACGATACTCGGAGCGGGAGCGATCCGAACAGTCGTCCGCCGAACGGCTCGCTGCCGGTCACGGGCATGGTGGTCTTCGACCTGGGGGCGGTGCGCCAGGTCAGTGGCTTGGAGTTAATCTCGCGGTTGGCAGGCACCTGTTATCTGCCTCGCGAAGTAGACGTGCTGGCCGTCGCGGCCGAAAGCGTGACGGCCGAAATGCTGGCCGGGGCGGGCAGCGACCCGCGGTTCCGCACCGTGCTCAGCCGCCACCAGGTGCCGGCCTCCGTTGTGTCGGGGCAAGGCCACGTGATGCTGTGGGACGCGATCCAGACGCGGTTCTTGGGGCTCCGCGTGCGGTCGAGCTACACGCCGGTCGATGGCCGGCACTACAATTACCAGATCGCCGAAGTGCGCGTGCTCGTCGTGGACGGGGACGGGCACCGCGTCGTCCTGACCGGGCAGGGCCAGCAGCTTCTGGAGACGCTGCCCGCACTGGCGGAGGCTGTCAGCCGGGCGGAGACGGAACGGCAGGGCGAGGACGAGTTGGCGGCGGCCGAGCGGCGGTACCTGGAACAGGGGCTCAACGCGACGCAGCCTTATCCCGAAACGCGGCTGCACAAGGACTGGATCTACCAGGACGACGGCCTGGACTACCGGGCCTGCTTTACCGACACGCGGTCGGCCGACCGCGAGCGGCGGATGGTTGAGCGGGTCTTGACAGAACTGGGGCCAGAGGACGAACGGACATTTCCCTTGCGCGCGGAACTCGCCGATCTGATCGGCGGCGGCGTGGTAGGGGCGGACGCGCGGTGGCGGACGCTGTATTTGCGAGCCTGCCAACTCCGGCGACTGGGGCGGCTGGCGGTGCTGCGGTCGCACGCGGCAAAGATCGTCTTCACCAAACACTACTTCCTCAGCGGCGTGGTGCATTACGCGTGGACCGACCATATCACGGACCAGCAGTATTCGGAGCGGAACGTGGACTACCGGATGGGCGCCAGCCTGCACTTGCTGACCATCGGCGGCGACGGCCAGGTGCGGCTGGAGACCCTGCTGGAGACGCCGGCCGGGATCATCCGCGATCCGAACGTCTCCTATGACGGCGCCAAGATCGTCTTCGCGATGCGCCGCAACGACACCGACGACGACTATCACCTGTACGTGATGGATGCGGCCACGCGGGCCGTGCGGCAGATCACCTTCGGCCTGGGTGTGTCCGACATCGAGCCCTGTTTCTTGCCGAACGGCGACATCGTATTTGTCTCGTCCCGCTGCATCCAGCTGACCGACTGCTGGCGGCAAGCCGTCTCGAACCTGTACACCTGCGACAACCAGGGCCGGTTCCTGCGGCGGCTGGGCTACGACCAGGTCCACACGAATTACCCGCAGACGCTGGACGACGGGCGCGTGATCTACACGCGCTGGGAGTACAACGATCGGGGGCAGATCTTCCCGCAGCCGCTGTTCGTGATGAACGGCGACGGCACGGGGCAGGCCGAGTTCTACGGCGGCAATTCGTGGTTCCCGACTTCGATCCTGCACGCGCGGGGCATCCCCGGCACGCAGAAGGTGATCGGCATCGCCTCGGGCCATCACACGACCCAGCGCGGCAAGCTGATCCTGGTGGACCGGAGCCAGGGCACGCAGGAGGCGGCGGGCATCGAGTACCTGGCGCCGCGCAAGGCGGCCGAGGCGGTGCGGGTGGACCGCTTCGGCTGGGAGGGCGAACAGTTCCAGAATCCGTACGCGTTCGACGAGCAAAGCTATCTGGTCACCTATTGCCCCGAAGGCTCCCCGAATCCGCAGAACGGCCCGTTCCCGGTGCCGTACGGGGTGTACTTTATGACCGAGGACGGCCGGCGCGAGCTGCTGGCGTACGACCCGGCGGTCCACTGCAACCAGGCGGTGCCGCTGGTGACGCGCCCCGTGCCGCCGCCGCGGCCGTCGCAGGTGGACTACACGCAGACGATGGGCCGGTACTACGTGCAGGACGTGCATCACGGGCAAGGCGTGGCAGGCGTGCCGCGGGGCACGGTCAAGGCGCTGCGCGTGGTGGCGATCGAATACCGCGCGGCGGACGCCTACTACAACTCGAACGTCGGCGAGGCGGGCCGCTCGCACTCGCGCACTCCGCCGGCCATCAACAACGGCAGCTGGGACGTCAAGCACGTGCTCGGCACGGTGCCGGTCGAGGCGGACGGCTCGGCCTACTTCGAGGTGCCCGCACGGACCCCGGTCTACTTCCAGTTGCTCGACGAGCGGGGCTATGCGGTCCAGACCATGCGGAGCTGGTCCACGCTCCAGCCGGGCGAGACGCAGACGTGCATCGGCTGTCACGAGAGCAAGCACGAGGTCCCGCCGCCGCTGCCCTCCCTCGCGGCGACGCGCTCGGGCGCGCGCCGGCTGACGCCGTTCGACCAGTTCGCCGCGCAGCACGGCGTGCGGAACCCCATCACCGACACCTCGCTCACGCCGCGCGAGGCGGTCAAGGCGCTGCTGACGGTGAACGCCCCGAACGGTCTTGGTCCGCCGGAGGGCTTCAGCTACGTGCGCGAGGTCCAGCCGATCTTCGACAAGCACTGCGTGCGCTGCCACACGGGAGGCAAGGCGGAGGACGGCAAAGACGCACCCTTCAGCCTCAAGGGCGACATGCTGCCGTACTCGTACACGCAGTGCCCGAACAACGGCGACAAGACCCAGGACGCGCATCGCGCCTTTACCGCATCCTACCTGAATCTGACGCGTTTCGGGCACGGCGACGGGCCGGTCAACTGGATCAGCGCCCAGAGTCGCCCCACGCTGCTGCCGCCCTATGCGGCGGGCGCGGCCACCAGCAAGCTGATGCAGCACCTGGAGCCGTCCCACAACGACGTTCATGTCTCGCCGGCCGAGAAGCAACGCGTGGCGTGTTGGATCGACCTCTGCGTGCCGTTCTGCGGCTCGTATACCGACGCCAACCAGTGGGAAGAACAGGTGACGGCGACTTACCTGTACTTCGAGGCCAAGCGGGCACGTCTGGCGGAGATCGAAATCGACAACCTCCGCAAACTGCTGGCGGCGCGGACGCAGGGCCAGACGTTCGCGGCGGAGGATTTTCGGGTGTTCGACCAAGGCGGGCCGGAAGCCCGCCGGCGGTTCGAGCAGACGTGGCTGGAGAAGTAGAGACGCGACAAGCACCGCTACGCATATCGCACGTGGACTTCCAGCTTCTCCAAGGCGACTTGGGCGTCGGCGGGTCCTGGTGCGAGTCCGGCCAGGCGGATGGTGGCGATGTTCTCACCCAGCTTGCACTGGCCGGGGGCGACCGCGAAATCCAGCCGCAAGAGCCGCTGGCGGGGATTGACCCGGTAGTCGCCGGTGCCGCCTGAAGCGGGTTGCGGTTGGGGCGAGAAAATCTGGGGGTCTTTCCACTGCGCGTCTCTTTCCAGGGGCGGCAGGGGAAGTCCGTTGAGGCTGACTTCGACGCGCTGATCGTCGGCCGCATGGAACAGGACCGTGCGGAGGAGAACGGATTTCACCCGCGCGGCATGCGTTGCCAGATCGTCGCTGATCCGCACCAGAAATGTGGCCGGCGTGCCATCGGGCGCCAACGGCAGCGGCAGCGGAGCAGTGTCGTTGCGATTGAAGAAGCCCTCCGCCCAGGGGTACCCGCCACGCCGCTCGACGACAAACGTCTTGTCCTGGAATTTCATCGTCTTGGGGCTGCCGATTTCCTGGTAGGCCTGGCGATGCGTCAGCGGGCCGGGCCGGGCGCCGACGGCTCGGCAGGCCTCGGGCGGCGCGTTCGACCAGTTGAACGTCACCACGCTGTCCGCCCCTTGCTGCCACCAATTGGCGAACACGCCGCGCAGCACTTCGATCGGCGCATAGCGGTAGCCGTCCGTCGTGTGATGATCGTCGAAGCACGGCTGGAGCTTGATGTTCCGGCCCGCCGTGATGCGCCGAAACGCGGCGACGTCGACCTCGACGGACCGCGAACCGAGCGTGAAGATGTCCACCAGGTTTTGCCGGGCCCAAGTCTCCACGTCCAGCCCGTCGATTCGGCACCCTTCGAGAGTCCGACACACCTTCGCGGCCAACAGGTACGGCCGTCCTCGCTTCCGCGCGACGTCCAGGAGCATTCGCCGCACCATTTGCACCAACTCGGTCACGTGCCGGCGGAGTCCCCATTGGCGGCCCGGCGGCAGGCAGGGAATATGCCGGGCGAAGTCGATCTGAATCCCATCCAGGTCGTACATTTCGGCCACTTCCCGCAACGCGCGCACCGTGTGCTCGCGCACCGCCGGCACGGAGAAATCCCACAGGCCGTGCCGCCACCAATCGGTCTTCAGGGTCCAGTCGGGATGCGCGCGCTTCAACGGCGCGGGACCGTCTTTCCAAGCCGCGCCCGTCCCCTCGGTGTTGATGTCCACCTCGCTGACCCGATGATGCCAGAAGACCTCCAGGCCGCGTTTGCGTGTCTCGGCGACCAGCCGCCCGGCGAAGTCGATGCCTTGCGCGCGCCATTTCTGCAGATCGGCGTTCTGGAGCCGATCCAGGAACTCGCTGGGATACAGAACCTGTCCCAGCCGCCCCAGGTCCCACCACACGCTGTCGATCTGCGTGCCCGGTTCGTCGATGTAGCGGAACCGATAGTCCAGCCACGTGTCAAAATCGAGTCCGTACAACTCGTACGGATCGTATTGCACCACGATCCTCCGGCGGCGACGGACCGCTTCCAGGTGCTGCGGCGAGAGTTCGACGGCCTCGGCCGCGGAATCGCTTCCAGAGACCGGCCCGGCCAACGTGCCGCCCAGACCTGCAGCCAGGGTTTTCAGGAAATGCCTGCGCTCGACTTGCGGTTGATCGTCCGGCATGGTGATGGATCTCCAACGTTCAGTGGCAGGCCCTTCCAGCGACGATGCGGCTGACATCCAGCAGCCAGACCTGGCGTCCCTGGCCGCCGTGCGGCGAGTCGATGGTTACCGACCGGCCGTCGCGGCTGCTGCGGGGGTGCAGATCGCAGCGTCATTCGCCTTGGTACTCCGGCGGCAAGTAGAAATGGCCCGGATCGACTCGGCGGCCGGTGGGGATATGGTACAAGTACGGCGTCTGCCGCCGCGTGCGGTCGGGGTAGGTGTCGTTCAGAATCCACTGCGGAGAGTCGCCGATCGGCAAGTAGGTATTGTGGCCGTTGATCGGCATCACGCCATCGCCGACGATCTCGACGTTTCGCGTCCGGTCCTGGAACAAGTAAAACGCGGCTTTCCGGACTGACGCTGTAAATCGGCTTGGGCACCGTGCGTCGAACGCCGGTCTTCGTGTCCAGGATGTGGCACACGAAGCGGCCATCCTCCCGATCGTTCCAAAGGATCGTCATGGCAATGCTCCCTAACGCAGCCGTTGCCGCAGTTCTTCGACGCAGTCGTCCACTTTCACGCGCCACTGCTGCAGCGTGTCGCGGTCGCGGAAGGTGACGGTGCGGTCTTGCAGCGTCTGGCCGTCGACGGTGATGCAGTACGGCGTGCCCGCCTCGTCCTGGCGGCGATAACGGCGGCCGACGGCGCTTTTCTCGTCGTAGAACGAAGGGAAATGCGGTTTCAGGGCACGGTAGATCTCTTTGGCGATTTCCGGCATGCCGTCCTTTTTCACCAGCGGGAACACGGCCGCCTTGATCGGGGCCAAGCGGGGATGGAACTTCATCACCACCCGCTCCTTCATCACGCCGTTCTCGTCGGGGGCCTGGTCCTCGGTATAGGCCTCGCACAGGAAGGCCAACGCGGCTCGGTCCGCCCCGGCCGATGGCTCGATGACGTGCGGCGTATAGCGCTCGCCGGTGAGGTCGTCGCGGTACGTCAGATCGCGGCCGCTGCCCTTCCACTTCGGCTTGCCGTCCGGTCCGAGTTCCAGCTGCAGGGGCCGCGTTTTTTCGTCCAGCTTGCCTTCCATGTGGCTGCGCAGATCAAAGTCGCCGCGGTGGGCGATGCCTTCCAGTTCGCCGAACTCGCCCGGCGGCAGGAACGGGAACGCGTATTCGATGTCGGCGGTGCCGGTCGAATAGTGGCTCAGTTCCTCGGGCGTGTGTTCCCGCAGACGCAAGCGGTCGCCGGCCAGCCCCAGATCCATGTACCATTTCATCCGCCGATCGCGCCAGTACCGGTACCAGTCGGGCGATGAATTGGGATGGCAAAAGAACTCGATCTCCATTTGCTCGAACTCGCGGGAGCGGAACGTGAAGTTCCGCGGCGTGATCTCGTTGCGAAAGCTCTTGCCGATCTGGGCAATGCCGAACGGAATCCGCACGCGCGAGCTGTCCAGGACGTTCTTGTAGTTGACAAACATGCCCTGAGCCGTCTCCGGGCGCAAGAACGTCTTGCTGTTCTCGTCTTTGATGGCACCGGTATGCGTCTCGAACATCAGGTTGAATTCGCGCGGTTCCGTCAACGTGCCGAGCGTCTTGGCGTCCGGCCCCAGGACCCGAGAAGGATCTTTGACGGCAGGCAAGGCCAGGAACTCCGCGTCCCAGTGCAACTGGTCCGCCTCTTTGGACCGCAGCTTGAAGTACTTCAGCGCCCGCGTCAGGACGTCCTCCTGCTCGTGGTCCGCTTCGGCCGTCGTGGCGACAAAGATCCGTTCCCCGTTGCACTCCACCCAACGTCCTCGAACCTGATCGTGCCGGTATCGGCCCTTCGACTCGCGGCAATCCAACATGTAATCATGGAACAGGTCGTAGTGACCCGAACATTTCCAGACCTGGGGATGCATGATGATGGTGCAGTCCAAGCCGGTCATTTCGTAGGCTTCTGGAGCCCCTGGCTGGACGGTCGAATCATCGTGCCCCGTCACCATGTCGCGCCACCAGGCTTCCTTGATGTTCCGCTTCAGTTCCACGCCCAGGGGGCCGTAGTCCCAAAATCCGTTCAGACCGCCGTAAATCTCGCTGGATTGGAACAAGAATCCGCGCCGTTTGCACAACGAGACCAGTTTTTCCATTTCCGCCATGACATTCGCTTCCGTGTGACGAGGGATTGGCTGACTATGTCGCAAACGTCACAGAATAAAGAAAATTCGCAGATGATAGAATGGGGCTTGCGCCAGCGATTCAACGTAACCCCTCAATAGTACGGGACTTACGGTTGATCGCTTGGACGCTGTCGAGTAGAATACTAACTGGAGTTTCGCGAAAAGGGGTCAGGACTCTTTTGGGCGAAGCCCCTTTCGGGCCGTTCCGGCAAAAGGGTCCTGCCGCCTTTTCGCGAAACATGGCACAGGCATGCGGCTGTCGTGTTTTGGCTGAATCCGGCCTGCCCTCACTTGGGACCGGCTGGTCGAGTGGTGTGATTTGGGCCGCAAAACGTTTTCTCGTCAGGTATTGTGCGTCTCGTCGTGGCACGTACACGGTCTGCTCGCCGTTCGTCCGGCAGATTCGTAGGGCTTTGTTGAAAGAAAGTGGATCTTCACATCCGTAATCCGAACGAGATCGCGGATTCGTCTGAACGCCTGCCATGTCCAGCCAAGTGCTCGATCATCCTCCGAACCAATCGAACGCCGACGCGGACCCGGCATCTGCAGGGCCGGACCACGAACTCGCCAACGTCGAGATCGTTCGTGATGATCCGCCTCGCGAGCCGCCTGAACGTCCCGCTGGTGCCGTAGACGGGCCGACTGTGGAGCCCGGCGACGCTGCCTCGGATGACCAAAGAACGGTGATTTCCAAACGCTCTTCGCGGTCCGGCGGTTCTTCTTCGCATGCTCATTCAGCCGCCGCTGCCCCGGCGTCCTCACGGAGCGACTTGGAAGACTCGCTGGAAGGCATGTGCCTGGGCCATTTTCGCCTGGAGGAATTCGTCGGTGGCGGCGGGATGGGTTCGGTATTCCGCGGCACGGACTTGAGGCTGGGGCGAACGGTCGCCATCAAGGTGCTGTCGCGCGAGCGGACGGACGTGGAGACCCTGCGGCGATTTCAGAATGAAGCGCAGAGCGCCGCACGACTGGACCACGACAACATCGCTCGCGTGTACTACGTGGGCGAAGACCAGGGACTGCACTTTATCGTTTTCGAGTTCATCGAAGGCGTCAACATCCGCGATCTGGTCGACAAACAGGGACCGCTCCCCCTGGCGGATGCGGTCAGCTACGTGTTGCAGGTGGCCGAAGCCCTGGAACACGCCTCGCAACGGCATG
>ERZ795059.6071-NODE-6071-length-10805-cov-4.742326_pt1 | contig 10805 bp, 5 predicted proteins | sample MGYA00375143_ERZ795059 | MGnify/ENA primary metagenome ERZ795059 (study PRJEB30188, sample SAMN05720168) | activated sludge metagenome | isolation source: Anaerobic digester | place: USA | collected 2015-01-07 ... | reverse complement strand
CAGGATCATAGCCAGTAGGTTTGCACAGCCGTTAATTTGTTGCCCTTTGATGTAATTGCCCGCGGATCTGTATCCGGCAGGTTCTCGAGGCCAAGATCGTAAGAGGGCTTTCTGATACAGTTTGGCCACGCAGTGCAAGTAGCACGGCTTCACACGAGTAATGAACGAAAAAGCGTTGTAAGCGTAGGCGTTGGCCAGAGCTTCTTCGAGCGGGTCATCAGGGTGTTTGCCCATCTCTGCAGTATACCTTCCTCGCAAATAGTCCAAGTAGATACGCCGTGGAGTGCCGGTTTCGCCAATTCGCATGATCTCGAACGCGGTTGCGGTGCATTCAACCAGATGATGGAAGAACTCGTGATGAAACACATCGAAAAGCACGGCTACGAGCACCATTTCACGTGGAAACGCCTTTAACTGACCAAGCGAGGACTCTAGCGAGAGGCAGTAGGACAGAAGTCGAGGAACGAGTATGTAGACACCCCATTCAGAAATGGGCTGGAAATGAAACGGACGATAGAAAGCGATGGCGTCGGCTGGTATTCGGCGGATGTCGAGGTGTCGTATTGCTGAGGCCGGATCATGTGTCTCTTGCCAGATTTGCTTTCCTTTTTCTTTGTCGCTACCCAGCAGTTCGGTAAACCGCTGTTTGTGCTTTTCCCTGAGTTTCTTTAAGTCCTCTCGTGTTGCTCTTTCGGCTCGCTGGCAACTCGCGGCTGCAATACTAACGTCCCTGTTGTCGATCAACCCATCACCGTCAAGCTCGATTTCGTGGCGGTTACTTCGTGTCTCAGTCGTCAGTTTTTTCTCTATCAGCCAAAGGGCTAGTTCATTAATGCAGGGCGAGCTGTGAAACCGAAAGTCGGTGAACAGTGGAAGGGGGCCATCGGAGAATAGGGCTTGCTGAAAGTCAGGCACAGTCAACCTCACTCTGGCAGGCAAGGGTGCAGAATAATTTCCTCACGCTCATTGCTGTGCAGCTTTCTAGTCGAAAACTCATCGATCCCATCAGTCTCCGATTATGATCCGCCCCCGTCGTTCGTCACATGCAGGAGCGATAGTCGATTCCGGTAGAACTCCGCCCGACGGTTATTGCCCGACAGCGTCTCGTACTCGACCAGTCTTCGGAGACACATTTCGCTATCGGGCATAATTTCAAGCACATCTCGTGCCACACGGGCGGCTTCTTCGTAGCGGTGGAGAAGCCAAAGCACCCAAACCGTTTTCTCCAGCGCCGCGCCGTCGTGCGGATCGGCAGCCAGCACAATGTCGAGCAGTTCAAGCGATCGATCCAGCTTGGTGCAGGCCCCGAGCACGACGGCGGCCTTGAATAGCATGGAGCGCGCGGCCGTTTTATCCGCGATGGCAGTTTCGACTAGTGCCTCGGCGTCTTCGTAGCGATGCAGCCGCAAGAAAAGGTCGGCCAGTTGGGCCTCGGCGGATCGTCGTGTCTCCGCGGATGTGCTGTCCAGGGCAATCAGTCTTCGGAAAGCATTGATCGCATCATCGGGATAACCCAGCTCATCGCTCAGTCTCGCATACAGTTCCAGGGCGGGAACCAGTCCGGTGCTGTGTAGGGCGGCCTCGGATGCGGCGGCGCGAGCCTCCTCCTTCTTGCCGGCAGCCAAGAATGCCGCGGCACGGTCGAGGTATCCGGCGCCCGGGGCAATCGGTTCGGGAGCAGGGACCCGCCCGGGGCCTTTGGGGAGAATCATCGACTGCAGCCGCCGTTGAAGCTCAACCGCGGCTGGCAGCCGACGAGCGGGATCGTCGACAAGCAGCTGCATCACAACTTCATCGAGTTCAGCGGGAATCGCGGGATTGAACTGACGGGGCCGGGTGATCGGTGCCGACGTGAGCAACTCGTGAATACTGGATCGCGGGAGACGACCGGTGGCTAGGTGGTAGATCACGGCGCCCACGGAAAACAGGTCGCTCACGGCTCCTCGCTGGTTGGCCTGCTGAATCTCCGGGGCCTGGTAAGCCCACGCTCCCGCGTGCCGGAACGTACGGATCAGGTTATCCGTCAGCCGGCGGCTGGTGCCAAAATCGGTAATCTTGAGCCGCCCGGATCGTTCGTCTAGCAACAGATTATCCGGTTTGATGTCACCGTGGGCGATACCGTTCTCGTGCAGGAAACCCAAAGCCTCCGCCACGCCAGCGAACCACCGGATGATGTCTTCGAAGGTGACCTTTGACCATTGAACTTCGTCGTTCATCAGCCGAGACAAAGGAGCACCGTTTACGAACTCCATCTCGACGACCCACATCGTTCCAACACGCCCCTGCCACGTCACAGCGACCACGCCAGGATGGCGGGGCAGACTCATCATGTACTTCCCATCCGCCATCAGCACTTCCTCGCCCCGATTCGGGTCGAGCGGGACCTTCAGGGCGACGGGACTGCTCGTGGCGTTATTCAGCTTCTTCGCCCGCCAGACCTGCCCGAACTGCCCTGTGCCGACCAGGGCTTCTAGTTCGTAGTTGGAGCCAAGGCGTTTGCCGGGGTGAAGGTACATCGCTGTCATGCTATCCTCCGTAGGCTCAACAGGTGCAAAACGTCTCGGTGCCGACCGAACACCGCTTGGGCCAGGAGCACTTTCGAGCGGTCGGGTTTTGCGACCGCTGGCCCGCCTGAGACTGGCCTGACGCCACCTGGTTCGTACCAACGGGCATTCACCGGCTCCCCGTCCAGAGCCCATAGGCAGAAAAGCAACACGTCCGGAGCCGACTCGCAACCGTGGGCGGCCACGTACAGATTCGTCAGCTTGTGGAGGACGGTGTTCAGTGAATACCGCTCAAACTCTGCCAGCAGGACCGGTTGACGAGTGGATCGGTCGAACCATGCGGAGTCCACCCGGACCAGCTTCTCCTGCCAGCGCTCAGCCCTCGGGACGGGGAATTCCACGAGGCTGAGAAAACCGCATGCCCTGCCCATGGCCGCCAGAAGGTTGATCCCGAGCGTGTGAATCAGCGCGTCCTCGTTTCTTGCTCCCCAGTCCGCACCGAGCATCGGCACGTCGCAACGGACGACCTCTTGAACCGCCGCGGTGTCTACAATCAGGTTGTGAACGGCCTGGTAGGTGTCCATTTTAGGGGTTCCATTCGCGGAGAACGTCGGGAGATTCGCCACCGTGCAACAACGCCTTTGGGCCGACACGAATCAACAGCGGAGCGGGGATCGACCTGCCGCTGACCAGCGCTTCGCCAGTGGACAGCGCCGGAAGCTCGTCGATGTCGTGACGGCTCAGCATGTCTGATGCCTTGACGATGAAGTTCTGGTCATCCGGGTTCTTCAGCCGCATGACGATGAGGGTGTTGCATTGGCTCGTCACATCGGGATCCAACTTGCTCGGCCGTTGGCTGACAATCGCGAATCCGACGCCGAACTTTCGGCCCTCGGATGCTATCCGCTTGATGATGTTCTTGGAGAGTGAAGCCGAGCCCGCCGGCGCGAAGTTGTGTCCTTCCTCGAACACCATGAAAACCGGCCGAATCCGATCCGATTTGTTGAAAGACGCATTCAGAATCTCGGTCGATAGCAGAGCCACGATGATTTGGCGGGCGGAATCGCTGATCCCTTGCAGGTCAACGATGATCAGCCGGCCGCCCGCCTCGCTGGGTCGGCCCACCATCGACTTGATGTCCATTGGCCTATCCATGCCTGTGCAGTAGAACGACCGGGATTCGTTGATCAGGCGACGGAGCCGAATCGCCACCACGGCGGCGGAGCGAGCGTTAAGTGCTCCGGCCTCCGCTTGGGATAGCTCGCCCCAGTTCTGCAGGTCCTCCAACCGCTCAGTCAACAATCCCAACAGCGAGTCGGCGGCCCGCGGCGGCTGGCTGGTGGAGATCCAATACCGCAAGGCAGCGTCGAGAACCCGCTGCTGCGGCTCCGTGAGTCCCGGAAGGACGGCGCTGAACTCATCCAGATCGAACCGATCCAACGCCAATGCCAGCGTCTTGTTCTTGCCCGCGTACTTCGTCCGAAACTCCGCCATGTCAGGCGTGAACACGACGATGCCGCGACCATCCCTTTCCGTCAGAGCGGAGAGAGACTGCCGAACCTTGGGCAGCTGCACACGATCGCGTTCATCATCGGTCGCCGACTCGGCTTCGCTGAATTGGATAGTGCCGCCCTTGAACGCCCTCCCGTACTCACCGTGTGGATCGAAGACGACGACCGTGGCGTTATGCAGGGCGACCATGCGTTCGATCAGACGGCCGAGAGTGAAGGATTTTCCAGCGCCCGTCATTGCCAGCACGGCCACATGCTCCGTGGCCAGCTTGTTCACGTCCAGGAACACGGGGACGATGTTCGCCCCCCGTTCATAGCCGACGAGATTGCCCAGATGGATGCTATTGGCCGGATCGAAACGGTAGAACTCGCGAAGAAACTCGAAGTCGACGCCAAGGACCTCGGAACCCGGATCCAAGGGCCGACGCGGAATGCGTGGTTGGCCGCTCGCCGGGTCCATGTATCCGATCAGCTCCAGCCCGGCGTGGATCGTCTCGCCGGTCACCCGCGTGCCAGGCAGCAGCGTCAATTCCGCCAACCCTTCGCTCACCGCCTCGCTGAAGAGGACGTTGGAACGTGAAACCGAAACGATTCGTCCCAGGACGGGCAGCGGATCTTGGGACCTGTTTTCCTGGTGCATGATTCGCACGAACTCGCCCCGGCGGGCGGAAAAGCTGTCCCTCAACGCGACCTGCAATCGCATCGGATCACCGGTGTTTCCGATCAGCTTGCCGATCACTCGCTGCCCATTGGTTGCCTTCGACATGTCATGCTCCTTCTGGTTCCCAGCCACGCAGCCATTCTTTGTCCAGTTCGCCGCTACGCAGGGTTTGGAAAACGTCTCGTTGGTACTGCTCCAGCATGAGATCGCCCCGCACGCCATCGAGTTGCTTTCGCGCCAGCCACAGTGGCAGCGGCATCGCGTCCGGTTGATCGAATGGCGTAGCCTCAATCAAGCGTTCCGCAAGCCGATCGAGCCCCTCGGTGGTCCAGGCTCGGCCACCGGCAACTTCGATCTGTTGCGGAGCCGTCCGAATGCCCGACCGGTAGTGGAAGGATGCGACGTCGATGTCCTGATGCAGCACTTTTGGTTCCGTGCGTTTGTCCATGCCGAGCCCGGAATACGCGAAAGCCGCCGTGCGTTGTTCTGGCCACACGACGGACGACATGATTCGAGCTGCCGTTCCTTCGTCAAAGGTTCGGCTTTGGTCGATAGCCGAGCGAATAGTGGACACGGAGACGGTGTCGATCAAGCATTCGGCCCGATCGTGTGCAATCGACGACAGCGGCTCGCTCAGTCGCTTGACCTGCGGAAAGCCCACGATCACTAAGCCGCCGGGTGTCCGGGGATACAGGTGGTCCCGCGTCTCCGTCCAAAAATCGTTTGCGACCTTGGCGAGCTTCTGGAACTCGCGTTGTACCTCAGGGTCATCACTGTTGGCGAACTCCTTTGGCAACAGCAAGGTACGATCGATCAGGAGGTAGTCTGGTCGGACGGGTTCCTTGGTGATTCGGTTCAGCAGCCGGTAGATCATCCCGTATTGCTTCAGGCCGACGCGCTGTCGGATATCGCCGTACGGCAGCACATCGATTTCGCAGACTGAGTCTTCGACACCGTACGCGATCTGTCCGCCCTGCAGCGTCACATCCCGGCGAACGGCCACTGCCAAGTACAGGAAGCCGCCGTAGGCTTCCGCTCGTTTCCCCATCGCGCAGACGGCCGAAATGCGGAGTACTTCCTTGCCCTTCGGCGAAACGCGGCGAATGACGCCGCTCTGCTTCAGGTTGTCAGCGATACCGCGGCCGACGCGGACGCTGTGGGCAATCGTGTTGGCCGTGCCCAGTAATCCCAATTGCATCCGGGCGGCCAGCGTCTGAGCTAGGGACTGACCTTCATTCATAGGACCGTTTCCTCGATTTCCAGGCGATAACTTCGAAGTCCCAAGTCGTCGACGACCTTGGCGATTTGACTGCGACCACCGATGGGCTGCAGTAGGTCAGCCTTTACGTCGGGGTGCTCCAGCACGCGCCCTATAGCCTGCAAGTCCGGTTCGACGCCAAGTCGTCGATGTACGAACTGTGCGGTTCGCTCCGCATCTGCCGGCCCCGGTAGTCCAAGGACGGCCAACAAGTACGGGGCATCTTGGCGGCTGAAACCGGTGATCCCCGGTTGTTGTTCATCCGCCGGCTCAGTGCGGACTGGCGTCCTCTGCCGGCAAAACCGCGTCAGGTACTCGGCCAGGTCGGCTGTTAGCCGTCGGGCCTCTTTGGGGCGGGTCGACGGGCTCGCAACTAGAACCTCCGCTGTACAGAGCCAGGCTCGCCCCGCACCGACAAATGGTTCATGGGCGACAAGCCACGCCACCTTGCTGCCTGCGAACACGCCATGTTCCTGCCAGGCCGGTGTCGGTTCGAGACCGATCATCGCGCCCACGGCGTAGGATTGGCCTTCCAGCAGCAGGGCGCCGGGAGGCGATTCCACGGTGCGAACAGCCGGCAATCCGGCAAATCCGCCATCGGACCATGGGGGAAAAATCAAGACCTGCGAGCCCGCGTCCAGTTTCTCAATCAGCCATCCCCGTGACAAACCGTTCCCCCAGACCAGCCAGGGACGTGCCGTTCCCTTCTCTGGCCCGATCTGCACGTCGACCGCCCGACGAAGTCTTTCCAGCTTCGGGTGGTCCGCATCCTCGGCCCGGATCCAGACAGTGGGTGATCTTGCAGCGTCATCCACGGCAGTCAGTCCTTCAACTTCAGGGTCAACAGGTTGCGGTCCTTTAGCAGCCCCAGCCTATCCCAGTCCGTTGCCGGCGGGATGGGACGATTCCCCAGATCGGTTTCCTCGATGACTTTCAGGAAGAACGCAAACAGGTCCGGATCGCCTAACTTACTGGGGCCATAAGCGCGCCATTCCTCGCGCAGTCTGTAAGCCTCGTCGACAACAGCTCGCAACGTTGCGGTAGCGTCAAGCCTCTGCTGGGCCACCAGCGACGCCTGCTGATCCAGACGCGCAATCGCGAATCGCAGCAGACCGAGTCCCGGATCGGTGGGCGTTCCCTTCTCGTTCAGCAGAATACTTACGTGAGCCGCTTTCGCGCCACCAAGCGGCTCCAACAACTCGGCTAAGCGTGCAGTTGACAGTTGCGGACTTGTCTGGAGTTCGTGAATCAGCCGGAGGGCCTCACCAAGTAAGACAGGATTCCCGGATCGATCAAACGGCGGGCCGCCTTGATCCTTCTCCTTAACCTTCTCGGCATAGTCCGTGGCCACAACATCGTTCAGACCTTCAAGCAAATCACCCGCGTTCTCCAGATGCGGCTTGAGTTGCCGTTCCAACTCTCGAATATGCCCTCGGACGTAGGCGCTATCTGCAGGAAGCGGGGCCAGCTCTGCGACTTGACTCTCCCACGCCAAGCACTGCTGCTCAAGCCTGCCGACGGTCTGGCGGAACTCGTTCCACTGGCGAATCCAAGCTTCGCAGTTCGTCTTCAATGCGCCGAGCCGCTGCTCTGCCGTCTCCACGCACAGCTCAGCCTTCTTCAAGTTGCGCTGCACCAAGTGATGGATCAGCGTATCGCTGGGCATCACGCCCTTGGTCGTCGTCTCCAGTTGTACGTCTCGCTTGGTGAGCACTTGCAGTGCGTCGGCTGGCGTATCGAATACGACCGTCGGCAAGCCTGCCGCATCCAACTTGGACTTAACCTCCGCTTTCGCCGTGGCGATCTGGCTGTGTAGCTGTTTGACCCTGGACTCAAGCCGCTTGACGAACGCCCCGAGGCCATCGGCCCGGTCGCGGAACGGAATATCACGGTTGCGCACATGGTCTTCGAGGTTCTGAGCGTCCTGGGCCAGTGCTTCGCCCTGGGCCGTTTTGCCGGTCTCCATCTCGCGCCGTTGGAAATCCAGGTAGGCACCCAAAGCAGTCCAGCAGGGGCGGAACTCTAGCGTGCAAGCGAGCCCGTCCGCAGACGCAACCGACACGGTCTGCCCCAAAGCCTGCAATGCGTCCAGGCATTTTGTGCCGGTCAATTTGTGGAGTTTCGCGTTCATCTCGTCGCCACCGGCTTTCAGTTCCTGCTGGATGCCGGTGTAACGACTCAGGTTCGCCAGCAGGCTGGCAAGGTCGTTGTCATGCCACGACTGCGCTGCTTCCGCGGCTTTCTCGACCTCACTGCGGGTCAACAGGTGGTACATACTGTCGCTGGGAGTTCGGACCACAATCCCTAACTTGCCGAGCCACTCCAACATCTCCTCGACGATGTCTCGAGGTTTCTTTCCGGCGCCGAAGAACCGCCGTGAAAGCCACTCGACGCTCCTGGAACCGTCCTTCACCAACGAAACGAGCCGGGCCAGGCTGGGATTCCAGATTGGTCGTGGCGGAGTCGACTCGTGGTCCACCAGGTGCGTGGTTTCCTTCTTGGATGTCGGCCGATTCTCCTCCAGAGCAGCACTTGCGTTGGCGACCAGAGCCTGTCCAAAACGCCCTTCGGCGTCGGTAAGCGTCCGTGCGGAATCGGCCGCCAAGTACAGCCACAGTTCGGCGGCGGACTGGGCAAAGGGCTTCCAGCCCGGGTTGCGGAACAGCGGCCAGACGACGACGCCCTGCAACACCAAGTCGTTGAAGCGATCGTTCAGAGTCTGCTTTATCCGCTCACCCAGACGATACAGCAGGCTCGTCGCGAGCCCCGTCAGTTCGGCGTCCGCTGGTGGCGCAGATTTAAGGAACAGAAGCCGTTCGTCCACTTCCGCCAACGGAAATGCGAAAACCCGTTCGGCGATCGCAGGCCGGTTCTGCAAGAACTGCTCGACCAGATCTCGCTGGCTCGGATCCTCGGTACTCAGCAGCAGGAGGATCGGCCGCACCGGCTTGTCCTCATATCCCAGACTCTCCAGCACCTCGCGTATGCGGGTACCCCGGCAGCCGGCCACAACCCAAGTCTTGGAGTCCTGCGCAAGCAGCAGGGGGTCTGTCCGCTCCAGCGTCACTGCAGAGGTAACGACGTCGTTGTCGGCCGAATTCTCCTGAATCTCGTTGGTTTCTTCGAGCACGTTCAGGAATCCGCGGGTGAACCGACGCAGCCGCTCGGTTCCTGTTAGTCCGGCGAATTCCTGATTGAGCTTCCGCTCTTCCTCTTCGTCGTCGAGCAGGCGGAACTGCACGTCCTCCCGGTGGAGGCGTTTGTCGATCTGGCGCAACGCTGCGAACGAGGCTCCGAAATGCGTGGACGCATCTGCCAGATGCTTTGCAAAGACGGGATAAAGGTACTGGCCCGCTGCGCCTGTCTGTGACAGGCCGTGCAGCGTCGTCACGTGCAGGACGAACAGATCGCGGTCACGCGGCAATACCGGACGCCCCGCCTCATCCGTCGCATACGCGGCGAGGTCATCCAAGAGCCGGGCTAGGTCCACCCGCATATCGCCTGCCAGGACCTGGGCCCCGCCGCCGGACACCAACTGCAAGCCGGCTTCCTGCTGGACACTCTCCAATAGTCCCGACAAGGTGGCCCGCAACGGATACAACTCAGTAAACGCTTTGGAAGTCGCCGGGTCGACAACCTTCACCCCTTGCAGGCGTTCGCGGTCGCTGTCCGAGATGCTCCCGATGGCGGCTGGCGTTTGGCCATAGAGCAGTCTCTGGGCGATGCCGTCGGTCTGCGAACCTGGGACAAGGGCCAACCCGTTCTCGACGAAGACTTCCTTTCCGCGGGGATCAGCGTCGCCGAACTGACGCAATAGCGACACGGGGTCGGTTTCCCCGTCCACGCAGCGCTGGTGAACGCTGTACATCAGCACGTTCATCCAGCCCATGTTCCGGTCAACCGCCAGATACGCGGCACGGATCAGTTCTTCGCTGTATTCGGGAATCGTCGGATCGCTCGTGCGTAGATGGGCGAGATACCCGCGCAGGTCCGCAACGGTGTTCCGGCCAATGGGCACAGCGTAATGCCGGCGAGCTTGCGACGGGATTTTTTCAATGGTGCTGTAAACCGCGGGCGAGCAGAGCATCAAGAACCCAATGCTGGGGAACCGCTGCCGTTCGGTGTCGCTCTTCAGGACCTCCGGAATCACGTCCAGGTACGTATCCTTGATTTCCTGGTACGCCTCTTGCCCCAGGACGGTACCCGGCTTGTTGCGAATCTCCGACGGGTCTTCGACCTCTTCCACGATCACCAACAGTCGGTTCAGTCCGTTCGCCATCATCGTGTCGATCACAGCCTGAACCACCTCCACTTCTCCCCTCGCCCCTCGCGGGAGAGGGGCCGGGGGTGAGGGGATATCCGTCCATCCCGGCAATTCCCGAATCGCCCTGGCCACGGGCCGTTTGAACGTCTCCAAGTGCTCCATCACCGATTTCAATTGCGGGCTGGCTTTGTCCCGCAGGCCCATCAGTGCCGCGAGCGCGACGCGCGGAATCCAGGCGGTGAACGGCAGCTTTCGGCCGGCCTCTTCGACCTGCCCAATCGCCCACTTGTACGACACCATGACCGGCAGCACGCCGTCGCCGAAGTGGGGCTGCACGATCAGCGGCAGCGCGGCCCCGGTGCGGTCGATCCAGCCTTTCGATTCGCCGGTCACCTGGCCGACGATCTCGTCCGCAGTACGGGTCTTGCCACCGCCCCATGTCGACGTCAAGACGCAGAACCAAGCGCTGCTCCCGTCGTTGGGCTGGAAGTTCTTGATCGCCGTTTCCAGGTGCCGATGGACCTGTTCCTGCCCAACCATCGGGGCCTTCGGCGGGAACGACGAGACGCCGTATTCGTTCCACGGGTTCGTCGTTCCCGCCGAAGAG
>ERZ795059.6068-NODE-6068-length-10812-cov-5.381798_pt1 | contig 10812 bp, 1 predicted proteins | sample MGYA00375143_ERZ795059 | MGnify/ENA primary metagenome ERZ795059 (study PRJEB30188, sample SAMN05720168) | activated sludge metagenome | isolation source: Anaerobic digester | place: USA | collected 2015-01-07 ... | reverse complement strand
GGTGTGACTGGAGTTCAGACGTGTGCTCTTCCGATCTGTTGTCTCCGAGGGAGGCCCCCCATATCCTCACCTCATCGACCTGACCGTGAAACGGATACAATTCCTGTTGGTCGACAAGGAAATACCCGACGTTGCCCCCGATTGCGGCATAAGCGGGTGGGTCGAAGTACACCTGTTGCAACGTCCCCGTGTACATGTCGTCATTGACGAAGACGGTCAACTGCCCGCTGCCCACGTCTCCGCCGGTGAGTCGCGCGGCGACGAAATTCCACTCCTGCAGTTTGACCGCCTGCGGCGGAGTGGAAAAACTCATCCAATAACTCTGCAGTTGCGCGTTCCAGGCCCCCACGTCGATGCGGTTGTCGTCCGTAAGAGCGACGCGAAACGTCTCTCCTTGGCCGCCTTCGGAGTAGAAATAGGACCATCTTGACGACTCGGGTTTCACCCAGGCCGAGAAGGTCCAGTCCGCCAGACCGTCCAGGCTGCCGCCCATCAGGACCACGTCGTCCTGACCGTCCAGTTCCAAGGCGTTGCCAAAGCCCGCCACCGGCGGATCGTCGACGGGGGCGACGGAGATTTGGGCCACATAGGAACCGGACCACGATTCGCCCCCGTCCGATACTTCCCAGCCGAAGGTATCCTGCCCGTTGAAATTCACGTCGGGCGTGTAAGTGAACTCACCGGTTTCGGCCTGCAGGGTGACGCTCCCGTGCGCCGGAGGGATGCGGATGGCATAGGTCAGGGGGTCGTGCTCGACGTCGGCGCCGAACAGTATGCCCGATACCGGTTCTTCCTCATTTGTCTCGTAGGGCACGGGCACGCTTGAGCCCACCCACGACGGATCGCCATGCAGTTGCCCTTGAGCACCTCGGCCCGTCGCATCCCAGGTCATGGGGCTCCAGTGCTCGTCCAGACGCCAATAGGCCAGTAAGTCCGCCTCGGTTCCCTCGAGAGTCCGGTAACGCGTCTGGTTGAGTCCTTGTTCCGAACGCGCCTTGCTCCATATTCGCACTTCGTCGATTCCGCCCTCCCAGAAATTGCTGGCCACAGGCCCCGGGTCCCATTCCTGGCCGATGCTGAAGCGATCGGTGGCCTGGATTCGCGTATCCGCCGACAGATCGAATACGGCTTCGACGCCACCATCGACGTACAATGTCGCGGGACTGAGTCCGCCATTTTCTTGTCCGATGGCCAGGGCGACATGGTGCCACTGCCCCGAAGCAAACGTGTGGTCGCTCTCGATCGTCCCCGCCTCTTCGCTGTACACGAGAAATCGTGCCTCGCTGTGCCGGTAACCCAACAGCAATCGATTGCCGCCAGCCGCCCCGTTGAATGCCAAAAGATAGTCGTCCCCGTCGCCATCTGCCGGAAACGCCCACGCGCTGAGAGTCAATTCTGCTGCTGCGGCCACAGATTCCGATACGGAATCAGCGGTTACGTAGTCGTCCTGCCCATCCAGCCGCAGGGAATTGCCGAATCCCGCCGCCGGCGGCTCATTGACGGGTTCGACGGTGATTTGGGCTGCGTACTCGGTGGGTGACCAAGTGGAGCCGCCGTCGTCGGACACCTTCCACGTGAAGGCGTCGGTTCCGTTCCAATGCAGTTCTTGGGGCACGTAGAAAAACTGGCCCGTGTTGGCGACGACGGCCAGGTCGCCGTGGGCCGGTGGCGTCGCGACCGCATAGGATAGCAGGTCCCCGTCAGGGTCCGCTGCGAACAGCATGCCCCGGCCGAACTGGTCCTGCAAGAAGCGGAACGGCACGGGCACGGAAGAGGGCACCCAGGCGGCGTTTCCCCGCAAAGCTCCATCGTTGCCCCGGCCGGTGGCATCCCAGGCTCGACCATCGTAGTCGTTATCCAGCCGCCAATACGCGATCAGGCCCGGTTCGCTCCCCACCAGCGTCTGATGTTGCGTGTTGCCGAGATCCGATTCCGAGCGTGTCCGGTTCCAGATGCGCACTTCGTCGATTTCTCCGGGGAAGGGATTGAGCGGCTGGGATGCCTTGAGCGTGTGTCCCGCATTCGCCCCGATGGCCGCGACCCGGGTCGTCGCGTTCGATTGGACCTGCAACTCACCGCGGAATGGTGGTTCATCGTTGACGTAGACCGTCAACGAGCCGCCGCCCTCGCTGCCATTGGCGAGAGTAACGGCCACGTAGTTCCAACTGTTTGGAACGAGAACACCGGATGGTGTGTAGAAGTGGGCCCAATTGCCGTTGTACCATGCGCTCACGGACACTCGGTTGTCCGAGCCGGCGTAGATCGCCAGAGTCTCTCCGCCCGTTGTTCCTTCCGTGTAGATGTCGCCGTATCCGTCCGCGGCCGGCTTCAGCCACGCCTCGAAGGTCCAATCCGATGCGTCGTTCACGGAGGCATCCACCAGGAGGTAGTCGTCCTGGCCATCCAGTTGCAGCGCGCCGCCGAAACCGGACGCGGGCGGGTCGTCGACCGGCGCAACGGCGATCTGTACCTGGGCCGCGTTGGCCGAGCGTTCTTTGGATACGCGATACGTGAAGCTATCGGTTCCGTTCCAATTGACAAAATCGGGCGTGTACGTGAAGTCACCGGAGTCGGCGTCCAACGCGACCCTCCCGTTCTGATGTTCGCTGACGATTTCGAATTCCAGGGCCTTCACCCCCGGATGATGACCGAGCAGCGTTCCGGAAACAGACTGATCCTCGTCTCCTTCGAATAGGATCGGCACGGTCGACGCAGCTCTCTCGGGAGCGCCCACCAGCGTACCGCCTGTGCCGTGAAGAGCGGCGGGCAATACGTCCTCTCCATCCTGCTCGTCGAATTGCCAGTACTCCAGCAGCCCCTCCTCCGATGGTTCCAGGAGCCGGCGCGTGGTGTCCGCCACTTCCTCAGCTGTCAACGCCCGGTCCCAAATCCGCACTTCATCGATATCGCCGGAGAAGGCGTAGTAGTCATCATCACTCACCGTCCTTCCCACTGCTGCCCGGTCGACGCTGAACGATTGGGAAGCATAGTCGTTGTGGGACTCCGCGCCCCCGTTCAGATACACGGTGATACGATTGTCAGCTTTGGACGAAGTGACGGTCAGCGAGTTCCACTCGCCGATATTCAGCTTCGCCTGCGTCATCCACGTCGACGCTCCTTGACGGTAATCATCAAACCAGTCGATCCGGATTCTTCCCTCCACAACCCAGATTCTGAGCCCAACTGCGACGCCAAGCTCGCTTTCGCTATAGACGGTGGAGGGAAGCGTCCGGCCGCTGACCGGTTCGGGAAGTGGGCGAACCCAGGCTTGGAAGCTCCATTCGTCTCGATTTCTCACGCTTGGTTCCAGTTGGACGTAGTCCACATCAGCGTGCGGGTCCCACGCGGAGCGAAACTGCAACGCCCCTCCAAACCCGGCCACGGCATCGTGATCATAGAAATTGGGGTACGACTGCCCGTCGCTCTCCCAGGTGTCCGAAAAATCCCATCCGGCGTAAGTGGCCTGCTGGTACATTTCGGCCGTCGTCTTGGGGGTTCCGTAGCCCCAATCGTCACTCTGTCCGGTCGTTTCGCGGTCGTAATACGAATCGGAAACCGTGCCGCGGGCAGGATCTCCGACGAGACCCCCGGTGTAAGCACTGACCCATTGCACGTGGCCAGCGGCATAACTTCTGGTGATGCTCCCGTTCAGGCGGCCGACCAAGCCTCCACGGTTTTGTACCCCATTGCCCGTGGGCGTCACGCTCGCGGTCGCATAGCTGTCGGCGATCTCCCCATTGTTCTCGCCAACGAGCCCGCCGACATTCCCGCAGCATAAGGTATCCCATGAACCGGTGACGCTTCCCGATGCGCCGGATCGGGTGATGGTTCCCGAGTTCTTTCCCACAAGCCCGCCAACGGAACCCTTCCCTGTCACCGCGGCATTCGAGGTGCAGTTGTTGACGGAGCCCTTGTTCCAGCCGACAAGCGATCCGGCCGACGCGCTCGTCAAAGGTGTTGAGTGCACTTCCCCGTCGAGCAGATGGACGTCCCTTATCAAGCCACCATCTCCGACGACCGAGAACAGTCCGACGGGAGAAGCCGTCGCCCAAGTCATCTGTATCCCGGAGATCCCAAAGCCTCTCCCGTCCAGAGATCCGGCAAATCCCTGCTGGCCACCTCCAATCGGTTTGAACCCGTTCCCGTCGTTCCAACTGGAAGCGGGAGACAGATCGATATCGCGAGCGAGGACGAAGTGCTTGTCCAAGTTGCTCGTGAGGTCCATGGCTTGGAGACCATAGGAGCCGTAGACGAGATACGGACTGTTCGGCGTGCCAGTCCCCGTAAAGCGATTGAAATCGCCGCCCAGCAACTGGAATTTCCCCTTCACCAGAAACTCGCGGTCCGGCCCCGAAACGAGCGAACCGCCCGTCTGCACGTAATCCTGAAACGCCAGACTCGCGTTCGCAGCGTTCATCTCCCCGCCAGACATGCCGAAATCGCCCTGGAAATCCAGGCTTGCATTCGCGGCCGAAATCTCGCCGCCCCGTACTTGCACATTTCCCTCGAAATCCACCGTTGTGTATTTTCCCTCCATCCCCGAGTCGACACGAACTTCACCATCTGAAACCAGCAGGTCTCCCTGGAGGGTTACCTCACTTCCAGATGTGACGATGTGAGCCTCGCCACCGGAGACGCTCCAGCTTCCCAGGATTTTCGACACGAATTTGGGCATGACGATCTGGACTTCTCCGCCAGAAATCTGCCAGTCTCCCCGAAGATCCGACTCGGACATAGCGAGGTGGAGTCTCCCTCCGCGGACATCCCCTTCCGGCACAGAGATCGATGTTGCCAGGACTTCACCGCCGTCGATTGACAACTTGCGACTAATCGTGAGTGCGGCTTCGTGAGCGTCGACCGATCCACGGAGCAGATGGATCTCGTCGATCGTCGTATCGCCCGGCTGCAACGTCACGTCGACTGGCCAGTCGATGGTGACCGTCTCGTCGTAGGTCCCCGCAGCGACAATGACCTCACCACCGGGCTGGACGTGTTGCACCCCGTCTTGAATCGTCGAGAAATGGGTCTTGCCCCAGCCTGACGTGTTGTCGTCGTAGTCGTCGTCGACGTACACGGTCGTTGGGTCGCCGTGGTTCAAATCGAGAATGTGCTCGACCAGGTCGCCCGTGGTCGGGGAGTGGGCGTCCCCGCCATGATGGCCTACATACTCTGGCCAATTCATCACGATCGTACCCAGTCTGAGGCGTCCCCATTGGCCGAGCAAGTAATCGTCGAGCAGCTCATTCACGCCCTTTTGCCCTGGCAGAAGATAAGCCCAGGCAAAGGACGCCGGTTGCAGGCCGGCGGCTGCACTCGTGAAGTTGATATACCACCATTTACTATTATTGGGATGGGGAAGCGATCTGCTGTACTTCGCATCGTCAAGTAGGTACTCGACATGGTTCCACTTGTGGCTTGGACTCCAGTGAACGTTCCAGTGATCCTCCGCGTAAAACGTGATATCGGAAGAGCCGAAGAATGACGCGTCGTTCTCTGGCCACCCTGCGATCGAAATCCCGTCCGTGTCGTGTACGCGTGTCAGCACGACGATCTTCCCTCGCGCTTCGTCCAACGTGGGAAGCGTGTCTTTCGTGAAGAAGAGATCCGGTCTATGCGAGACAAAACCGTTCCAGACGCTGGCGACTTTCTCTGCGTGGTCCCCCTGCTCATCCTTAATCGCCATGATTACGGCTTCGGTGGGGTGATCGTGCAGGAAACTCTCGACGACGTTCAGCAACACGTCGACCCTGTCGAGCTGCCTTCCCCGATGATGAACGCTCAGGTAGCCGTCTTTCTCCCACCACAGTCGGACGTCGAAGAAACGAATGCCGGCATGCAGTTGTTCCCTGATGGACAGATCCTGAGTCCGATAGGCGTCATCGTAGCCATCGCCGTTGTCGGAACAGCTGTCATGCGTGCCGGGGATGTTGAACTCGGACAAGTACAAGCCGCCCTCGATGTCGGCCATCCAGTCCGGGAAGCTCGTCAACATCAGCCTAGGTTCCAGCGGTTCCATGCGTAGGTGGCGGGATCGTCGGTGAGCCGTGGAATTGCAGCGCCCGTTTGCCCGTTTGTGCCTTGCAATGCGCATATTCATCTCCTTTCTCAAGCGGAAACGACTGGGTCTGCCGGACCAACGTTGCCCCAGCCTTGAGGCCGCGATGATGAATTCCGTCTAACATTCAATGCGAGAGTTGCGCCCGAAACGGCCGGCAGAAATTGCGGAAATTCCCGTCGACCGGCCGGTCGGCCGGTCCAATGCCGATTGTGCGTCCGGCGGGGAGGGAAACTGGCGGCAGTTCGCCGGCACCATTTTCAACGCTGGGAATAGAGGCAGGCGGGTTCACCCGGCACGCGTTCGTGTCCGCTTTCTCACGGCTTTGCCTCTCCGGGCTTCTGTTCGGTCTGCTCGTCCATGCCCAGCAAGTCAGCCGCTTCGGCACGGAATCGCAGCAGGTCTTCGCTCTCGGGTCCGTTCTTCTCCATCCACGTTAGCGCCTTGCCGTACCAGGTGCGTGCCTGATCCTGCTGGCCGATTTGCCAGTAGGCCATCGCCAGAAAGAACCCGTTGTAAGCGCTGCCTTTGTAGTTCTCCAGCGCGTCGGATCGGTGCAGCGATTCAATCGCCGCTTGCCATTGACCGGCATAGTACTGAGCCGCCCCCAGCGTGTTGATGATCCCCGCATGGTCAGGCTGCAGTTCGAGTCCCCGGCGGGCGGAACGCATCGCCCGCGGAGGGTCGCGGAACTGCGGATCGGGAGAGACGATCAGAGCCATGGCCAGGGCGTTGTGGAGCAGGGGATCTTTCGGATTGAGCAGCGCGGACGCGGTCCAGTACTGAATCTCTTTTCCATACTCTCCCAGCCGATAACAGATTTGTGCGCGCCTCTTGCACGCCTGAGCCAGCGCCACCCGCTCGCCCTGTTCCGCATTCCGCAGTATGCGCTCGCCCAGGGCGATCCAGATCCGGACGGCGGTCAGGCGAGCTGCTTCTGCTTGTCCGTCGCCTGCGTCTCCGCTTCCTCCTTCGGCGAGCATGGGCATGATTTCGCCTACGCGCCAGTAGGCTTTGGCGATTTCCCACTGGGAACTGGGGTCGTCGCAATTCTGCTCGGCAAAGGCTCGATAGAAGGCGAGGGCCTTGGTGAGGAACGAGACGTCGGCGGAGAGCGGTCCGCGCTCATCTTGTCCTTCCTCGTTTAACGGCAAACGGGAGGCATGCGCGTGGGGTGGTGGCACGGTGTTGTTCGCAGCCGCCTTCGGCTTGCCATTGAACGAGGGATGACTGCTTAGAAAATCCTTGGCGGCGAGGTCGTCGACGAGCGAAACGTACTCCCAACTCAGGATATCGTGGTTCTGCCCGCCGCCGCCGCCTGTAGCCGCCGTGAAACCGACCCATGCTCGCCCGCGGTCCAAAGGGAGAAGCACCGACAATTCGACGGGAACGCTCAGCACGGGCTCCGTGGAACGGTCTACGAAGACGGTCAACCTACCCGGCACGTAATCGACTCGCGCCGTGTGAACATTGCCGTCATTCAGGTCGACCGGGGCGACCGTGGCTCCCAAGGAATACGCGTGGTGAGGCGAATTTGCGCTCGCGCCATTGCTCTGAACGCTGAGGTGATCCGCGGGCAGATCGCAGAACTCCGGATTTGTGACCGTATCAAACTCGACCGCCAGACTGCCTGGAATGCCTCCCGCGCTGTCAAAACCTCCTCCGAAACCTAGGCCGGCACCATCTTTCCCCAGGGAAGTCGGTCCGTGGTTCTGGATCACAAAGGCAAATCCATCGTCCTCGCCGCCGCGCAACTGAAAACTGAAGTCTGTGTCGAATCCGAATGCGACGAGCCGTTTCTCGGCAGTCCACGCCGCTCCCAGGCGTCTCGTTGGTCCACGCGGCGTTAGCCGTAGCCGGTCATCAACTAGCGCGGCGTCACCGAGCAGGCGCAGGCCCGCCGGGTCGGCAAATCGATCAAAACGAATCGCGTCGATCGGTCTCGATTGCGCAGCGGCTTCGGCAGCCGACCGGACTCTTTCCGCCGCCGCACGATGTTGCTCCGCTTGATCGTCCTGCCCCGCCGCGAGCTGGAGCTTCGTCAGACTCTCGTGCGTCGCGGCCAAATCGTCTCGGTATTCGGCCACCGTGGGAAAACTCTCGACCAGTTGTTTCTGCGTCCCCAGCGCCAAGTCATACAGCGCGATCGCCTCGCCGGTGCGGCCGCCACTTTCCAACAGCGATGCCAGGCCCGCGTTCGCTCGCGCCAGAAGGAAGTCGTATCCGACGACACCCGGCGACTGCTCGGCCAACTCTCGTCGGATCTTCAGAACGTCGTCGTAGACGGCCGCCACCAAGGACCATGTCTCGGGCGCGGTTCGGTTGGTGTCAGCGAACAATTCATAGAACTTGAGCGTGCTTTGTAGGAGCGACTCTTCCGCACTTCTAGATCCGCGGCCCTCAAATGTCCTCCTTGAAAGCACGCCCAGGTACACTTCCTCCAACGCGTCCAACGCCAGCCGCAGGTTGGCCTCCGCCCTCGCTCGTTGGCGTTCGGACTCGACGCGTACCCCTCTTTCCCGTTCGACCGCCTGCTCGGCCGCCGTCTTCTGTCTCAGGGCGGTTTCTTCCGCCTTGGTTGCCCTAACCGCCTGCCACGTGGCGACTCCCGTGCCGAGTACGAGCCCCAGGACTGCCACGGCAACGGCCATCGCCAGCCGCAGGTTGCGGCGAACGAGCTTCCGGAACCGATACACGGCGGAAGGGGGACATGCCTCGACCGGCTCGTCGTTCAAATACCGCCTGATGTCCTTCGCCAAGGCGTCTGCCGTCCCATACCGCCAAGTTCGGTCCTTTTCCAGGGCCTTCATCACGGTCCAATCCAGCTCGCCTTTGAGTTGGCGGATCAAGGTACGGGCGTCGCTGCGCCGGTTTTCGGCGATGGTCGCCGACGCCTCACCCAGTGTGGCGATCCGCGAGCTGGGTTGGGGCGCCTCTTCCTCTCGAATGATCCGGCGCATTTCGTCGTAGGAAACCTCGCTCAGCCTCGCTTGCTCGACAGGCGTGGCCCCCGTCAGGAGTTCGTACAGCAGGACGCCCAGCGAGTAGACGTCGGTGCGGGTGTCGACGTCCAGCCCGTTCAACTCGGCCTGTTCCGGGCTCATGTACAGCGGTGTGCCAATGACTTGGGCCACCTCGGTGACGACCGTCTCCGGAGTCAGCTTGCACGTGGTCGCTTTGGCCACGCCAAAGTCGATCACTTTAGGGACCGGCGTGCCGTCATGAAGCGTGACCAGGACGTTTGTGGGCTTGATGTCCCGATGAATCACTCCCTTTTGGTGCGCGTGTTGAACGGCTTGGCAGACCAGGATGAACAGTTCAAGACGCTGCCGGACGGTCAGTTGCTCCCGGTCGCAGTACTCCGTGATCGGGATGCCCCTGACCAGATCCATCACGAAATACGGGCGCCCCGATTCGGTCGTTCCGGCGTCCAGCACCCGGGCGATGTTCGGGTGGTCCATCAGGGCCAACGCCTGGCGTTCGGCCTCGAACCGAGCGACGACCTGCCGGGAGTCCATGCCCGGCCTGATGATCTTCAAAGCCACGTCTCGCTCGACCAGCTCCTGCTGCCGGGCCAGGAAGACCAGCCCCATCCCGCCTTCGCCGATCCGCTCGATCAGCTTGTAGGGTCCGAGGAGCGTTCCGGGAGCCTCCGTGATGGAGACGCCGGCCGTGAGCGTGCCAAGGTCAAGGGCTGGGGATTCGAGGAAATCCGGATCCTCTTCGGACATGCGCAACAGAGTGCAGACTCGATCATACAACGTTTGGTCGCCGCCGCAGGCATGAGCCAAGTAGTCCACTCGCGCGTCCTCCGACGGGATGTTCCGAGCCACCTCGAAGATGGCCTTTTCGTCAAGGGGTTTCGCATTCACCGTTACCTCCCGGAACAGACGCTCCGTAAGACCAATGCGAAAGTCAGTCGCAGATTGGCCAACAGAAACCCACCGGCGGTCAGGGGACTTTCCCGACCGGAGACGACTCCGTCATTTCCGCTCGCAGCCAGCATTTGGCGTAAGCCCAATCCGACTTGGCAGTCGAGACGAAGATGCCCAGCGCTTGCGCCGCTTCCGCGTTGGTCAACCCGACAAAGAAGCGGAGTTTCACCAGTTCTGCTGCCCGTGCATCATGGGCCGCCAGCTTGTCCAGCGCCTCGCTCAAGGCGAGCAAGTCGAGTCGGCGTCCCTGAAATGCCGGCTCAACGGCAGCTAGATCCACCCGCCGCCTTCCGCCGCCCGCTTTCGGGCCCGCTGTCCGGCGAGCTTGCTCGACAAGAATCCGCCGCATCGCCTCCGCGGCTGCGGCAAAGAAATGCCGACGACTATCCCAGTGCTGGACCTTCTCCACGTCCACCAACCGGACGTAAGCTTCATGCACCAGCGCCGTGGCCTGAAGCGTTTGTCCCGGCCTCTCTTGAGCAATCTTCCTAGCGGCCAGCCTGCGTAACTCGTCGTACACCAAAGGAAGAAGCTGCTCGGAGACGCCATGATCACCTTGCTGAATGGCCAATAAGATCTGGGTGACTCCGCTCATCTCAGAATTCCCTATCCGATAGGTCATTGGGCGAGGGGCACGCATTATACCCTGGACCTGGAGTTTTGAAAAACGCGTTTTGCCCTTACGAAAACTGGGAAGAATCGGTGAGAAATCGCGCGATTCGCATGGCGCACGCGCCTCGGAGTGGGGCACGGGACGCCAAGCACGGCGGCCGGTAGCCAGGGAGATGGCGACCGGCGGGGCACGCGAACCATGGAGGGTTA
>ERZ795059.6065-NODE-6065-length-10814-cov-7.574960_pt1 | contig 10814 bp, 26 predicted proteins | sample MGYA00375143_ERZ795059 | MGnify/ENA primary metagenome ERZ795059 (study PRJEB30188, sample SAMN05720168) | activated sludge metagenome | isolation source: Anaerobic digester | place: USA | collected 2015-01-07 ... | reverse complement strand
CCGATACGCTGACACACCACAAGTGACATGTACCCCGTGTCTATCAGTATCTTACTGAATGACCCAAGCATCCGGTCTACGCAATGCTTGATGGGGCTGTTGTTGCGCGTTCCTTCGTACCAACCGTAATAGTCGTGTAGGATAAAGTATCCGCCGTCCCGCACCAGCGGCACAAACTTGGAAATGTCCGCCGAGCATCCATTGATGCTGTGGTCGCCGTCAATGAAAATGAAGTCGTATGATGGGACATCCGGAACAAACTGCCCGGAGAACCCCGTGACGAGGTTCACGTACTTCGTGAGGTCATACTTCGCAAGCAACTCTTCCGCTTCCGGCCGGGAGTTGGGGTCGATGGAAGTCAGGCGTCCGTTGAACGCCTCAAAGGTGGGATAGTCGATGTCTGGGCGCTGCTTGTGGAATTCCGGCTCTGTCCATCCCATATCGAGGAAACGAAGCGCAGAGGCAAGTGCAAAAGTGGAAAAGCCAAAGTGGCGGCCGATTTCTAAAATCTGCTTGGCGCGGATGCTCGTCGCCAATGAGAACAAACTGAGTCCTGTTGCGAACTCTGATCCCTCGGTGCGCAACTGGTCGCGCAGTTCACCGAGGAAGGGACCGAAGAAGGGGTCAAAGGGAGTGGGCTGGTCGTGACGCTGATACATGAACATCCTTTACATAGTCATAGCACGGGCACTGCTGTCATACTTAGCGTCACTCTCACAGAAGATTCCCCACATCTCATCGAGTGAAGCATCCCACTCGTCCGGCAGAATTCCGTAACGAATGAAGTCCTTATCAGCAGGTGAAAGATGCGGGAAGGCGCGGTGAATGGAGACACCCCCGCGCATGTAGCGGGCAAACTCCGCTTTGGTGCAGTGCACCTTCCGCACATGATAGCGGTTAGAGATAGGAGAGTAACGCCGAACGAGCATCACAACACCTGATAACTCAGCGCATGCCGAAGCCAGAAGTCTTCCGACGCTGCAACGTCTTCGCACTCAGGGTCTCCCGGCTCACGCGGAGCAATCGGACCACCGAATGCCGTGTAAAGGACCGGGACGTGATACTGTCGGCCGTCCCAGCCGATGATGACAGAGACTTGCCGCGACGGGCGACACGGGCGATAGACAATCGGAGACGCCCAGCCGCGAGTGCCGCGAGTGCGATACTTGACCTTCTTCTGGTCGACCGGAGCATCCCCAACGAGAGGTCCGTAGAGAGCGCAGGGCACCGGCTCCATCCCGTCCGGCAAATCCAACGTCAGCTTCGTTGGTCCGTCGCCGTACGGAATCGTATGTGCGCACATGTCCAGAATGAACCGGAGATGACGCAGCGACAGATTGTGGTCGAGATGCGATTCGGCGCTGATGTACATGTTAGTTCCCCAGACACACAAGCAGCATCATCGTGAGTGCCGCAACAGCGCAGACGAGTCCGAAGAACTGACACACACGCGCCTTGTAGAACTGCGCATTGTGTATCTGCCACTCCGCGCCCAGTGCGCAAAGAATGGCAACGAAGATGAGTCCAGCGACAGTCAGTGCTTGCATTAGTCTGTCACTCCGCAAGCGTCCAGAAACCTCTGACGCTTGAAAGCGGGGTTTTCCGATGCGAACACGTCCGCGAGACGGTTCGCGAGAACGCGCAACGTTCCCTGCCGAGCAGCACGCGAAGCCGCGTCCGGCTCAGCAGACGCAACAGACCACTCCGCCGCGAACTGCGCGGCGACCTGAACGAACAGCTTCTTGGATACAGTTGCCATAGATCAAGCGGGAATTACTTCCCGCTGGTCCCACTGACAAGCGCCGTGAGCAGCTTCTTGGCCGCGGCAGCAGCGTCCGCTTTCTCACCCAGCACCTTGACCTCGACCGTCTCGCCCGACGCGAGAACGAACGAGAGGCAGCGATTGAACTTGGGAGCGACCGACTTGATGTTTGTGTTCAGCATAGATCGGACGAACGACTAACGCTCGTACCTCGTTCGCGCAAAAGCAATGTCGCGCCGTCTCTCACTCCGACGAATCTTCTTCGCGAGGTGCTTGCGCATCTCGCGGTCCTGCGTCCTGTGCATCTTCTCTTGCAGATACTTGAGGAATTCGTCTTCCATGAAGACATCGACGGAGAACTTGGCAACGAACTTGGGCATACGATCTATAGTAATGGTAACACAACCGGATGAGATTGTCAAGAAAAATCGGCGGTGGGAAGATTACTTCCCACCAAGCGAAGTGTTGAGCGAATCGAACGCTACGCACTGCTGAGCAAGCGAATTGAGCTTCGTAAGTCGCTGTCCGTACGTGTCGTCGCCGGGAGTCTCAATCCAGTCCACCAGCGTTCTCGCGAGACGCTGCATCGCCTGAAGCATTGGCTTGTTCGATGCCTTCATGGACACGCGAACACCGGAGTAGCCGACACCCACTGTCATCGAATCACCGAGCGTGTTCGACATGACGAGTCGCATGGAGTGTCCGCTGTCAGTCAGTTTCGTTTTCATAGATCACGCGCAGACTAGCTGCGCGGCGCGGGAATGGACGCGCCAACAAGAACGTCCCAAACACGCGGGAGGTCCGCACGCTGCACGCAAGCACCGCCCATCGGAAGTCCCTTACCGAAACGAGTGGCGCACCAACGATGCCAGAGTGCGCCGCAATAGTCGCTCGTCCCGATGCACTCGGCAACAAGATGGTATCCCATGCAGATTTGAATCCGCATCGGAGCAGGGGAAGCGGGGGAAGTGTTTTTCATGTCTCTCATCTCTCAACTACAAGATAATGGTAACATGCGCAGTCGAGAGAGTCAAGAGAAATCGCCAACTCTATTTCCTTTAGAATCAATAGGTTAGCAACTTTCGTATAAGTCCTTTGGAATCAATAGGTTAGCGGGAAACCGCCCAAAAGAAAAATACGAGTGTGCAAATCCATCCGCAAAGTGCGACCAATTCGGTCGCCAAATCTCTGTCCTTCATTGTCGTCCCTCTACTTTGCGCGGCAAAGCCAAACGTATCCGCGTTTCGGAGTGTTCTTGTCCGATTGTGCTTGATACTCGTCTCGCGCTTTGACGCACGCGGCCTCAGTGCGATACTTCTGGACAACGTACTCCCGTGTCTTCGTCTTGAGCCAAAGCACGCGATTCTCTGGCTCCTGTGCGAACACAGGAGTCAGAGAACATGCCAACACGAATGCTGCAACCAACTTCATCGACTCAACTCCAACCGTATGTGTTCCAACGCTTCCTCGCGGTTTGCTGCATGGAACGGCGGAACAACCCGTACCACGAACGGGTTGCCAACGCAGTCGTCGGTGTAGTCTGCATGGTCGCCAAACCATACCTTGACTTGAATAGTCCCGTTGCTGTGAAGATAACCCCACCACATCATGTCGCTCATTACTCTTCTGCTTTCTTGTGCTTGCGCTTGCGGTGCAGCGTCTTGGTTTTGACCTTGTGCATTCCGCCGGTCTGGCGAGGCAGGGGCACGCGGGGAAGCATCGCAATGATGCGGGCTGCTGGGTCTGCCAGCAGCCAGTCAAGCTGTGCCTGCGCTCGTTTCGCTCTATTCTTCTTCATGATGTCTTACATACGCTGCAAGGGAATGTAGTAGTTCTGTTCCGTCGTTCACAAGACCAAGAACAACATTGCAACGGTGACAGAGTAACGCACGAACTTTACCAGTTCTGTGGTCGTGGTCTACGTCAAGAGCGTGCGTCTTTCCATAACGGCTCTCCCGTGTTTCCTCTAACCCACAAACGGCACAGCGGTTTTGCTGACTCTCTATCAACGCCGCATATTCTGTTGGACTCAACCCAAACGACTTTTGAACACGCCACATTCGCGTCCGCTGGTATTCTTTCGCCAGCATTTCTGGAGTAGCATTCTTCCGCCACCTCCGTCCACAAGCGCGGCGACATGCATGGCAGTTTGGTTGAAGTCCATTCGGACGGCTCTTGTTCCGGCCGAACTCAGTTTCCGGTTTGTCTTCTTTACAGGTGCAACATATCATGCACCTATTTAGGGTTCTTCGTTATTCTTCGTTTTCTAGTTCGACTCCAATGCACTCTTCCGGCAACTTATCTTCGTGGCGTTTGAGAAACACCGGGAAACGGAACGCACCGCTGTCCGGCTCCTGCCCGTCCGACTCAATCGCAATGACGACAGGATACTTCCACTTCAACGCAGCCTTGCGCGTCTCCATGTCGAATCCCGTGCCGCACTTCCCGCAGGACCGCAACGTCCCATCAGGCGCATACTGCGCAATCAGCACAGCGCCGACCACATCGGACTGGTTTCCCGAACCAAGCTCGTAGCTGGTCGCAATCACATCGTAGTCGAACTTGACCTTCCACTTCGCGCAGCCGGCACGCTTTGGCTTCCCACCCTCGCGCACAACCGTCGGCTCGTCTCTGAACCAGCAAACGAGTCCTTCCCACCCCTCACGCTTTGCCTGCTCCGTCAAACGCAGCAAAGACTTCTTCGGACTCATGCCGGGAGCCGTGTTCAGGTTCTCCGACGAAAACACGCAGAGATTCTTGTTGTAGCCGATGAGCGAACGCACGCGCCCATGACGCAGGGAATACGGTTCCTGCCACACGGGCTTTCCATCCAACCAGAGGATGTCGAAGACCATGTATTGGAAACGGGGACCGTCGAACGTCAGGGCCATCTCCGCTTCGCGCAGTGAAGCAAGCTCCGCCTTCGCACGGGTAATCGTCCCGAGTGCGCGGAAGTTGTCCGAACCGTCTGGATTGATAACGAGTCCTTCGCCGTCGAGAATCGTGCCGCGAGGAAGACCCAGACCGCGGACATACGCGGCGAACAGCGGGAAGTGGTCCGTCAGGTCATCGAGCCGACGGGAGTAAATGTGAACGTCGCCCTTGCGGTCGATGAGAACGAGCAAACGCTGTCCATCCCGCTTGCGCTGGATGAACAACTCGCCATTCGCTTCCATTTCCAACAGCGTGGCGAGGTCGAGGTCGGCCCGGGGCTTCGCAGGGACGAACGTTTTGGTCAGTCCCATTAATACGTCAGCACCGACGGGAGCGGTCATCGTCTCGCGATAACCCTCTTCGACCTTTTTTCTGATTTGTCTGTCGTAGTTGAACTTCGCGCACGCTTCCTCGTCCATGTAGGACTTCGTGCCGACCTTGCCCTTTGGCTTCGCAACGTCAGTTGAACGTTGAAGCGTCCCGCCGACCTTTCCCCACTCAACGGTTACTGCGCTTCCGTCGCGCCAGATGCTCCACTGCTTGAAGCCGGAGCCGCTGGACGAGGGGTGATAGAGTGTGATTTTGGTCTTCTTCATTCTACTTCACTTTCGCTTTCGCAATGTAGACCGGAACGTTGTCCGGACCACCAGACAGGAACTCCAACACTTCCGACCACTTCGTCACATTCGCTGCAACGTCCCGCAACTGCTCCATCGTTCCGGTGTAGTCCTTGAACGCAAACCCGATTGCGCGACCTTCGACGTGGTCTGTGTAGGGATAGAGATTGCGACCGGACACGCGCAGTTCCAGCGGGAAGAACGTCAGGTTCTCCCGACCGCAGGTAACCGACAGACGAGGTTCCGCAGAGTTACGAATCAGTCGAGTTTTCATGCTACCAGTATAGCAGGATTACCGCTTGGTGTCAAGAGAAATCTTTCCAACCGGTAACGTTAGTCGCTTGAATCCACCGCGTTGACGTGCCCGCACTTGGTGCACTCGCTGACATGCCAGCAACGTCCGAAGTGCTGGATGCCATGCTTCCGGCACTCGTCCTGCCCCATCTCCCGATAATCGTGGTCGCAGCCGAAAGCGTAGAACGTGACGGTCCCCTTCCAGTAGTCCGACACGATGCCGACGCCGGTACCGTCCCAATAGAACTGAAGATGAGCGTCCACCATCGGCTTGTTGGGGTCCACAATCATCTGCCGAAACTCGGTAAACTCCGGACTGTAGGAACGGAAGTGCGTACGCTGCACCAGTTCCTTCTGCGAAATCTTGCGCCAGCCGGGCGGCACATCGTTGTACCCACCCCACTTCGCCTGATGCGCTGCCGTCGGTCCGGTCGATACGAGCTTATACATGGTATCCCTTTGCGAGTTTGCTATCGAGAACCTTCTGATACTCGCGCATCATCGCAACTTGCGAGAAGTACGACTTGAAGTTTCGCTGTAACGTGCTGGCGACTCGACCCCATTGGGTGTAGAGTCTGTAGCCCTGCGGTCCATCCTTCTCCGTCCAAATCTCCCACTGCTTCTGGTGAATCCCGTCGTCGGACACGTTATACAGTTTCCGATAGTTCTCGCGGGCAACAGCGTTCGTGTTTCCGAGTCCAGACGAGGGTTTGGGGGTGGGGGGAAGTGTCGGATTGACGACCGGGGCGGCACGCTGGTCCGCAGCGGGAGTCTGCGGCGGGGTGGGGGCCGCTGGCGCAGCAGTCTCCACCGCAGGCATCCGCATGAGCGACTTGAAGCGTTTCTTCTCAGTCATCGCGGTCAACTCCACGAAATCGTAGGTCAGGGGAGCATCGCCGGAAGGGTCGTACACGAACGACTTGGGGAAGTGTCCGGGCGCCCAGCCGAGGTCGGACGCATCAGCGGTCATGCACTTGGAGAAGATAGGACTCATAGATCAAACGCTGTTAGTCGCTCAGCGTTTTCTTGTGCTTGCGCTTGCGCCACGCAATCTTGGTCTTGACGCGGAACGCTTCGCAGCGTTGACGCGGGAGAGGTGTACGGGGGAGTTTGGGTTTCATAGATCAAGGACTGCTCTACAGAGCAATCCGCTTTGACGGATACGACACGCGCCCGTCGAAGTTCTGCTGGTCCTGCTCGTCCTGCGTGAGCGCATCGACGGGAGCAAACTCCCAATCAATGATGTACTCGCGGCACGCATCGTTGTCGCACTCAATCTGCGGCCGCACGCTGTTGACCGCAGACTGCGCCGCAGCACCAATGCCGTCCGACAGGGGATGATTGAACCCCGTCAGCACGTACGTTGAACCACCCTTGAACTTCCAGAAGGGGTTCTGGCTGTCGCCGTAGTTCTCGCAGTACTGGGTGTGAACGTGAATGTTCAACATATCGATCAGCGCATCGCCCCGTTACGGGCAGCGGCGCGGGAGTCGAACCCGCAGGGCGCTCAACAGCGCAACTCTCACTTACAGATATATGGTAACACGGGAAAGGGGTGCAGTCAAGAAAAATCGGTAACTATATTTCCTTTGGTTTCAACAACTTACAGCCGCCAAAACCCTAGGGTTTTTCGGGGTCTTCGTGAACGTCCGTATAGGGAATCTGTACAACATTTCGCAGGATCGCCGTAATCAACTGCGCCATGTCCCGCATATCGTCTCCGCTCATACGGTTCTCAGTGAACAGGCGCTTGGCGCAACCACGCAGCGCGGCCACTTCCTGCTCGTCAATCACAAACCACTTCATCGTTACCTCAGTATCAAAATGCCCAGCACAGTAGCGCAAGCAGAATTGCTATCGGAATAAGCTCGGCACGCCAATCGATAGGACCGGAGTCGTATCCCCCAACTGCCATCGTCCACAGCATCACTTCACCTCATGAACGTGTCGCGGAAAACGGTCTCCGGACACCACTTCCTTCCGGCCGCACACATTGCAATAATGCGGATAGCGTGGCGGGACAGTTGTGTAGATTTCATTCCCGGCAATCATCTCGCCGGCGCACCCCTTGACTCCGCACATCCATCGCTCCAGGTATGTCGCCAATTCAGTCCGCTTGATTTCCATCATCCTTGCACCCGTCGAACATCCGATAACCCTTATCGTTGCACAGTCGCCGAAACATCTCGGTGATGAACTTCGGGCCCATGCACTCGTCATCGACTTTCACTTCGCCAGTTTCGTTGTCGATGTAGACAGTGTATTCTCCGAAACTAATGCCCTTCTTCGCCCAGCGTACGATGAATCCAGAGCGTTCCTTTCCCGCGAACACTGAAAGTTCGGCCGTCATCGGGTCCGGCATACTATCAAACCACTGCTCTACTATGTGTATTGCATCCGCCATCAACGCAACATCCTAATAAGCTCGGCTGCATCCTTCTCGGTCAGCCCGTGCACCCAATCCGTGTGAACCAAACGATGCAACAGACTTCCCATGTCCCAGTCGTCGTCCACGATGGCGAACTGCTTGACTTCGGGGTGCTTCGTCAACCATGCGCCGATTTCCCGGCCACGAATTACATCACCCAAATCCCGTGGCGTCCCGTCGATAATCTTCGCCCAGTTGCGCATCCCTGCTTCCCGTAGCGTCTTCTGTACAGACTCTACGCCTGCGAAACGCCACGTTGACGAAAGGACCACCTGTGCATTCGTTGCATCCAGCACACGGTCCAGTCGCTCAATGAGAACGGGGCTCAATTTGCGAAATGTCGACCCGGGCGTTGTCTGACAATTCAGCACGCCGTCAATGTCTAAAAACAATACCTTCATACGGGCACTCTCCCGTGCCGTGATTTGCAATCTTCACTTGAATCCATCCCCACGAATCTTCATCGACATTACGATAGCAGAAGTGACGAGAATCACTGCCAGCACCAACGACTGCCACCACGCGAACGCCGCCTGCTCCATCCTATTTCTTTCCCTGCATCAGCTTTCGACGCTCGACCATCTTCCGCTCACCGTGACGAGCAAGCGCCAGATACTCTTTCGCAGTCGCGCCCGTGAAGACCTCAGCCAGCCCACGAAGCACCTGCACAGTCGTCGCGTCGATGTCCTGTTCCTTCGTCAGTTCCGCCAGTTCGCGCTTCGTCATCGCGCTCCCTCCCGATCCGCACGCGGCCCCCACTCATCACCAAGCGTCGGGAACAGGTCGATTCCGCTTTCGAGCTTGATTGCGGGTTCGATGCCTGTCCACACGAAGCGCACGATGCCGACTCCCTCTTCCGTCCCGCTCCGCGTGCGCCGTCGATACCAGATGCACTCACCATCAGCAGGCCACGGCAGGCCGAGGTCTTGGAAGGTCATCGCGCTCCCTCCCGGCCCTCGCGTGGCTCCGCTGGAATGACCGGCTCGTAATGCGAGCAGATGTCCGTCGCCAGCACACCCCCAATGGGCATGCCGTAGCCTTGATGACAGTCCGGCATCAACGCGACATGATGGAACGCGAAGGGCAGCAGCGCAAGATGCTGAGCCTGCTCCAGTGCGCCCGGCTCGATGTCCGCGCACCACGACTTCACGACCAAGCTATCGCTGTTTCCCGGCACAATGACGTTCATACTCTAATCCTCTTGAAGGTCTTCGGGCGCGACTTCATCTCGTCCCGCAACGCAGCGTTCTCTTTCTCCAGCTTCGCCACACGTTCGTGCAGTTCCGACTTGACGCGCATCTCTTCGATCAGAGTCAACCGCCAACGCCGGTCGAGGTTGTCCATCGCCTCCTGCTTCTCTTTAGCGAAGCCCTCGATGCGTTTCTCAAGCTCCAAGATGCGTAGGTTCTTCTGGCGGACCTCTTCGTGCAGCTTTTCCATTTCGTGCGCCCGGACCACGGGCAGCGGAACTGGTGGGTTTGCGTCCGGAGCAGTCCAGTCATCATTGAAGCCGTGTTCCTCGCGCATCCGCTTGTATTCGTTGAGATACGACTGCCAAACCGCTACGGACTTGTCGGGCAACTGCTTGGGACGCTCTATCATCCTATCCTCTTGAACCGCTTTGGCACTTGCGCCTTCATCTTCTCGACTTCCGCTTTGAGGTCGTTGTTCTCTTTGCGCAAGCTGAGATTTGCAGCGGCCATCTCTTCAAAACGTTTCTTGTAGAAGTCTCGTTCGTAGGTCAGTCCATCGACCCGCTTTGCCCAATCGAGCGTAGCGTGGTCCATTTGCGGCTGCGGCTCGTTGTTTGCCCAGACTGCGTTCGACCCGGCAGTGTCACCGCCGAAGACATACGTAGTCGACCCATCACCGTTAATGATGACGTTGTTCGGCTCCGACTCAAAGATGACTCCGGAGCCGGCAGCGTCAATTGTGCCATCGTTGATGCGGTGCCCGCCAATGACGAGGCTACCCTTGACGGGAATCGCAGTGACCTTGATTTCGTTCATCGGATTCTCTTGAACGTCTTCGGGCGGCTCCGGGTGAATTCAAGCTCCCGCTCCCGTTCAAGCTCCGCTTCCCGCATCTTCAGCGCCATCGCCTGAAGGTCGAGCGCCATACGGTCACGTTCCGCAATCGCCGCATCCTTCAATGAGATAGCGACCTTCACCTGCGCTTCCGCAGTCTTCAACGCCGCATTCGCCGTTGCAATCTCCTGCTCCAGCTTTGCAATGCGCGCCACGGCGTCCCGATACATCGGGTCGTTCTCCACCACGACCGCCTGCTTCTCGTAGCGTTCGTCCCAGCGTCCCGTCATGTACGCTTCGTCAAGCCACGCTTGCAGCCAACGGCGCTCGTTGTCCTGCGAGTACTCTTTGGGATGGACGTAACCGTAGGAACGGTCATCGTCCATCCACGGGTCCGGCTCACTCCACGGCTTCATAACACCAAGTATAGCAGGTTACCAAGAGAATGTCAAGGGGAGATTTTATGGTAGGATACCGGTCTAGAGGTGCGTCCCAAAGTCGCGGTCCTCATCGTCCTGCTGAAGCGCATCCAGAAGGGTCGCCATCTCATTCGTGATACTCCATCTCCGGTCGCAACACGTCGTCCACAAGGTCTGCAAGGAAGCTGGGCGCATCAAGCTGTGAAGCATCGGACTGCATCACACTCTCGCCCGTCCAGAGAGCCGACGTTGCTCGGCGCTGTTGCTGTTCCAAGATCCGCCCCGGGCTAAAATCCCGGAGCATCCTGGTCGCTCCCGTCCAGAGAGCCGACG
>ERZ795059.6061-NODE-6061-length-10821-cov-4.971577_pt1 | contig 10821 bp, 5 predicted proteins | sample MGYA00375143_ERZ795059 | MGnify/ENA primary metagenome ERZ795059 (study PRJEB30188, sample SAMN05720168) | activated sludge metagenome | isolation source: Anaerobic digester | place: USA | collected 2015-01-07 ... | reverse complement strand
TAGCTCCATTCTTTCTTGTTATACTCAAAACCACCGTTTTTCCTTCCAGACCTTCAAACGAAGCGTATGGGTCCTTGTTTATGTCTAATTCAATACCATTGACGGCGGTGATGATATCACCAACTTTTACATCCATGCCAGGCCTATCAAAAGATGACCTTACCTCAGTATCCCAGGCAGCAGGTTTTACTATCTTACCTATTACATAATTATTCCCCTCCTTTTTCCAATCAATACCTAGAAACCCTGTGATGAGTGGAACAAACTCCTCTGTTTCACCTGTGCGGGCATAAGTGTGACCAGCAGCCAACTCGCTGATCAAAGTAGATTGAATATTGATGATATCCCAACGAGTTCTGGCATCTTTAACCAAAGCGCCATATTGAATTCTCAACCCATCCCAGTCCACTTTCTGCATATTGGGATCATAAAAGAAGTCTCTATATCTTCTCCAGGTGTCCTGAAATATCTGTTCCCATTCTTGTCTAGCTACCCATTGCATGACCAAGCCGTCTGTAGGAACAGTTTTTTCTATCTTTTGCCCTTGATTGACGCCTATAACACAATATTGATTATTGCTTTCTACTAATATAGATTTCCCATCTGCAGAGACAACATAATCGCTTACTTTGTCAATGATTACTTTCTCTTCTCTTTCTTTTAGATCGAAATATTTTAAAGAATTACTATTTTCTCCTGATCCTGAATTGGGAACACGCAAATAAATGAGTTTATTATCGACCACAGACATTTTATCATAATTTCCAGCCTTCATAGGGAGCGTGACTATTCTGGCTTCAAAATTTTCAAAATCAATGTTTACTTTTAATGTATCCTTTATCTTATCATCTGATTTGGCAACATTATCCTTTTTTTCAACTTTTTCTGTAACCACAACAGTCAAAGTATCATTTTTAGGTGGTAGTATGGAAGGGATATCATTATTTAGATTTACCGAAACAATTTCTGTGGCGTTTGCATAAATCCAAGTATCGTCATCCATAGCTGAATATTCGGCATTCATTTTTCTATTTGTTTGGAAAAATATATACTTCCCATCTTGGCTGAAAATTGGGCGTGCATCTGAATAAAAACCTGATGTTGCTTGATTCAATTTTTTATTGTCTGTATCATAGATAAAAATAGCTGATTGCGCATTTTTTACTCTAAGCGGGAATGTAATCCATCTTGAGTCTGGTGACCAGTTGATAACAAATGATCCTCTTCCCCCATGACTAATATTCCATTCAGAATTAGCAACTTTTTCTTCAAGTCCGGTTGAGGCGTCAATAACTATGATGTCATTTTTTTCGTCAATGAAAGCAAGTTTTTTATTATTTGGAGACCAGAACAGCGCATAGCCATATCCACCTTTTCGATGGGAAATTTGACGAGCGTTTGCTTCACCTTGGGTATTTTGAAGCCAAATTTCATATTCACCAGATTTATCACTCCACCAAGCTATGTTTTTGCCATCAGGAGACCAGGCTGGGTCGCGATCAAATGCACCACTCGAACGGGTTAGATTTAAGGTAACCCCTTCTTTTGCCGGCACATTAAACAGCTCACCTCTCGCTTCCAGAATCGCCCTTTTACCATCAGGAGAAATAGACATATTTGAAATCCTTTTGCTGACATTTTTAAGCTGAGGAATTTCTGTCATCAAATCACTTACAACCTTTATTTCTATTTTTTTGTATTTGCGAGTGGCTAAATCCATCAGAAAAAGATCTCCACCCATTTCAAAGACCAGATCTTTGTTCCCTGCAGAAAGATACGAGATATCAAAATCCTTAAAATTTGTGATCTGGTTGATGGTTTTACTTCCTGTTTCATATGCCCAGATATTTAATCTCATGTCATCATTTTCGTCAGAGAGAAAATATATGGTGTTTCCTGCCCATGCTGGTTTACCATCGATGGCAATTCTCTGGGTGATGTTTTCAACTTTTTGAGATTGCATATCGTAAATAAGGATGTCACTATTGTTGCCACTACGGATTCTTTTGAATGGGTAGTTTTCAGTAATTTTGGTGATGTATGCTAATTTTTTGCCATCGGGAGAAAAGCTCGCCAATTCACCATAAGGAATGGGCAATTTCGCAGGAAGACCTCCATTTTTTGATACAAGAAAAAATTGATTTAAGAGACGTCTGCCCCCATTTTCTCCAGGAGACCCAATAAGAAGCTGATTGCCATCTGGATGCCAATCAATCATTCTGTCTGGTAATGATTTGTAAGTCACTCTAGTAGGTATTCCACCCATCACGGGCATGACATAAATATTTGAACTACCGTTATAACCCGCTGTAAAAGCTATGGATTTTCCATCTGGTGAAAACTTTGGCCATGATTCCTCTCCAAGTGAATTTGTCAGTTGTATTGTTATTCCACCTGATTTTTCTACTATCCAGATGTCGCCCCCAAACACAAAAACAATATGTGTATCAGAGACATCCATATAACGCATAAGTTTTGCATTAATCTGAGCAATTGAAGTAGAAAAAATAAAACAAAGAAGAAATATTGATACCAGTTTTTTCATTTCAATAATTTTTTTTGTTTAATGGATAATGGCTTAAAACCATCCAAAATAGGTTACAATAATAAGGATTCTGAAGTATTGATTCATCACTACTCCAATTATAACACCGGCAAATGGATTTACCTAAAAGTCCAGTAAATTTGAAAAAAAAGTAATCAAAATAAGAAAAAAGAGTTTGCAAAGCTTAATTAATACATTGCTTCAACTTGTTTCTTTTTCTTCTTTTTCTTTTTTGGGTGCACAAGTTTCATCTCATCTATGAGTCTGTTAGCTCCGGCATGTTTGTCAATAATGAATAAAATATAACGTGCATCGACCATGATGTTTCTACATATGCTAGGATCATAATTGTTGTCACTCATCGTCCCTTCCCAAACCCTGTCAAAGTTGAGGCCAATCAAGTTTCCATTTGCATCAATGGCAGGACTCCCAGAGTTTCCTCCAGTCGTATGGTTGCTCCCAAGAAAACACACAGGTACACTTCCTGTTTCGTCAGCATATGGGCCGTAGTCTTTTTTGTTATATAAGTCCAGTAATTTAGGGTCCACATCAAACTCATAATCACTTGGAATATATTTCTCTATGACACCGTCCAAATGGGTAGTATGGTCGTAAATCAAACCATCTTTCGGCTTAAAGCCACTGACCTTTCCAAAAGTTACCCGCAAAGTCGAATTGGCATCTGGATAAAATTTCTTTTCTGGAAACAGATCCATTTGCGCCTTCATGTAAATCATTTGAAGTGAATCTATCTTTGCTTTTGTAATGTCGTAAATAGGGGAAACTTCTATTTTCATGAGATCATTCCATTCATTTGCGAGCATAAACGCAGGATCAGATTGGATCATTTTTACTGCTTCTGCGGGATTTTTTGACAAAACAGCCTTAGCTTTATCCATATCTGTAAAGTTGGACTGACCATAAATTTTAAGTGCCATTTGTTGTATGTCTTTGTCAATTACCGAAGTTGGAAGATATTTGGCTGGTATATTTTGAACACAAATTTCCATGACTCTTTCGAAAATCTCATGGTCTATTTCCGCAGCATATTCTTTATAAAATGCTTCTAAACTTGTCAAGACCCGCAATTTCATTTTTTCATAATCAGCAGCTCCATTGTTCTCAAAAGTAGAAACAAGAGGCCTTATGGTATTCATCAGACGCAATAACTCAATGTTTCTATTTGGCGCCTCACTGAAGTAATCTCTCACCATGGAAACTTCTTCGATGTCTTCATATAAGGCATTAAAACGCGGAAGTAAACCTTTGTATCTCGTGTCTAAATTAGCCCTTCTTTCAAACTCTTTCTCAAATTTTAATTTCTTATAAACTGCATTGGTTTTTTTCAAACCCTCCGCTTCTCCAATCCACTTTTTCCAATAATTGGCAATGGTAGCGAATTTACCAGCATATTTTAGCTTGGTAACTGGATCTTTGCGCATGTATTTATCCATCACCTTCAAGGCAGCATCTCTGACAGCAATTTTTGCAGGATCAGAAACATCCATTACTTGCTCTACCGCTATTGCTGGAAGATACTCATCTGTCCTGCCAGGAAAACCAAAAATCATCGTAAAATCACCTTCTTCTACCCCATCCAGTGAAACAGGTAAAAAGTGACTTGGCGTGAAAGGTTTATTATTTTCAGCATAATCTGCTGGTTCATTGTTTGGACCCGCATAAATTCTAAAAAGAGAAAAGTCTCCAGTATGTCTTGGCCATACCCAGTTATCCGTGTCGGCACCAAATTTACCTATAGACTCGGGCGGGGTACCAACAAGCCGAATGTCGTTGTAAGAAACTGTATAAAAAGCCAAATATTGATTGCCCGCAAAAAATGGCTTTATATCCACTGCGTGAAACTTATCCATCTTCATTTGCGCTTTAAATTTAGCAATATTGGCATCAATCAAAATCTGCCTTTCTTTCAATGAAATGCCTGGGGAAATCCCCGCCATTATTTGACTAGTGACGTCCTCAATCTTTTCTATAAATTTTACAAACAAACCCTTATTGGGCAATTCTTCCTTCAAACTCTTTGACCAAAATCCATTCTTCATGTAGTTCTTTTCTAAAGTAGAATGAGATAAAATATTGTCATATCCACAGTGGTGGTTGGTCAATACCAAACCTTGAGCAGAAATCACCTCACCTGTACAAAATCCGCCAAAGTGCACAATTGCATCTTTTAAAGACCCCTTATTTACACTATAAATATCTTCGGCCTTGAGTTTCATACCCATGGCTTGCATGTCTTTTTCATTCATTGCCTTGAGTAAATGAGGTAACCACATGCCTTCACCAGCATAGGTTTGCAAATAAATCGTAAGCAGTAAAAGGGTAGATAAAATGCGCATGTCAAAAATCAATTTGATTATTAAAGAAAACAATTTGTGGCATTAATGGAGGCCTGTGATTGAAGGTTAGACTGCAATTATATTAAAACCTACTGATTTCAACAATAGGATCAGGGTGATATTAATCAAAACAAATAAACATTTAATTATCCAGAAACCAAAAACGCTAAAACTCCTTCATAACGCAGCAACCGTTTAAAAAGTTGGACATTTTACTTTTTTGGTCTTGTTCTTTTCTTTCCTATTGGACCCAAAAGTAAAATCATTGATTTTCATTCCCACATAAAAGTCTGTGCTATAAAGGCGCTCATTATTCAAAGCCAACGCCATCAAATTTTCAGTCCCAAAGTATAAAAAACCAAGTTTCGCTGACATGCCAAGTTGCAAATTTTTCCAGTTTACTAAAGAAAGTGAAGTGCCAATCGAGTACCATTTTCTTTCAAAACGTGGTGAGATAACCAAATTTGATGGTCTTTGTAAAGCATTTGCACCCATTGGTACTTTTTGAATCATCAAAATGCCGATGTATAAATCTGATATGATGCGGTAGTCAAAATTGGCTGAAAGGGCTGCAGGTGTAAAAATGGCATAACCTTCCACTTGAGTGGTATCGTTGATAAAAGATTCCTTAAAAGTTTTCAAAGAATTGACTGTTTGAGGATTTTCGCTCTCGATGGTTCCAGCACGTTGTTTATCTCGGAGCGCTATCTTATGCCTTGAAGCTTTTTTATTAAATGATATAAAACCAAGGTCGAGCAGGGCAAATCCAGCTCTCCACTTATATTTGGGTATATCAGATTTTGTGTACTCTTGTACTCCAAAAGCAAAACCCACATCCAATCCTGTACCCCAACCTGAAACCTTCAAACCTACTTCTTGGCTCGTCAAATTAGCGTGTGTAATTCCAAAATTCAAATTCCCTGCATAATAAAGGCTAGAATCCATTCCTAATTTAATGGCCAAATCTTCAGATTTTAAATAGACTGATTCATGACCTATTAAAAGTTTTGGTGTAATGCCAATTGAAAAATCATAATCAGCTATTCGGCGATGACTCAATATTGGTGCGATTTCACTCCAAACCATGGCATTTCCTTTCAAAGGAGGTAAGATTTTATTTTCAAAAGAAGAAACATTGTCAAAACGTGGTGATGACAAGTCTTGGGGAATGTTTTGAAATCCAATATTGACTCTAGTGCTGGTAGATAAGCCAATGGTATAGTTTCGATTCAGTTTGTATAAAAAAGAGGGTCCATCCAATCGTGCCATCATCTGACCAAAATTTGATGCTTGATTTAAATCATAAATACCTGTAATTGAACCATTCTGATGGTCACTCAACTCTTTATCACTGGAAAATGTCTTAATTTTATCTGCATTTAAAAATGAATGCAGCGCCGAGGTATTTTTGAAGTATAAAATGTCATTGTTTTCGTAAAAGCCAAAAGCTCCTAGGCCTATGTCCCATTTACCTGAAAAATAAGCACTATTTGCAGGATTGATTGCCGCGCTCCAAGAACCTGCGTAATTACCCATTCGTAATCCTAATTGATCCTGTCCAAAAATCTGATGAAAAGAACCAAGGGTGATTAACATAAATAAAACCCATTTGAGGGCATCATCAAAAATCCAGTTCTTGACACCTGATAATTTCAAAGAACTACAATACAGCATTTAACTTTCTTCGGTTTAGAAAAGCGAACTATGTTTTTTAGGAATCATCAGAATAGTTTTGACCGAACTCAAAGGCCAATAGTATTCGATACATACATATACGAGACCAAATCGGTTTTAAGATGTTGAGATGTACAATTTTTATTGAATGACAGCCATTTCATGATTTAAGAACTACAAAAACAAATCAATCCTTTTGGTGTTCCATAAGACATTTTGAAAAAGCATAATATTTAAAACAATTAGTTTAATTTTACGTCACAACAATCAGTATAACTCACCAGATGAATTATCCATCAAAAATATTGGAGCAAGCAGTCAACGCCATCGCAAGTTTACCGGGAATCGGTAGAAAAACAGCGTTGCGTCTCGCCCTTCACCTCATTCAAGATCAAAATCATAAATCAGAAATTTTGGTGGATGCACTCATTCAACTCAACACTAAGATAAAGCAATGCAAACGCTGTAATCTGGTTGCTGACAATGATCTGTGTGATATTTGTGCGTCATCTAGCCGCCATAAGAGAGTGATTTGTGTGGTAGAAAATTTACGGGACTTGTTGGCCATTGAAGATACACAACAATACAATGGTTTGTACCACATTCTGGGAGGAGTGATCTCCCCCATCAATGGCATTGGCCCCGAGAATCTTTATATAGAAAGCTTAATTCAACGAGTAAAAACTGAAGGTGTGGAGGAGTTGATCATGGCTGTTAGCCCAACTATCGATGGCGAGACCACCATATTTTACATTTCCAAATTACTAGCTGATAGTAATGTAAAAATCAGTACCATCGCAAGAGGGGTTTCTTTTGGCGGCGAATTGGAGTATGCAGATGAGTTTACACTTGGCCGATCTATTTTATCGCGAACGCCTTATCACCAAAATGGGTCAAATTGATTTTGCCAATAGATATCAGCATTGTCATTGTCAATTATAATGTCAGGGATTTTTTATTCCGATGTATAGAATCTATTTATGCAAATAGTGGTCAAAGACACATTGAAATAATCGTAGTTGACAACCACTCAGTGGATGGAAGTGTAGGAGCTTTGAGGCAAAATTTTCCCGAAGTATTGGTCATCGCCAATGAACAGAACATGGGATTTGGATCGGCAAATAATCAAGGAATTTCCATTGCACGAGGGAAATATACCCTCATTTTGAATCCTGATACCCTACTTTCTGAAAATACGCTAGAGGTTTGCTTTCAGTATTTAGAACAACATCCTCAAACTGGTGCAATTGGCGCTCAAATGGTCGATGGCGCAGGAAAATACCTTCCAGAATCAAAGCGTGGTTTGCCTACATTGTGGTCCTCGTTCTGTAAAATGACTGGTTTGTATCGATTGTTTCCTACTTCAAAAAGTTTCAATAATTATTATCTTGGACACATCAGGCAGGATGAAAGTGCTGATATAGAAGTACTTACGGGTGCCTTTATGTTTACCCAGACTACTCTATTGCAACAACTTGGCGGATTTGACGATCATTTTTTCATGTACGGAGAAGACATCGATTTGTCCAAAAGAATCCTGGACAGTGGATATAAAATACACTATTTACCAGCAGCCAAAATTGTGCATTTCAAAGGGGAAAGCACTAAAAAAACGAGCATAAAATACCACAAAAGCTTTTACCAAGCCATGTCTATTTATGCAGAAAAACATTTCCAGTCCAAGTCCACCTTATTTGTACCTTTTTTGAAGGTTGCCATCGCCATTATTGGAAGCATCCATTATTTGAAAAACCTTTTTCTTTCACTTTGGAAACCATTGTTGGGTTTGATATTCGGCATATTTTCCTATGTAGGAGTACAACTTTTATGGGGCATGATTTATTTTCATGATATTGGATATTACGAGCCCAAAAACATTGTAATTACCTCCGTCCTCGCCTCCTTAACTATTGTCACCAGTGTCTGGTTTTTTGGATGGTACGATCAATACGCGAAACGCAAATACCTCAATGCGGGCATTTTGGTAGCAGCCGTCATCATCTTGATGATCTACGCTTTATTGCCTACAGAATTTAGAAATAGCCGGGTTGTGCTATTTTTGGGTTTGGTTTTTACCTATTTTATATTTCTTGGTTTACGAATGATGGGCCAAAAATGGAGGAATTCAACCTCGGAAAGCAAAAAAATACTTTTCATTGCCAACGAATCCAGAAGTAGAGAGTTGTTCCAAATCATGTCACTAGACAAACACAATGAAATCATAGGCACCGTATCTCCAGATGAAAAAGATTTATCTTCGGCTTACATTAATCATGTGGGTAAATTGACTGAAGTAATCAAAACACTGAAGCCCAATGAAGTGGTGTTTGATGCGGCTTCGATGAAAATGTCAAAGATTTTGGAATTGATGAGTTTCCCTATGACAGATATTCATTATAAAATAGCTGGGCATCGATCGCAAGCCATTGTCGGCAGTAAATCCAGTAAAAATCGAGGAGAAATATATTCAGTTGAATCAACTTACAATTTGGCCAAACCGCTTTATTTGAGGTTGAAAAGACTGGTCGACATCGTTTTTTCATTGCTACTGCTACCCATTTCCATTTTTGTCAATAAGGTTTCTGTGAAGAAGTTGTGTCAAACCATCATTGGTAAAACAACCTTGGTGGCTTACCACAATTTGCAAGCGGCTCACAACTTACCTGCATTGGCACCGGGTATTTTTACAACACAAAATATCATAGGCGAACTCATTCAAGGAAACTTTGTAGACACCGATGAAAAAGCCGATATTTGTTACGCTAAATATTATCACCCTGTACAAGACATCAAAATTGTACTATCAAATTTAAAAAAGCAGTGACCATATCCATTCAAGAAATAAAGGATTTAGCCAAACAATACAAAAGCGAAATCCAGTCTTTTAGACATTACCTCCACGCACATCCCGAATTGTCATTTGAAGAAATAAACACCAGTAATTACATCAAAGCTTTTTTGGATGAACATCAAATTCCCTATACCTTTGGTTGGGCCGGTACAGGAATTGTTGCTACCCTCACCGGTGATTTACCTGGAAAAAGAAGGGCTTACAGAGCAGATATGGATGCACTTCCTATTGCTGAAGTCAGTGACAAGTCTTATAAATCTCAAGTACCTGGGAAAATGCACGCCTGTGGCCATGACGTACACAGTTCTTCATTGATGGGTGCCATCCTCATTCTCAATGCATTAAAATCAAAAATTTCGGGTCAAATTGACTTTATTTTTCAACCCGGAGAAGAAAAACATCCAGGAGGTGCGAGTCTGTTACTAGAGGAAGGTGCTTTTGGTAAAACTTATCCTGAATATATACTTGGTCAACACGTCTATCCATCTATGACGGTGGGAAATGTAGGCATCAGATCAGGACAATACATGGCTTCTGCTGATGAAATATATTTCACAGTGCGTGGTAAAGGGGGACATGCAGCTACACCTCATACCGCTGTAGATACCATATTGGTTGCTGCGCAGATCATCACGGCATTGCAGCAAGTAATCAGCAGACGCAATAATCCTATTCCCCAAGTGTTTTGACCATCGGCAAAATTAATTCTACGGGGGGCGCCACCAATATCATTCCAGATGAAGTAAAAATGGAAGGAACATTCCGGGCTATGGATGAAAAATGGCGGTATGAAGCACATGAGCACATCAAACAAATTTGTGAATTGACGGCACAGGCAATGGGCGCAACTTGTGAAGTTTATATTTCGGTTGGATATCCAAGTTTGATAAATGACGTACCATTGTCGGACACCATAAAGCAAAAAATGATTGACTATTTGGGAAAAGAGCAGGTAGAGGAGCTTCCAATCAGACTCACTGCCGAGGATTTTTCTTACTATACACAAGTCATGCCTGCTTGTTTCTACAGATTGGGCACCGGTAATGTTGCAGAAGGCATCACCAGCCCCGTACATACGCCAACTTTTGACATTGATGAAGATGCATTGGAGGTGGGTAGTGGTTTGGCGGCTTGGTTATTGATATGACAATGTTTTAAGCGATAAGCCTTTCGACCGTGCGACGCCCGTATATACTATACGTCGAATAGCGTTGTATATTCGTCGTCTTTTTGACCTCATTATCGCACAAACGAAACTTACTGATGGTTATCTAGTGTTATCAAGGTATTAATCAATCTAAATCAACAAATAAATTATCATGACATTCATTATTTTATTAGTAGTACTTGCACTGGCTCTTGGCTTTTTTTACAACAAACTTGTTTCTTTGAAG
>ERZ795059.6059-NODE-6059-length-10822-cov-6.483050_pt1 | contig 10822 bp, 4 predicted proteins | sample MGYA00375143_ERZ795059 | MGnify/ENA primary metagenome ERZ795059 (study PRJEB30188, sample SAMN05720168) | activated sludge metagenome | isolation source: Anaerobic digester | place: USA | collected 2015-01-07 ... | reverse complement strand
GGCGGGATGGAGGTTAACTTCCCGCCGCATTTCAGATGCCTCAGAGCTTGGTGACCGGGATCGAACTGTGTTTAACGGTTCGCTTTTATTCCGGTAGCATGTGCAGGCATTATTATTTCATCTTTTTTTCTTCTTCTTCAAGAAGGACCCGCCGCAATACTTTTCCAACACCGCTCATGGGAAGTTCGTCCCGAAATTCTACGGCCTGCGGAACTTTGTAGGAGGAGATGCCTTCCTTTGCCCATTTGATAATCTCTTCGGCTGTTATTTTTCCCTTGAAATCCGCTTTGGGAATAATAAAGGCTTTGATTACTTCCCCTTTTTTGACATCCGGAGCGCCGATGACGGCTACTTTGTCCACTGCTTCATGCTGGAGGAGGAAGGTTTCGACTTCCTCAGGAAATACGCTGAAGCCGGAAACTTTGATCATTTCCTTCTTTCGTCCCAGGAAATACAGATATCCGTCTTCATCGAACTTGCCCATATCTCCTGTATAGACCCAGCCGTCAACCAATGTGTTGGCCGTTTCTTCCGGCTTGTTCCAGTAGCCTTTGAACACAGCCGGGTTTTTCAAAACAATTTCTCCGATCTCTCCTATGGGAACTTCCCTGGTTTTGTCTTCCCAGGATACGATTTTGATCTGCTGGCCCGGAATCGGAATGCCCTGGCAACCTGCTTCATATCGTGGTTTGTTGAGGGGCATGAAAGAATCGAATGTATGAGTTTCCGTCAGGCCGTAAGCAGCCTCCGCCAGCATGCAGCCTCCTGTATCCTGACGCCACTGATTGACGATTTCTTCGTTCAATTGAATGCCGAAGCTGGTCGTCAGGCACAGTAACAGAGAGGACAAATTATATTTCCCCCGTTCGGGGTGATTCATGATGGCGATGTTCATCGGCACGGCCGCCTGAAAGAACTGGATTTTATAGCGGTCGATGGCCTGCATGGCCGCCACCGGATCGAACATGACCATGAGCACCTGCGTGGCGCCCATGGCAATCATCGCATCGACGGAGCCCAGCATGCCGGCGATGTGAAAGGTAGGCAAAATGGCCAGGCAAATATTGGTATCGCTCTTGTTGCCTAAAAACGCCATATTGGCCCTGAGAATATCGACCAGTGTTGATGCTTTGAACAGTTTTGCGCCGTGGGTCAGGATTGCTCCTTTGGGAACGCCTGTGGTGCCTCCCGTGAACTGGAGTTGCACGACATCGTCGAGATCAATTTGTGCTTTTACCGGTTCGGCGGGATATCGGGAAAAAACATCCATAAATTCTATTGTGTCCGGGTGTGTCATTTTGGGAATCTGCATCATGGGCGCCGGATTCATAGTTGGTTCCGCCGGCAGAAAATCATGCATACTGGTGACGATGATGGTTTGGATGCCGCATTCCTTGCAGGACGGTGCGGTGACGGCATGCAGTAAGTCCAGTGAAACAATCGCCTTTGCTTCTGATTCACGCAACGCATAAGTGAGTTCCCATTGTTTGAACAGGGGACTGCATGGGACAATGATGCCGCCCATTTTATTGATTCCGTAGTGGGCGATATGATACTGGGGGCAACTTGCCAGAAACAGGGCGATACGATCTCCTTTTTTCAAGCCCTGGTCCAGCAGGAATCGGGCGAATTGATCGGACATGCGATCAAGTTCGCCGTAGGTCAGTTCTTTCCCGTAGAAGATGATTGCCGTACGGTCGGGGAATTCGCGGGCATTGTCCCTCAAGTATTCAAAAAGTGGTTTTTTCCCCCGGGAATACTGCGCTTCCTGAGGGATGAAATCAGGCCAATTCTTCATCCAGACTTTCTCCATGTTCAATACCTCCTGTTGGTTTGGTTATAGGTTAATACAAAATCACGGTTTTCGTGTTCCACCCGTGAGCTCTTCACATCTTACCAGGCATCGACAAAGGACTGAGGGGTTCCTCTTTGAGACCTTGAGGGCGCTGATTTTAATCCGCGCATGACCCATCTTCTTGTGTCGGCCGGATCGATGACCGAGTCAATTTCCATATAGGATGCCGTGTTGATGGCTTTGCCCATGGCGTAAAACTGGCTCACCATGTCCTTAAATGCCTTGTCCCGTTCAGCTTCGTCCTCGATGGCTTCCAGTTCTTTTTTGAAAGCATGGCGGACTGCTCCCTCAAGCCCCATGCCGCCAAACTCGCCTGAAGGCCAGGAGACAGTGAAAAACGCGTCATGAAATCCTCCTGCAGACATGACCATGGCCCCCAGTCCATAACCTTTGCGCAGGACAACCGTGAAAAACGGAACACTGAGATTTGCCCCGATAATAAACATCCGGCAGACATGACGCACCTGTGCCCGTTCTTCGATTTCCGGCCCGACCATAAAGCCGGGGGTGTCGCAAAGAGAAAGGATGGGCAGACCGTGAACATTACACAGCTGCATAAAACGTGCGGCCTTGTCTGCGTCATCGGCCTCAATGGCGCCGCTCATATGTCCGGGGTCATTGGCAATCAGACCGAATGGCCTGCCTTCTATCCTGATGAAGCCTGTAATCATTCCCAGCCCGAAATGACGGCGCAGCTCCAGAAATGATCCTGTGTCGGCCAGCGTTGTGATTATTTTACGGATGTCATAGATGCGCAGTCTGTTTTCCGGAATGAGATGTCTTAAGTGCCTCTGGTCGACAGCATCCCAGTCATCAACGTTACCCTGAAAATATGAGAGGTACTTTCTGGCCGCCGCGACAGCTTCGATTTCATCGGTTACGGCCAGATCAACCACACCGTTACGTTTTTGCACATGGATCGGGCCGATATCTCTGGGCGTGACGACTCCCAGACCGCCGCCCTCGATCATGGCGGGGCCTCCCATACCGATATTCGATTGTTCTGTTGCAATAATCACGTTGCAGCAGCCCAATAACGCAGCGTTACCGGCAAAACACGATCCTTCCACAATGCCCACCAGGGGAACCTTTCCGGTCAAAGCGGCGAAGCGGCTGAAAGTTGTCAGGTCGAGCCCGGAGACAATATCCACGTCCGTATCGCCTGGCCTTCCTCCGCCTCCCTCGGCAAACAAGACGGTCGGCAGCCGCCAGTCATTGGCCACGGACAATACCCGATCCATCTTTTTGTGGCTCAGAAGCCCCTGGGTGCCGGCCAGAACGGTAAAATCGTATGCCATGACCATGCAGCGTGATTTCTCTTCTCCGAACAAAGAGCCGTTGACGGTACCGACACCTGTGATCAAGCCGTCCGCAGGTGTCTTTTTGATCAGATCATCCAGAGGTCGGCGCCGCCGTTGAGCGGCCACGATCAGGGCGCCGTATTCGATGAAGGTGCCTGGATCACACAGATCCTCTACATTTTCTCTGGCCGTCCGTCTGTTCTTTTGTCTTCTGCGGGCGACAGCCTCCGGCCTGTTGGCATCCAGAGTGAAGGCATGACGTTCGATAACCTCGGCAAGATCCGGTCTGATGGCGTCGAGATCGACCTTTTCTTCTTCGTCACCTGTCCCGTGGCCGATATCACTCTCTTCAACAAGGAAAAGGACAGCTCCCTTGGACACATTATCACCGGCGTTGACGTAGATATTTCGTATGAACCCGCTGAATCCCGCCGTGATGATATGTTCCATTTTCATGGCTTCCATGACAGCCAGTTTTTGTTTTGCCGAGACGGTGTCGCCTTTAGCCACGGAAATTTCGACAATTTTGCCTTGCATCAGTGCTCTGACCGGCGCGTGACCGGGAGGAAAAATATCCTCATTGACGGCGGCGGGTGTTACGGCAGCCAAAGCGGTCGCCTCAAAGTGGCGGCTTAAATGCTCATCTGCCGGCGCGGCAAGCGCTTCAGCATTTTCTTCGATGAACCTGGTATGGAAATTATTTTGGAGTACCTCGGGGCGCTTCAGGAGATTTTGAAGAAAAGCGATGTTCGTTGAAACCCCGCAGATCCTGAATTCAGCCAGAGCCCTGTAGGCTTTATTGACCGCGTCGGCGTAACGGGATGACGATGAGTGTACAATCAGCTTGGCCAGGAGAGAATCAAAAGAAGCATTCGTGGCATATCCGCTGTAACCGTATCCGTCAACGCGGATATCTTTTCCCGACGGAACCTCATAGGTGGTCAGTGTACCAGTGTCCGGGGTGGTATCACCGTTGCCGTCAATCGTCTCCATGTTGATCCGCAACTGAATTGCATATCCCCTGGCAGAGAGATTTTGCCCGGCCAGACCAAGCTCGGCCAGACTCTTCCCGGCGGCAATCTCAATTTGAGTCTTCACCAGATCCACGCCCGTCACTTCTTCGGTTACCGTGTGCTCAACCTGCAGGCGCGGATTGACCTCCATGAAGGCGTAAGAGAGATCATTTTTTGTAGCATCGTCAATCAAGAATTCAAATGTGCCCAGACTTCGATATTGAACACTGCCTGCCATCTGCACGGCGGCATCAACAATCTTCTCACGCAGTTTTGCCGTCAGCGTGGGACAGGGGGCAATCTCGACAAGTTTCTGATTGCGGCGCTGCAGCGTGCAGTCACGCTCCCCCAAAGAAATAACCTCTTTCCCGTCTCCGACGATTTGAACTTCGATATGCCGGGGGCGGGAAACCAGCTTTTCCACAAACAGATCGCCGTTACCGAAAGCATTGAGTGCCTCTGATTGGCAGCGGCGATAAGCTTCTTCAAGCTCATCGTGGTTTAGCACCGGCCTCATACCGCGACCACCGCCACCTGCTACGGCTTTAATCATGATGGCACCGCCCGGCCCCAGACCTTTGAGGAAAGAAGCGGCCTCCTCCAGGCTTGTTGGACCGGATGTGCCGGGCAGGAGAGGAATTCCCAGGCGGCGCGCATGGTCACGGGCTGCCAGTTTGTTGCCGAACAGGCTAAGCAATTCCACGTCGGGACCGATGAAAATAATATTCTCGTCGGCCAATCGTCGGGCAAAAGCAACGTTTTCGCTTAAAAAACCGTAACCGGGGTGGATGGCCTGGCATCCTTCATTCCTGGCTGCCTCGATGATCGCCTCCATATCGAGGTAGGCGGCAACGCCTTTTTGGTTGAGCTGCAGAACCTTGTCGGCCGCTTTTGTGTGCAAAGACAGGTGGTCATCTGCCGAGCAAATCGCCACGGTCTGGATCCCAAGCTCAGAAGCCGCCCGCGCAATACGTATCGCAATCTCTCCTCTGTTGGCGATCAAAATTTTTTCTATAGTCATTTTTCCTCCTTTGTCCGCTATTGCCGGATAAGCTGCCGTGGATATTTTATTTGCGCAGATTACCTGCGCCGTATATCTGGCTTTCGGCGTGGCAAGACCTGACGAACGTGCCCGGGCTTCAGCGCACGACTGCCGATCAGGAAGCCCCGGGGGAGGCAACCCGGCAGAGGTCAACCCTGTCCATGCAAATCATTTTAAGTGCAGTTTTTGTGCCTGTTGCAGTAAGGGCAAATAAATAAAAGAAATCAGGTAATTAAGTATCGTGAAAGAAGGTGCGGCCTTTTTTGTAATGACGATATATCGTAATTATACGATATATCGTCATTTGCCGATACCGGCGCAAGCTAAAGGTGCATACAAGGTGCATACGTGGAGAAGCATGTTTTGCTCATCCAATCGTATGCCTCAGGTAATCCCCAGTTTTTTCATCCTGGAATAAAGTGTGTTGGGGTGTATATCGAGGATCTGCGCCGCCCCGCCGGGGCCGGAGATTTTGCCTCCGGTTTTTTCCAGTACGCGCAGGATGTGGCTTTTTTCATTCTCTCTTATTGTCTGCGTAACTGTGCTGACGGAAGCGCCAAGCGGATAGTGCCCCAGATCAGGAAGCTTGTAGATCTGCCCCTTACTGAGAATGACGCCCCTCTCTATAACATTTTCCAATTCTCTGACATTGCCGGGCCAGTTGTAGGCGATGAGTTTATCCATGTCGCTTTTGGTGATACTTCGGACATTTTTATTGAATTTGGCGGCGTAAAGATCCAGGAAGTATTGGGCCAGAAGAGGAATGTCCTCCTTCCTTTCCCTCAGCGGCATAACGACAATGGGAAAGACGTGCAAACGATAGTAAAGGTCTTTCCGGAAACGTCCCGCCGCAACGTCGCGGCCCAGCTCACGGTTGGTCGCTACGATGAGACGGAAATCGGATCTCAGAGTTTGATAGCCGCCGACCCGTTCGTATTCCTTACTTTGCAGGACGCGAAGTAACCGGACCTGTACGTCCATGGATATTTCGCCGATTTCATCGAGAAACAAAGTACCGCCGTCGGCCAGTTCAAATCTGCCGATATGGCGGGAGACGGCACCGGTGAAAGCACCTTTTTCGTGGCCGAACAGTTCGCTGGTGATCAGGTTTTCGGGCAAGGCTGCACAATTGACGCGAATAAACGGCTTATCTTTTCTCGTTGACCGGCGATGGAGGGAACGGGCCACGAGTTCTTTACCGACGCCCGTTTCTCCCAGAATGAGCACTGTGGCGTCGGTGGCGGCCACTTGTTCGATTTGATTGAAGACAGAATGAATTGCCGGGCTTTTTCCGATGAATTCTTCAAAATGGATGCTTTCCAGATACTGGTCCTTGTAATATTGTTTTTCTCTTTGCTGTTGATCGTACATGCTGCTGAGCGCCTCCCAGGCCCGGGCGTTGTCCAGTGCTATCGCCGCCTGGGCGGCAAAGTAATTGAGGATGTCCATATCTCTTTTTTCGAACACGCTGAAAAACAGCCGGTTATCGTGGTACAAAACGCCCGTCACTTTCCCGCGGATTTTCATAGGCACGCAGATACAGGAACGCAGGCCGCAGGAATCCGCGCTGCACGACGCGTTATTTTTAGTAAAGTCCATGATCCGTCCCTGTCCCGTTGTGCATGTTTCTTTGATTAACTGCATCGATTGAGCGAATCCGACTGCGGCAATATCATCCGCTGTTAGATTCTTTGCCGCCCTCAGCACCATGCCTTTAGTTTCTTCATTACCGGGCAGAAAGATGGCGCCTCGTTCGGCACCGGTAATCCGGTTGACCGTTGAAATAATCCGGCGGAGCAGATCTCTGCTGTCCCTGATGGTTACCAGCTCCTGACCCAGATAGAGGATTTCATCAAGGAGGTTTACATTTGAACTGTGAACGCTCACTAAAGGACGGAGGTCATCGGGAATCAGTGAATCGTTATAACCACGCAGAACCTGAGCGGCGGGCGCTGCCCATTGCTTTGCTTTTTCGATACGTCCAAGCCGCAGATAGGCACGCGCCATTTCCAGTTGTGCCTTGGCCTTTTCGAGGGTATGCCCGGATTCATTCAGGTAGCGGATGGAACGGTGCAAGGAAGCGATCACATCTTTGTCGGGAAGTCCCTTTAAGTGTTGGTTAAGCGCCCGATACCGCAAAGCCACTCCTTTCATGAAGATGTTTCCGCCCTCCAGGGCGGAGTTGATTTCCTCATTCAGGGAAAGACCAGCCGTATAAGGAAGTTTTCCTTGCTCCATGGCCCAGCACAGTTCGATCACGACAGAGCCGTGCCGCATCGGCATTTGAGAGCGGTTGCCCAGTTCAATTGCTTCACGGAGAGTCGAAACGGTTTTGTCGTGTTCGTCTGAGTGATAGTGAATAAGGGCAAGAAAAGCCAGACAGGCGATATGAGCGTATAAATTGCGGCTTTCCTTTGCTTCTTTCAGAGCCTGTTCAATGTATTGTCTCGATTCGTCAACCCGGTTCGTTTCCATAAGTAACTGTCCGATGGCGACATTGGCCACCGCCGTTACACTGAGATTGCCGATACTGCGGCCCTTCGCTCTGATTGCATCGAGCATACCCAACCCCTGAGACAACTGTCCTGTATACGCGAAACAGGCCCCGACGGTCAGTGTAGCCAGCAGTGGCAGGTTTTCTTTTGGAAAATCTTCTATATCGGGAACAAAAGCCTCATAGCTTTTGACGACATCGCGGTAACGTCCCAGCCAGTAAAGGAAAAACTGACTGAAAATAGCGGTTGAATTTTTAATCCGGGGATTATCGATGGTCTCTGCGAGATTTCGCCCTTTGTTGAAATGTCTGATGGCGGATTTATAGCGCGACCTGAGCCATTCATTACGCGCCAGGTGCATCTGAAGCAGGGGCAGCGAGTTTTTATCATGGCGTTTGCCGGCGCGTTTTATTGCTTCTTTGATAATGGCGACGACGCGGTCGGTAATGGGATCATCCGCCGACGCCCGCGAAAATTGCAGAACGGCCTCAATAAAAAGCTGATCTACTTCTTCTCCATCCAGTTTGCGGAGGTCATCAATCGCCTTCTCGTAATGCCGGCAGGCTTCTTTATATTGAAAATTTTTCCGGTGCAGATTGCCGGCGGCAACAAGCAGGCGACAACCGGTAAGATCATTGGAAAGCTTTAACAGATGAGGTGCAACGACTTTGGCGATATCAGGATCGCCGTGCAGTTCTGCAATCAGAAGATCGGCGATGCGGTGGTGCAAGGTTTTCTGTTTATCTGGTGCCATGTTTTTGAGCAGGCGGTTCTGTATGGACGTGTCGGCAAAACGAAAAAAGCTGTTTCCTTTATCCGCCAGCCATTTTTTCTCGATGCCGTATTTGATGGAAGCAATGATCAGGGAAGCCTTCGTCCGGGCAAGGTATTGAAGCCAATCAAGGCTGAAGTCGCCCTGAAACAGAGCGGCCAGGGACAAAATATTAAGCTTGTCGTCCTGTTCGGCATCTAAAACAAGGCGGTTGGAATTCATGAAAGCCTCCATAGTTTGAGTTGTTTTATGTCTGAGAATCACCCATAAACATCTCTTGTTTGTCAAGAACAAAATTGGACGTAGTTCGCGATTCGATTTTTGCCGGCAGTAACATAACTATCTTGACATATGGGAGTGTATTTCTGAATCTTTACTTGACTTTAATGGGAAAATCATTCAATTTTAAAAATATCTTCAACAAGACGTGCAAAATCGGTCTTTTTCTACCGGTTCAGGAGGCGTTATTAAAAAAATATCGGCAGGAACCACAACATCATGCCCCTTGGTTAACTCGCTCAACATGTATTGAGTAATTGCAAATTACTATTCTGTTATCGTGTTCTAAGACATCAGGAGAGAGTATGACAACTGCCAAAAAGAAAACATCTACCCAACCGTTATGGAAAAGAGTTCGCAATTTTTCCATTATTCCCAAAGACGATCCCGACCAGGCTACCCGCATACGTCGTTTCTTTTCGGCTTCCGCCGCATACATTCTCAACGCGGGGCTGTCTTACGCCGCTTATCTTTGGGGCATGATGGACTGGGAGGCGATTGCCGGTTTCATAATCATTATTCCGGTCATCAATATTGTCTTATACATTATCTTCCGCAGCGGTCTTAACCTGAAATTTTCTGACCCCAGCCTGACGATCATCCAGATGTGTGCGGCGATTCTGCTGACCATGTACGGAATGTATTATGCCAACGAAGCGCGCGGCATCCTCCTGCTGGTATATGTTCTGATCCTGCTGTTTGGTATCTATAAACTCAATACGCGCAATTTTTTATACGTCAGTGCATTTACACTGTTAACTTATGGAATTGACATCGCACTGTTGAGTCATTTTCGCCCCGACAGGGTTAATTTGAATGTTGAGTACCTCCAGTGGCTTGTTCTGTCCCTCGTTCTCGTAGCCTTCTCCATCATCGGAGGTCACATCAGTTCCCTGCGCCGGAAACTGAGAATCAGCCGGGCGGAACTGGAAAAGTCTCTCAATGTCATCAAGGAGCTGTCTATCCGCGATGAACTGACCGGAGCGTTTAATCGCCGCCACCTCATGGAGCTTTTGGAGTATGAATATCACCGTATGTCCCGCGGTGGCCCCAGGTTTTCTGTCGGCATGCTCGACATCGACCATTTCAAAGAAATCAATGATACCCACGGTCACCTGGTTGGCGATGAAGTTCTGAAGGTCGTTTCGGAACTTATCGGCAAAAGTCTTCGCAGCGCCGATTTCTTTGGCCGCTATGGTGGCGAAGAGTTTTTGATCGTCATGACGCAAACCAATCTCAACGGGGCTGTGATGTGTGCCGAACGAGTCCGCTCTACGATTCAAAATCACCGTTTTTCCAACCTCGGATCAGACTTCAAAATTACCGTGTCTGTTGGAGTTGCCGAGTTTATGGAAAGGGATAATATCCAGACAATAATCGAACGGGCTGATAAATCTCTTTATCGTGCCAAAGGATCCGGGCGGAATTGTGTGGACTGCTCATTTTAACGATACCGTAAAGCAGTCATTTTTATGAAGCATTATTGCCGGCTGTTTTGGTTCCCCTGATCAGCATTGTGCGTCCCCGTATGTAAAACAAGATTGCACTCCAGCACTAAAAAATCTACCTGAGCCAAAAAGCAGGTTTGGCGGCTCAGATCATCAAAAGACTTTACTTGTGAGTACCGGAGCTATTTACTTTGTTGCCTTATCCCGCTTGTTTTTGATGTATTGGGTGAGAGAGGCGGTCATGTCGTAATAGGCAAACGGAGTCATGAGGTAGATTCCCCGGAAAAGACCGAGCGCTTCGTCTGTCAGCTCCCGCGCCATGTCCAGCCCTTCGCGGCGGGCATCCGGGCCGGCAGAGGGGTATTTTTTCATCCGCTGAAGCACCTCGTCGGTCAGACGAATGCCCGGAACTTCGTTGTGCAGAAATTCCGCGTTGCGGGCGCTGGTGATCGGCATGATGCCGATAAAAACCGGTATGGGCAAAGAGGCGGTGCGTCCGGCGATTTTCTCCATGGTAGCCTTGTCATACACAGGCTGGGTTAAAATGAAATCAGCGCCCGCTTCGATTTTTTTGTGTAAGCGGTCGATGGCTTTATCGAAATTGTTGACATGAGGAT
>ERZ795059.6058-NODE-6058-length-10823-cov-6.282597_pt1 | contig 10823 bp, 5 predicted proteins | sample MGYA00375143_ERZ795059 | MGnify/ENA primary metagenome ERZ795059 (study PRJEB30188, sample SAMN05720168) | activated sludge metagenome | isolation source: Anaerobic digester | place: USA | collected 2015-01-07 ... | reverse complement strand
TCGCCCGGAAGGCTGCATCTATTGGACCGTCACCCCTTGATACCTTCTCGATGACCTTATCATCTTTTATCGCTTCAATAACCGCTGTAGAAGTAATGCTGTTGCCGCTGTTGATCACAAAGCTCTTCATCTGATAGGTTTTAGGCACCTGCAGGGCTTCCTTGCTTAACAAAGCCTCAATATCGCCGTCGTAGATCTGTTTCTTTTTATCTGCGATGATCTTGAATCTTTCAAAGGCCCGTTCCAACGCTTCTTCGGAAAGATCTATGCCTAACTCCTGCGCCTTGCTGCGGAGTGCGTGTTTGCCGGAATGTTTGCCCAGGACCATGCTGTTTTTAGTCAGGCCTATAGATTCCGGAGTCATGATCTCATAGGTTTCTTTATTCTTAAGCACACCGTGCTGATGGATCCCGGCCTCGTGGGCAAATGCATTTTCTCCTACGATAGCTTTATTGGGCTGTACCTTTACCCCTGTAATGGTCGTCAACAGTTTGGAAGCTCGCATGATCTCAGTGGTCACGATGTTTGTCTCTGCCCGAAAAATATCTTTTCTTGTCCTAAGAGCCATGACAAGCTCCTCCATAGCAGCATTCCCCGCTCTTTCCCCGATTCCGTTGATAGTCGTCTCCACCTGGGTCGCGCCGGCTTTAATGGCAGCCAGAGAATTTGCAACACCAAGCCCCAGATCGTTGTGACAATGGACTGAAATGTCTACATTGTCCAATGCGGGGCAGAGTTCCCTTACTTTGATCAAAAACTCATAGAATTCATCCGGAACCGTATAACCAACAGTATCAGGAATATTGATTGTCGTAGCACCTGCTTTGATCACTCCGTTGAATACCCTGGCAAGAAAAGCCGGATCGCTCCTTGTGGCATCCTCTGCGGAAAATTCAATATCGGAGCAATATCCTTTCGCATGCTTGACCATTGCTACGGCCTGTTCCTCCACCTGGTCCGGCATAAGTCTGAGCTTATACTCCATGTGGATAGGAGAAGTGGCTATGAAGGTGTGTATCCTTGGCCGGGCTGCCACGGATACGGCTTCCCAGGCCCTGTCGATGTCATCTTTAGTAGTCCTGGCAAGGCTTGCTACAATGGATTCCTTTACGGTCTCCGCCACTGCTCTTACGGATTTGAAATCTCCCGGAGAAGATATTGCAAAACCGGCCTCGATTATATCTACTTTCATCCGCTCCAATTGCTTTGCCATTTGGATTTTTTCTTTCAGATTCATGCTGCAGCCCGGCGACTGCTCTCCATCCCTCAGGGTAGTGTCAAAGATTTTGATTCGCTTGCTCATTTTGGCCCTCCATTCTAAGTATCTGTTTTACCCCGGAAATAATAAAACCCCGGAGCTTTTGACTCCAGGGACGATAGTATTACCGCGGTACCACCCTGATTACCGGAATTACCGGCCACTCTGCAGGTTCAAACAAACCCAGAACATGTAACGGTGCCAGCCGTGGCTTCTTACCGATGAAACTCTCGTTTCATAATTCAGAAGCCCTGCTCGGGAGCGAGAATGACAGACACTGCCGTGCCGGCTTTACAGCAGCTGCCGGCTCTCTGTAACGGGATCTGTGCCGATCAAAACTCCGTCATTGCATTTATTTTTGTATATTGCCAACAGTATATGTAAGAGCTATTTGTTTGTCAACCACTTTTTTGTACAAAGCAATTAGGGCTCTCCGGGACCTTCCCTGACAGGCGTTATCTTTTTTATCCTTTTTTCGAGATTCGGCCTCGTTATCCACACCTGTGTCCCGCAGGTAAGACATTTTATCCGAAAATCCATCCCCGCCCGCATTACCTCAAAAATCTTCCCGCCGCAAGGATGGTTTTTCTTTAGTTCCAGTACATCTCCAACATTGATTTTTAAAGGCATTTCAATCTCCGAAGCTTACGGTGACAGGTGACCGGCTCATTTCTCAATAAGGTCGATCCCCATGTAGGATCTTAAGGCTTCCGGGACAATCACGGATCCGTCTTCCTGCTGATAGTTTTCCAGAATGGCGGCAGTGGTCCTGCCGACGGCCAATCCTGAACCGTTGAGGGTGTGCACGAACTCAACCTTGCTCCCGGCTTCACGGCGGAATTTTATGTTTGCCCGCCTTGCCTGATAGCTTTCAAAATTGCTGCAGGAGGAAATCTCCACATACCTGCCGTAGCTGGGCATCCAGACCTCTATATCATAAGTCATTGCGGAGCTGAAACCCAGATCGCCGGTGCAAAGTCTCACAACCCGGTAAGGGATTCTAAGCCGCTTCAGCACCTCTTCCGCGGCCGCTGTCAGGGATTCCAATTCTTTATAAGAATCCTCCGGTTTACAGAATTTTACCAGTTCGACTTTATTGAACTGATGCTGCCTGATCAATCCTCTGGTATCCCTGCCGGCAGAACCTGCTTCCTTGCGGAAGCAAGGAGTATAAGCCGTATAAAAGACTGGCAGCAGCTCGCCGTCAAGTATCTCGTTCATCAGCAGGTTGGTAACGGGGACCTCCGCCGTTGGGATCAGGAAAAAGTCCTTTGCCGGGATATGGAACATATCGTCTTCAAACTTCGGAAGCTGCCCTGTGCCCGTCATGGCATCCCTGTTGACCATAAAAGGCGGCAATATCTCTGTAAATCCATGCTCACCTGTATGGAGGTCCAGCATGAAATTCATGACCGACCGTTCCAGCCGGGCTCCGAGGCCTTTATAAACCGTAAATCGGGTACCGGCTATCTTTGTGGCTCTTTCGAAATCCAGTATGTCAAGGTCCGTGCCTACATCCCAGTGCGCTTTTTGTTCAAAATCAACGGTTTTCGGTTCACCCCACCTGCGAACTTCAACATTGTCATTGTCGCTGACTCCCACAGGCACTCTTTCATCAGGAGTGTTAGGTATATTGAGCAGGGCGTTCTTAAGCTCTTCTTCCGCCAGACCGACCTTAGCATCCAGACTCTTGATGTCTTCGGAGAGCGTTTTCAATTCCGCCATAAGCCCTGTGGCATCCTTTCCATCTTTTTTCAGTTTGGGTATCTCTTTGGATGCTGAATTTTGGCGGTTCTTTTTAGCCTCCACATCAGCCAGCAGTTCCCTTCTAAGGGTATCTAATTCTATGACTCTGCCGATGCCGAAATCTCCTTGCCCTCTGGATTCCACCCTTTGCTTTACCGCTTCAAAATCTTCGCGGATTCTCTTTATATCCAGCATTTTACCTTTCCTCTCTTATGACGCTCATGCTGATTCTGCATTAAAACTTATGTAAAAAAATATTTGCAGTGCTATTTCATTAAAACAAATTCTTTTTATACTGGGTGTAGGTTTTGTTCATATCCTCCACTTTGATCTGCATCTCCTTCTGCAGATCCGAAGCCAGCTGATACTTGCCTTCATCCAAAGCGATTTTAATCCGTGTAAGCAGTGAGTCTTTGCCAATTCTGTCCTGCCCTAAATACACCCTGAGTTCCTGGATCTTGCTCCAGTTAAGCAGATCCAAATCGGTGCAATCGTTGTCCGCATGGCATTTTCGACATTCCCTGACGCGGTCCATCACATTTGGTATAATTCGATTGTGAAGCTCCATTGCCCACTGAGCTATCACTGCCTGTTTATAGGATTCTATCGTTATCCCGTCAAATATCCCGTGCTTAGTAATGACTTCCAGCTTTTCCGGGTGTTCTTCGAAGCTGCATACGCTTTCCCAAACAGTTTCAGGCGGCTTTCCGAAGTATTTGTCTCTTTCCTCTTTTGTAAATGCTTTGTACACATTTTCTTCACTTCGATAGGCCCTGTCTTTTTCAAGATAGAAGGTTTCTTCTCCGTATTCTTTCGATAAGGCCTTTTCCAGCTCCAAAGGAGTTTTTTCAGCTTTCAGAGAGGCCTTGATGCCGTCAAGCATGGCAAGATAAGATGTTGCCATAACAAGGTATTTATTGCTTTTGGGATTGGGTGATCTAAGCTCAAATCTCGTACTCAGAGGATTTTTTTCATCCCTTATCAGTCCTATTAGGATAGTCCGGTTTCGCGATGGGTTTTCCACCCGATGCCCCAGCGATGTAACGATGCAGACGGGAGCCTCAAACCCAACCTTCAGCCTGTTCAGCGCATCGTTTGTGGAGGCTATGAACGGAGTCATTATCTCGTAGTTTTTAAGAATGCCCATCAGCGCTCCGAACCCCACAGGGGTCATGAAGTTCTCCTTCATATCCTTCGGAGCGAAAAGATTTACAGTCCTTCCGTCTTTGAGTTTTGCCGCCACTCCCATGTGGGTATGGGCTCCGTTTCCCGACACACCTTCAATGGGCTTTGCCATAAAAGCCACGTCCAGCCCGTGGGCATGGAAAATATCCTTTATCACATATCGAATATGAAGTTCGTTATCCGCCGACTGCAATAGGGAGCTGAACCTCCAGTCGATCTCAAGCTGCTCCATTATATGGTCATAACGTCCGGAATGGCCGAGTTTTGCTTTGATGCCCCCGACTTCCTTATGCCCCATCTCAACACCGAAGCCGTACTGATCCAGAAAATGCAGGGTACGCTCCAGGGCTGTGCGGACCGGCCCTCTCGTTCTCTGCCAGTATTGTTCCTTAAGCTCCTGGGAAGTTGAGAGCTGCTCCCTGTCAGCTTTATCCTCCGGAGTTTTTACCCAGAATTCCAGTTCAGTGGCGCCGGTCATTTCGATTTCTTCGATGTCCTCCGCCGAATCGATATCCAGATATTCAAAAACGTAAGGATGCTCTTTTAAAAGGGCAAGAAGCTCCCTTTGAAACAGCTCCGACGTCTGTTTCAAAATAGATCTGGACCCTACCTCCGCTGTATCGTTGTGCAGCAGGGTTGAAGGGATGCGCAAGGTTCCGACGGGCAGCCCTGTCTCTTCATCCGTGTTGAGGAAGTTATAATCGACATACCAGTTGACATCGGGATCTGGAATTATGTCAACCTTTGCGTTGTTGAGGGCTGCGATCTTCGGAAGCACTACGCTTGAGCCGTCTGTATGGACTCCCTGAGAGAAAAACAGGTCCATGTCCTTTATGAACAGGCTTACCGGTATTTTCTCGTCCGTATCGTGTCCCCCTATGTCCACTCCCATAAGAGAAACGAACATGACCTCCGGATGCTCCTGCAGCAGCTCCGTGACCTCTTTTTTAGTATGAGCCCCAACGGGTATAGTAAACAGCATTTTCTTAAGATTCAATGGCCATGCCCCTTCCTTTCATTGATAACTATTTATTATAACATAAATACTAAGCGCAGCCGCTCATTCATTGATTGCATTCGTATCCACTTATTTTGACAGCGCTATAATAAGGCCGATGGCAATGATCACACCGATACCCAAAACTGCGATTATCGTAAAATTGAACGCCATAGTCATATTCCTCTCTTTAGCTTTTATCAGGACAGCGTAGCATTGCGCTACGCTGTTTTACCGGAAACAATATTACTGAAGGACTTTATCTGGAATCGGCTTTGCTCATTATTGCGCCGGCGATCCATCCGAAGGATATCCCTCCGTGTCGATGTCTGCTTCGGGAACGGAGATTTCCTTTGGAGACGATTCCGTGTTCAGCATGTTCAGGTATTTTTCCAGTTCCTTCAAGTGTGCGCCGTATGCGGCCCAATCGCCCCGTCCTTGTGCTGAAACCGCATTGTTGTATGCGTCGACGGCCTTGCGGATCAGAGCGTCGGTGTTCAAAATCCCTTCATCCGGGGTTTCCGTCGAGGCGCCGGGACCGGGCTGGTCTGCTTCGTTCCCGTTCAGCGGCGATCCGGAGCCGGCTCCGAACATAGAATCAAGGGCCTGAGCGAGAGTAGGTTCATAAGCGATCCTGTCGTTGTAATAGACAATGACCCGCTTGACCTCGGGCAGGCTGCTGTTAGTGGCTTCAAGATAGATCGGCAGCTTGACCTCGGGCAGGCTGCTGTTAGTGGCTTCAAGATAGATCGGCTCCACATAGACCAGCGAGTCCTCGATGGGGATGACGAACATGACTCCCCTGTTATAGCTTGAACCCGACGAGTTCCACAGCGAAAATTCCTTGGAGATATCAGTTTCCTGATCGATGAAGCCCTCCACCTGCATAGGTCCGTAAATGATCTTTGACTTGGGAAGCTGGAACAGCACCAGTTCCCCATAGTTTTCCCCGTCGTTTCGGGCTACCAGAAGACCTGTCATATTCTTTTTCCCGTATGGCGTATAGGGTATCGAGTTAATAAACTCTTCATCTTTTTCTCCAGGCAGCTTCATGATGTAGTAGTTGGGAGGCATGATCTGGGGTTCTGTTCCGTAAATATTCTGTGAGATCTCCCATCTGTCTTCAGACTGATAAAAAACCTTGACATCGTTCATATGATACTTAGTATAGATGCCCGCCTGGATGCTGAACAGCATGTTGGGGTAGCGGATATGCTTCTGCAGTGAATCCGGCATCTGGCTGAAGTCCTTAAACAGTTTGGGATAGATGTTCTTTAGGGTATTGGCGATGGGGTCCTTATCATCCACTAAATAGAAATTTGTATCCCCGTTATATGCATCTATAACTACCTTGATCGAATTCCTTATATAGTTGACTCTGCTTTCAGGGCTGAAGGGTTCGGAATATGGATAATAGCTGCTGTAGGTATAAGCATCCAGCATCCAGTACAGCTTCCCGTCCGCTGTAACGATATAAGGATCCGCATCATAGCTTAAGAAAGGAGCAATTTTCTGAACTCTGGTTTTTATATTCCTGTTAATAAGGATCCGGGAATCACTGTCAATGTTGTTTGATACAAGTATCTTCAGACTCTGCTCGCGGATGGCAAACATAAGGCGGTTTAGGGGGTTCAAATGGATGCCCGCATCACCTTCGTAAGTGCTGTAAACGTTGGTGTCTCCGCTGGGATAGTCAAACTCCAGCTCATCTGTATTTGTGATCACATAGTTGTTTGTCAGCTCGCCGAAGTAAATCTCCGGACGGTCGATGGTGATCTCATCTACACCCGAAATAGGGGGGATGCTTTTGATAAGCATATCCGGCTGCCCGCTTTCAGTGACCTTGTCCACTCTGGAGAGTGTAATGCCGTATCCGTGAGTGTACTTCAAGTGTTTCGAAAGCCAGGGCTGGTTTATCATCAGAGTATTGGTTTCGTCGATTTCCCTGGCGGAAAGGAAGGTCTGAGTGTATTCTCCATTCACCATGTACCGGTCCACATCCACATCATGGAACTGGTAATAGGTACGGATGCTCTGAGCTTGATTATAAAATTTCTCAGCGGGCTCGAAATCATTTATTCTGATATTGGAGATCGTACCCATGTTGTTTAGGATATCCTCTTTGGTAAGAGTATTGGATGCCGCGAATTCCTTGATGGAAATATCCTGAAGGTTATAGGCATACTGCGTATATGTGATGTTGTTCTGCAAATAAGGGGATTCTTTAGTGATTTCGTCAGGAGAAACAATAAGGTTTTGAACCAGCATGGACGCCCCGGTCCCCACAGCGGAAAGGATTATCATGATAAGCGGTACCGCCAGCATCATTTTGATTTTTTTCTTCTGGAATCCTATAATAAATGTTACAGCCCCCACGACAGATAGTACCATCAACGCTCTGTACACCCAGAGTGTTACATTGATATCTGTAAACCCTGCCCCGTATAATACTCCCGTGCTGGAATACAAAAGCTGATACTGCTTGAGCCAGAAACTTACACCCACCATCAGGAAGAAAATAACACTCATCACCTTTATTTGTTTTGAGGCGATAACCATAAGCTGCTTAAGATTATCCTTGTCCAGCTGAGTTGAACTCCGGCGCTTCGGCGGAGGCGTGAACCCTTTAAAAATACCCCCGATAGCATCGTTGATATTCTGGCCGAAGGAGCCGAAACCCTGAGTGAAGTTGCCGGTGTAACGCTGTTCTCCGCTCTCGCTGTATTCAAACTCGCCGGGTTCCTGTTTCTCAAATATCTTTGGCCGTCTCATGGACAGAAGCACAAGGTAAAACACCAGTGTGAGGATGGCGAAGGCAAGGATCACCCCTATGAGGATCTGGTTGACGTGGGTGATCAATTCGAGCTTGAATATATAAAAAGATATGTCCAAATTGAATATTGGATCACTTATATCGAATCCGGTGCCGTTGGCGAATTTTAAAATCTCAAACCATAGTTTTATTACGGAGGTCAGTGTGATCAGAACCGCAAAAAGACCGCTTATTACCAAAGCAATGGTATTTAGCGTCTTTTCTTTCATTGCCGGGTCGTCTGCGATTTCTACCCTCTTGTAGTATCCTCTTTTGAGTCCCATTAAATAGATATAGGACAAAACGGTCAAAATGAGGAAGGAGGGTATCCCCAGTTTCAGCTGCGTAAACAATTGTTTAAAAAACACACTGGTATATCCCAGTTCTCTGAACCAGAGGTAATCGGTGATGAAGCCGATCAATGCCCCAAAGAGTCCCAGTATCGCAATCAGGAGAAAGATCGCTACGGTAAGTCCAATACGTTTCTTGTTCAAAAAATCACCCCTTCTGAATTTGGCCGCCTTCTGCCGGCGGGTTTAAAAGTAGCAGCAGCTTCATCATAAGCTATCTTCAGCTTTATTATTAACACGTTCAGGTAACCGATCCTGTTTGTATGTTTAATACTTATAATAGTTAACAATTTTCATCTCTTCATCAACGGGCTCCAAACGGTATATCCAGTTATATTTTTTAACCGTCGATGTGTTTCCCTGTACCTCTTTGATTTCTTCGTATGTCCAAACATAGAAGGCATCTTTTCCCTGGCGAATCTCACCGATCTCCAGCGTCAGGAAGGATTGCTTCACCTTGCCGACTTTAGAAAAGGACGAAACGTTTTTATATGCCTTGCTCCCTTTTTTTGTTATATCAAGAACTGCCTTGCTTCCCTCATTAATATAGTCTATCCACATTGAGTCAAAACTTATAAGTGCCGCTGCGATCTCCCGGTCGTAGTATACATGTTCGCCGCCTTTGTCAGTAAACCAATAATTGTTTTCAATGGGTTTTGAATTATTGATGTCCGAAATCGCATACTCCTTATTCGGTTTCCAGCAAAGATCGTCATTACCTTTTACTGTTACGATATTCTTGTTATTATCAGACACAGCTGTAATTAAAGCACCTTTATCGGCCATGGGCACTGTATCAGGTCCGTCTCCGGAAGGTTGGCCTGTATCCTCCCCGGTTCCCGGTGTGGGATCAGGTTCTTCAGCTTCTGCAGGGTCTTCAGTATCTTCAGGTACTGCCTCGCCGGGGCCTGCTTCCTTGTCCCCGCCTATGATCCCCAGGAACCCCTGCACCTTTTCTCTCCACTCTACCAGGGTCCCGCTGACGGCGCCGTTGATTTCAGCAGCCTTAACGGCGGCTTTGCTTTCCGGTAAAAAGTACTGGAGGCCTAAAATGGCCGCTTCTGCTGCCAATATTGCTATGATGATTATGAGGATCGCTCTGCCTACACATCCTCCGCCTTTTCTTTCCTCTTCTGCTTCTTCTTCACCGATCTCAAACCAGAGGGGGTCTTCCTTTTCCGTATCTTCTTTTAGATGATCATCTATCACCGGTTCTTGATTTGGTGTTTCTTCATTTGTCGGAGTTTCATTTGCCGGTTCTTGATTTGGTGTTTTTTCGTTTGTCGTGGTTTCTTTTGAACTGTCCTCCGTGCCTCTCATCAAGCGAAGCTCATGGTCTCTTAGTTTTTTCCCTGATCCATAGCCGCTTCCATACCCGGATTCTGTTTCATCATCCTCCCATAGATCGTCTACGGATCCTTGGAAGCCGGTACCGTTTAGCTCAGAAGGTTCGGTTGCGGGCTCCGTATTGGTCTCTATCCCGTATCCGAAAATTAACTCCTGCTGCGGCAAAGCTTCAGCTCCCGGTTTAAATATATCGTCAGGATCCGGCTGAGATGTTTCTTCATGCTCCTGCTGGCCTTCAGGCGCCTTTAAGGGTTTTTCTTCAACCCATATTACTTCGGGTTCATCCTCTTCGTTTTCCTCGGCTTCGGGAAAAACCTCTACAGCGGCAATCCTAACAGAATTCTCCGGTTGGGAGTTCAACTCTTCACCGATTTCCTTTTCATCAATCTCACGATCCGGTATGTATTCTGCCTCTGTCCTTGTTGAATCCATGTTCTCATATATTTTATCGGCCCGGTCTTGCTGCGCCATTTTTTCTATGTAAGGGTAATTTGAAAAGGGCTGGGAAAACTCCTTCATCCTCTCATATTCACGGTCAAGCAGTTTTTGAAAGTCCTCACTGGCTTTATCAAATTTAAAGTATCTGTTCAGTTCCTCCATGGGGTCTATCGGATCTTCCGACCCTTCGATCCGCCCGGCTTCCTCCAGTTTTTCGTCTTTCATTATGCTCTCTTTTGAATCGTCTGTTTCTTCGATACTCCAGTCAAAGTTTACCGCCTCTGTTCTTTGTGGCTTCGGAAAGCCTTCAAGGTTCCAATTGAATTGGGCATCTTCCTTTTCTGTTTCTTCTGTCTCTTTTGTCTCAGTTGTCTCCGGCGCTTCTTTTATCGCTATCGCCTCTTCTGCCTCTGCTGCTCTTGTTACCTCTTCGGTTTCGTTTGATACCGTTTTTGTTTGCACCTCAAAAATGCTGCTTCCCACAGGCATTACACATATCCCGGCTCCCGAGATTTCAGCCCCGCATATTTTACAGGACTTATCCCCTTCCCTCAGCGGGCTTCCGCATTTTTGACAGAACATAGTACCTCCTATAGGCCCCATCCTTTGAAAGAAGCCTGAACAACGGCATCATTTATGTCACACTATATTATAATACACCCCCCAGTATATAGCAATTGTTGTTTGCCC
>ERZ795059.6051-NODE-6051-length-10838-cov-9.296300_pt1 | contig 10838 bp, 9 predicted proteins | sample MGYA00375143_ERZ795059 | MGnify/ENA primary metagenome ERZ795059 (study PRJEB30188, sample SAMN05720168) | activated sludge metagenome | isolation source: Anaerobic digester | place: USA | collected 2015-01-07 ... | reverse complement strand
TACGCCAAACAACAAAGCCGCCACGGTGCTTGAAAGAGAAAAGAGAAAATCCCAGAGTCCCCGCCATGCGCCACTATCCACCTTGCCACGGAACTCCAATGCCGCCGCACGAAAAATCAATGCACACAACAACAGCATAAAAGCGGTATAAAATGTAGAAAACACCGTGGCATACGCAACGCGGAACGCCGCGAACAACGCGCCGCCAAAGGTAATCAACCACACCTCGTTCCCATCCCACACGGGGCCAATAGCATTGATAATAATCCGGCGGTTTTCTTTACGGGCGAATAAATGGAGGATGCCCGCGCCTAAATCGAATCCGTCCAATATGGCATAGCCAGCCATCAACACGCCCAATAAAACGAACCAAATAATATTCAGATCCATGTTATTTATCCTCCCCGGCATTTGCCGCCGCCATGGTTTCTTCGGGGCCTTTGTGCACCTTGGCGGCTATGATGAACAGATAAAGAATGAACAAGATGGAATAAATGCCCGTAAACATGAGGGTGGAACCAAGCACTTGGCTTGCCGAGACGCTTTCGGACAATGCGTCTTTTGTCCGGAGCATGCCCTGGACAATCCACGGCTGCCGCCCCACTTCCGCCGCGATCCAGCCCAGTTCATTGGTCAGGTACGGCAAGGGGAAGGCCAGCACAAAAATCCATAACAACCAGCGTGTTTCAAACAGCTTTTTCCGCCACCAGAAAACAAGCCCCAGAAAGGTAAGGCCAAGCATCGCCGTTCCCAAAGCAATCATGCCATGAAAGGAGAAAAAAGAAATGACCACCGGCGGCCAATCGTCCTTGGGGAACTTATCCAACGCTGTTACAGGCTTTGTGAAACTATTGTACGCAAGCATGCTAAGTCCGCCGGGGATGCCAAACCCATACAACACTTTTTCCTGCGCTACATCCGGATATCCGATCACATAAAGGGGCGTGCCACCCTCCTCCGTTTTGAAATGACCTTCAAACGCGGCCAACTTCGCAGGCTGCGTGGTGGCCAGCAATTGGCCCTGTCGATGTCCGGCGCCCGCAGTCGTGAACACGGCAAGAAAGCCCACTACTAGCGCAATTCGGAAACAACGTTTCGCAAAGTCCTCATGCCGTTTTCTCAACAGGTACCAGGCGGACACACTCATGACCACAAAGCTGGCTGTGACCAAAGCCGCGGTAATGACATGCGCAAGCCGTGCCACGGATGACAGATTAAAAAACATTTCCCAGAAATCCGTGATCTGGGCGTGCCGGTTCAGACCTTCTCCAACGATTTCAAAGCCGGCGGGCGTCTGCTGCCAGGAATTGGCCACTACAATCCACACGGCGGACAACGTAGCGCCCACCGCCACCATGAGCGTTGCGAAGAAATGCATTCCCTTGGAGACCCTGTTCCAGCCAAACACCAGCACGGCCAAAAAGACGGATTCGAGGAAAAAGGAGAGGATGGCCTCGGCGGCAAGCGGCGCTCCGAAAATATCGCCGACAAAGCGCGAATACGCCGCCCAATTGGTGCCAAACTCAAATTCCATCACAATGCCTGTGGTAACCCCCATCGCAAAGGTGGCGGCAAAAATCTTGGTCCAGAATTTCGCCATCTGATCATAGACCGCCGCGCCCGTGCGCAAATGCTGCGCCTTCATAATGACCAATAGCCACGCCAATCCTATCGAGAACGGGGGGTAAAGGTAATGAAAAGACGCGGTAAGCGCGAATTGCAGACGGGCCAGGAATTCAACATCCCATTGCATACACATTCCTCCAGACAACTCAATATTCAATAGAAGGCTTGTCTAAACAGATAGTGCCAGTGACAACCCTTGGGCTCTCCGCGAAAAAAACACATTTTCGCGGAGTTTTATTCCGTATGAAACACTTCTTCCATATTCGCCCACCATTCCCCTTCGGCCCGCGTGGGCAAAGGCTCCTGGCAAGGCTTGCAGACCGCCCACCACCGCTGCGTTTCCGGATCCTGGGCCATTTTTCCCATATCCCCGTCAAAATCCGTTCCAATATATTCAAAATAACTGAACAACAGGCCGTCTTTGTGATAAATGGAGTAGTTCCGGATGTTGCATTCCCGGATCTTGGCCAGCACCCCCGGCCAGACCGCCGCATGCAACCGCTTGTACTCTTCCAGCTTTTCAGGCTTCACGCCCAAGACCATGCCATACCGTTTCATACACAATCTCCCAAATGGTTTTCTACACCGTTCTCAGAGGATAATTTCCAAATTCCCGTAATGTTTCTATCGCCAGCGCATAACTTTCCGGCGTCACTCCACCGCTGATCGAGTGGTCCGACTGAAAGATCCAACCGCCGCCTTGGGCCGCCCGGAGCTTGTATCGAACCTCACGGCGAATAGCGTCCGGATCGCCTGACTCCAACACCCGCACATCAATATTGCCGCAGAAGGCCAGCTTCCCGGCATAGCGTTCTTTCAGTTTTACTACATCGAGACCGGCCTTCGCCTCCAGGGGATTATACGCATCCAATGCCATCTCCACGAAATCATCAAAAATATCCGTGGCATTGCCGCATCCATGGTAAATCACCATCAGGCCGTTCCGATGGAACAAGTCGATCAATGCTTTCACATGCGGCTTGAACATGTCCCGCCACCGTGCCGCGCCAAACAGCATCCCTTTCACATACGCCACATCCCCCCAGATGTACATCCCGCACAATCGCCCTCTTCCGGCGTCAATCTGTGCCTGCGCATGCCGCAGCATGAACTCGCCAATGCGATCAATAAAAGCGGCAAGGGCTTCGTAGTCCGTCGCCATCCAGATGAGCGCATTTTCCGAACCAATGCAGCGCCAGAGATATTCAAAGGGATCGCAAACCGATCCGAACATGGCAAAATCGCCCGCATAGGCATCTACGCGGTCATCCCAGGCCGGGATATTCCGTCCGAGCGCATCCCCCACGCCATTTATTTGATCATCGCCCGCTATGAAGAAGCGCCGCGGGTCTGCGGGATCGTCAAAACCGAATTCCGCCATCTGTTCCGGCTGCGTGATGGAAAAGGCCTCGAAATGCGGCATGGGTTTTTTGCCGGAACGGCGAATCGTGGCCCCAAACCCCGTTTTCACCACCACTTCATCACCGTCGTCGTGCAGAATCTCAAAAGGCTGGATACGGGGGTCCATATTCGGATTGATTACAACGTAGTCAAGGTCAAAATACCGGTAGGGATCGAAATCAGCCCCCCATTTTGCCTTGCACTGTTCCATAAACAGGGTCCAGTAAAACTCCCCCACCGGCACCCGGTCGCCTTCCTCGTGCGCCAGCGCCCTTTGTATCCGCTCAATTTTTTTTTGCGCGTCCGCCATGGTATTGCTCCTGTTCCGGCATCCTGGAATTTGGGCCTCTGGCTCACGCTACCAAAAATCGCCCCCTGAACTCCATAAAGAGGTACTGCCCTCTTTGCAACGGGGATGACAGATCTTTCTATTGTTTATTCAGACAATTGACTTTTACTCAATCCCCATTGCCTTCTAGTGCCCCAAAGGATATAATTTCACTATGAAAAAGGAATATGATTTATCACGAGGGCAACGAGGACGATTTGATCATCCTGACACGACATTCAACCTTCCTGTGTTCTCGTACAAGGAAAAGCGCCATGAGTCTGACTCAGATAGAAGATGAAGCATTAAAGCTAACGGAACAAGAGAGGGCTATTCTTGCTGAACGCCTTCTGGATAGTCTGGACGGGGATAGTGCCGGCCTTAATGAAGAGCGTTGGCTTGACGAAGCAGAACGCCGCTATCGCGCATATAAGGCCGGCCAATTGTCCGCTCGTCCTGCAGAGGAGGTTTTCAGAGACGCATACCGGTGCTTGAAATGAAGTCCCTGCGTTTTCTTTCTCCTGCGGAAAACGAGATGCTGAAAGCGGCACGGTATTATGAATCCAAATGTTCCGGTTTAGGTTGCCGTTTTCTGGGCGAAGTGGAGCGTACTACAGAGGCTATTTCTGCTAATCCACGGGCAGGGGCGATATTCCGAAGAAATATACGCCGGCGCCTCCTTCCTCATTTCCCTTTTTCCCTGCTTTACAGTATCAGCAATGAAGAAATTCTTGTCGTTGCTGTTATGGATTTGCGTCGAGATCCTGAGTACTGGATAAACCGTCTTTAAGTATTTGGGAATTCCCCGGCCTGAAATCGTATTTCCTTGGTAAAGGATACGGTCTACTCCTATCATGATTTTAGCGTCGGTAGAAGTGCGTGCTTTGGCCGAAGAGGGCGGCGGCGGATTCCATAACGGTTTCGTTGAGCGTGGGATGGGGATGTATGGTGAGAGCCACGTCGCTGGCAAGAGCGCCCATCTCGATGGCCAGTGCGCCTTCGGCGATGAGTTCGCCTGCACCCGGCCCGATGATGCCAAGCCCCAGCACCTGCTGTGTATCTGCGTCACAAATGATCTTCGTCAGGCCTTCCCCTCGATGCAACGTTGCCGCGCGCCCGGATGCGCTCCACGGGAACTTCGCTACCCGGATATTCCACCCCGTCTTTTCGGCCTCGGCTTCCATAAGACCGCACCACGCAATTTCCGGATCCGTAAACACCACCGCCGGGATCGCCTGCGGCTCAAATGCCACATTCTCACCCGCGATCACCTGCGCGGCCACACGGCCCTCATGCAACGCTTTGTGCGCGAGCATGGGTCCGCCTACAACATCGCCAATCGCGAAAATATTGGATTCCGCGGTGCGGCGCTGCGCATCCACGGAAATAAATCCGTGTTCATCCACGCGGATATTCGTGTTCTTCAATCCCAACCCGCTGGAATTGGGTTTTCGCCCAACACTTACCAGCACCTTGTCGAAAGTCTGGACCGCTTTTGCGATTTTCGGGCCCTTGAACGTGACTCTAATGCCGGTTTTCAGCAGCTTCATCTCAAGTACCGTGGCACTCAAGTGAATTTCATCAAACCGGCTGGAAAGGCGTTTCTCCAACGGCTTGACCAGATCCTGGTCCACGCCCGGAAGCAATCCCTCCATCATTTCCACCAGCGTCACTTTTGATCCCAGCGCGGCATACACCGTGCCCAATTCCAGACCAATGTACCCGCCACCGATCACCAACAGCGTCTTCGGGATATCCGGCAGTTGAAGCGCCTCCGTGGAATTCATAATGCGCGGTGAATCAATCAACGGACCGAACAGTATGGGCCGTGATCCCGGCGCGAGAATCATATAATCACAGTGAAGCATTTCTTCGGAGCCATCCTCCCGGAAAATGGCAAGCGTATGGGGGTCTTCGATAGTTGCCCGCCCCTGGACATAGTGAATCTTTCGGGCAGAACAAAGTTGTCCCAGCCCATCCGTGAGCTGCTTCACTACTTGCTGTGTACTTTGCCGCACAAGATCAAGTTCAACCCGCGGCGCCCCAAAATGCACCCCATATTGCTCCGCTTCCCGTGCATCATTAAGCAGTTTCGCCACATGCAGCAACGCCTTGGAAGGAATGCACCCCCGGTACAAACATGTCCCGCCGGGTTTCTCTTCCGCATTGATGAGCGTTACCTCTAAACCAAGGTCCGCCGCCATAAACGCCGCAGCGTATCCACCGGGGCCCCCACCTATGACCGCTACTTGAGTTTTCTGTATATTAGCCATTGTGATTTCCTTTTTTCGGGGTCCGGGATCCGGGGTCCGGGGTCCGGGGCACGGACGGGGATGACTCAAGAGAATGGATTAATTTGTTGAGCATTTGGCCAATTTCCTGGGCTAATTTCCAAACCTCCACCGCTTGGGTGCGCTGGATAAATTTTAACCGGACAGCAATCGTCAGTAATGTTTCCAACTCCGTCAAGGATCCTCGGGAAATACAGAGATGATGAACATAATCACCTCGGTATTTTCGTCCATGTCCTTCTGCTATGTTGGAAGGAATTGACACTGCTGCCCTTTGGATCTGGCTCGTTAATCCATATTTTTCTTCGTTTGGGAAATCCTTTGTTAATCTGTATGTTTCAACAACCAGATCCATAGACTTTTTCCATACGTCCAACTCACGATATGTCTTAAATGCCATACTCTTTTCCCCTTAATTTATTCAGTTTCATCCAATCCTTTTGCCAATGCACCTACATACTCTTTAAAAAATATCTCCGTTTCGACAGCACCAACATTGCTCATTTTGTTTCTTTATCTGGATCCCGGACCCCGGATCCCGGACCCCGGACCCCGCTCCTACTCCTCCATCCACAACACCCAGGGTTTTTCCAGGGCCTCTGCCACAAACCGCAGAAATCGCGCGGCATCCGCGCCATCGATAATGCGATGGTCATAAGAAAGACCAAGGGGCAATATGAGGCGGGGGACAAACACGCCCTCCCGATATACCGGCGCCACGCTGGATCGAGACATAGCCAGCAGCGCCACTTCGGGGGCATTGAGCACAGGCGTGAATCCGGTGCCGCCTAAGCCGCCCAGATTGGAGACAGTGAACGTGCCGCCCTGCATGTCTTCCAAGGCCAGTTTCCGGACGCGGGCTTTTTCCGCAAGTTGCGGCAGTTCCATCGCCAGATCCTTAATGCTCTTGCTTTCCACATTCCGCACCACGGGCACCAGGAGCCCGTTGGGCGTATCCACCGCCACGCCGATGTTGAAATATTTTTTAAGAATGATGCGATGTTGTTCCATATCCACCGATGCGTTGAATTTCGGAAACTTCTGGAATGCCGCCGCCAGTACCTTTAATACAAAACAGATCAGCGTAAGCCGGCCACCCTGCGCTTCAATCTGCTTGGCGAATTTTTTGCGGACGTCCTCCAGTTCCGTCACATCGGCCTTGTCGAAATGTGTAACGTGCGGAATGGTCGTCCAGGCTAATGTCATGTGTTCGGCGGTTTTCCTGCGCACCGTGTTCATCGGTTCAAGCGCAATCGGACCATACGCATCCTGTCCTGTTTCCAGAGCAGGCGCTATTGGCGTCGGCGCCGGCGTTGCCGGAGCGGGCACTGGCGCTGACTTACTTTGGGCAAACGCCATCACATCCTGCGCAGTAACACGTCCGGAGGGATCGGCCGTCGGGATCTGTTCCAAATCCACGCCCATGGATCGGGCCAAGCGGCGTACCGACGGCGACGCGAGTACCGATCCGGAGGCCGGACGGGACACTGTTACGGCGGGTTTGGGAGGAGGCGGGGGTGTGGGTGCTGCGACGGGTGGCACTTCCTTGGGCGGCGGAGGAGATGGAATGGGTTCGGGTTCTTTAAAGGCGGGGGCGGCTGCACTTTCGGCAATGACCAAAATCACCGTGCCTGCCTTGACATTTTGGCCCGTGGTTACCCGCACTTCCGCAACGGTTCCCGCAATGGTGCAGGGAATTTCCGCCACCGCCTTGTCCGTTTCCACTTCCAGCACAATCTGGTTCGCGGACACTGCATCGCCCACATTTACCAGGATCTTTGAAATGGTGGCGGAACTGACATTCTCGCCCAATTCCGGCAGTCTGAATTCTATCGCCATGGGTATGCTCTTTCGGTTGTTACCGTCACTATAAACCTAAACAGGATTTTCTGCCAGAATCATCCCATTTTGTTCCGGACTCAACGCCTGCCCATCTCCTGCAACACACGGCGGCACACATCCGGCCGGTTGGTAATGATGGCATCAACCCCCAGACGGGCCATGCGCCGCATCCCGGCTTCCTCGTCCACGGTCCATACCGTCACCGTCTTGCCCCAGCGGTGAAATTGTTTTACTCGCGCCGCCGTCACGGCGTTCTGATTGATATTGGCGCCTTTCGCCCGGATCAACCGGTTGAACTTCAAAAAGTCTTCCCAGTGCTGTGGATTGTCTTTCTCCTCCAGACACAAATACTCCGTGCGGATCTCCGGCGCTTCCGTCAACGCGGTAAAGCAAATAACCGGCGAGAAGGACTGAATTACCACCTGCTTTTCCATGTGATGTGCCCGCACGGACGCGATCACCTTCCGGGTCAATTCCAGATTCGGCGTGTTGTCCGCCTCGATCATGTTTATCAATTCCCGGCGTAACTTCTTGCTCATCCGTTTCCGGTCACTAACATGTGTGAACATGCGTTTAATCAAATCTTCATCTTCGATGGTTTTTTTAACCTCGATATAAACGCCGATTTTGTTTTTCGCAAGCTCCAGCGCTTCATCCAGTGTGGGCATTTGCTCCCCTTTGAATTTGGGATTATATTTCCCGCCAACATCCAGCGCGCGAAGCTCCGCAAGCGTCTTATCCACCACATTGCCATGCCCATTTGTTGTTTCGTCCAGTTCCATGTTATGCACCACCATCACATGACCATCCTTGCTCAGGCGGCAATCCAGCTCAAACCAATCCGCCTTCATCTCCATGGCCAGCCGGAACGATGCCAGGGTATTCTCCGGGGCATACGCAAAGGCCCCCCGGTGGCCAATCACATCAATACATCCCCGGGGTGCGCCCGGTTGAAACGAAGTGACACATCCCGCCAATAACAACGGGGCCGCCAACGGCAGATACATCATAGACCGCATTAGGTACTACTCCTCTTTAAAACACGGGGCAATTGCTTACATGCGTCCGGGAATAATAGCAAACCTTGACCTGTTAGGTGAATTTAAGCAGAAATGGATTAACACGTATGAAGATACTCCGGAAAATTATCGCGATTGACGAAGATCTGTGTACCGGATGCGGGGTATGTGTGCCTTCCTGCCACGAAGGCGCCATTCAAATCATTGACGGGAAGGCCCGGCTGATTTCCGACCGCTACTGCGATGGTTTGGGCGCATGCCTGGGGCATTGCCCCACCGGCGCACTGCAGGTAGTGGAACGCGAAGCGGAAGACTTCGACGAAGAAGCTGTGAAAGCGCATCTTGCCGGTCAGACAACTCCGGCCCCTCATGAAGGGCATACTTGCCCTTCCGCCCGCATGACACAATTTGCTCCTCGCCCCGTGGATACTGCAACGCAGGAATCGCTGGCCTCCGAATTGACCCATTGGCCGGTGCAGATCCGGTTGGTGCCGCCCCATGCCCCATTTCTCCAGGGCGCGGATCTCCTGGTTGCAGCGGATTGCACACCCATTGCCTATGCAAATTTTCATCGTGATTTCGTGAAGGAGAAAACGGTGATGATGGGTTGCCCCAAATTCGATAATACTCAGGAATACATCCAACGCTTCGCGGATATTTTTTCACAGGCAAACATTAAAAGTGTAACCGTGGTGGTGATGCAGGTGCCCTGCTGCCAGGGTTTGCCGATGATCATACAGCGCGGCATGGAAATGTCTGGAAAACAAATCCCCGGCGAAGTTGTTATACTGACATTGCAAGGCGGTATCCTGGCGAGAAAACCATTGGGCAACTAAAGGGGAATAAAAGCGATGCGGAGACAGGCCATCCATGAACGCCTTTGATCGCGGCGCGGCGTATTACGAGGCGTTTGCGAACGCTACCCAACGTCTGCGCCGCGAAGGACCGTTTTTACTGGAGCAACTGCAACGCGCCCCGGGAAACCGCGTGTTGGATATGGCGTGCGGCACCGGTCCCCATGCCCTGTTTTTTGCGGAGAATGGCGCGGATGTAACCGCTATTGATTTCAGCGAAACCATGTTGGCGTACGCAAAGGAACATCGTCCGCACCCCCATATCACCTACACCCCGGGTGACATGCGGGCGGCAACAGGTGGACCCTATGATCTTGCCCTGTGTCTGGGTAATTCACTGTGCCTTCTGAACACTGAAAACGATTTGCACGCGGCCTTCATCGGTGTTTTTAAGGCATTATCCCCTGGCGGATTATTTGTCACCCAAACACTCAATTATAGCGCCCCCGCCGCGCGCGAACCCCGCCACCGCATCGAACGCGCCAAGATTGGCGATGAGCAGGTTGTTGCGGTGAAAAGCTTAGTGCCTGACGAAAACCATACCCTGCTGTCCCTGAATTACTTCGCACATACACCCGAAGGATACGAAACCATCTCCGAAGCCACTATGCTGCGTAATTGGACGGAGGAGGAGTTGTTAGATATTGCCCGCGACGCGGGCTTTGCTTCTTTAGAAGTGTTTGGCTCCTGCGAGAAGAAGCCATTTGAGCCCGAAGGCTCTACAGACATTTTGCTGGTATTACGAAAAAGCGAGAAGGTGTAACTGGGAAGACTGGGAAGACTGAGAGGACTGGGAAGTCTGGGATGAATGGAGGGCTGGGGACTATCTATTTTGGCGCCAGGAGATAGCGCCGCTCACTCACTTCTCTTTGTTCTGTCTTTTTGTTCGGCTTTCTGTTGTTCTTCGCGCGTGCGTAGACGGGCACGGGTCATTTGTTCGCGGAATCCGCCATTCTTGAGAAAGGCTTTACCCAAGCTATGCATTTGGTGGTCGAGGAGATAGGTGGCTTGGTGAATAAGGCATATGGCGATGTTGGCTACCACTTCGGCGGGGCGGGTTTGGGTGAACTCACGGAATAGTTCGAAGGAAAGGGGATTGGTCATCCCGAGTTTACGAACATACCCGGCTTCCCTGCCTTGTTTATCCCAGATGGGCAAATCCCTCACCCGGAGGTAATCGAGATAGTCTTCCAGTAGTTCTTCCAGACTTGAACGGGCGACATTGGTCAGTGTGATCTCGGATTCCCGGGAGGTTGTACCGGCCTTGCTGCCTTCAATGATATTTTGTTTGCCGGAGCGCGCAGCCTGGACCATTTGTTTGGTGGTGCGCTCGTCATTAGCAAGAAAGCGCTTGCAGAAACGATACGTGATTTGGTAAATCACTTCGGATTTCTGATAGGTGAGGAGGGTGTGGTAATCACCCCGACCCTTGATCAAGGACTGGGAAGACTGGGAAGACTGGGAGGACTGGGAGGAC
>ERZ795059.6049-NODE-6049-length-10842-cov-4.182998_pt1 | contig 10842 bp, 14 predicted proteins | sample MGYA00375143_ERZ795059 | MGnify/ENA primary metagenome ERZ795059 (study PRJEB30188, sample SAMN05720168) | activated sludge metagenome | isolation source: Anaerobic digester | place: USA | collected 2015-01-07 ... | reverse complement strand
TATTGGAGCAACCATTACTGAGGTAAGAAAAGAACTTAAATCACATTGTGATGAACTTAAAAATGATGGGATGTATGATATGTTTGTTACCTTTGGAGCGTTAGTAATTTTTGTTGGAACTTACGGGATTCACGAGGTTATTACTAAAAAATCTTACAATGAATCTTCAACTGATTTGATTGTTATTGAGAATGAATGTAAATTATATAAGACGGAGGGTAAAAAGTCAACTTACTTTTGTGAGGTTGTACATGAAGAAAAGATTGCATATGGAAATAATACAGTGTACGATTCAATGGAAAGGTGTACTCCTGATTTAAACAATCCTAAAAAGATTAATTGTTATGGTATTGAGAGAGATAAAATCACTGAATTAGAAAAAAATACTAAAGTAAACATCTCTTGTGTTAGGAATAAAAATAGTCGTAAATCTAAGTGTTATAAACGTTAGTGATAGAAAACTATATATACTTCTTTTTACATAATTAATGTATGATTAATGAAAAACAAAAACGTAATTTCTTAGTAGGCGGGGTAGCTGTGTTAAGTTTTATCGTTATGAGTTATATTGGTGCCATATATCATTTAGTAGATAGGGAAGAAAAAAATCCACAAAAGTATTCACCTGAACCTGTTCTTGTAGGAACGGAAGAGTGTGAATTGAAAAATGATAATATTATGAACCCAACTTACTTATGTAAAAATGTTTATTCTGAAAGTATAAAACCTGAAGCCAAAAATCATTTTAATGAATTACATGATACTTGTGCTGCAGATTTAAAAAATAAAAATGTCGTTTATTGTTATAATGAGACTAAATCAGATAAGATCAAAGATGTTGAGAAAAAAGTTAGGATGACAAGTGTTACTTATAACAATGGCCACAAGAAATATATAAGACACTAATTCTTATTTTTTATTATTTTCTTCTAAAAGCAGATTTTTCTAAAATAAGTTTCATGCTTCCTGCATGAACAACATTATAAATGGCAAATAGTATTGTGAATAAAAGTAAACAAATCACTCTTACATTAAAATCGTCCTGAGTGGCCATAAAAGTTATAAGAATTAAAATTAGAAAAGAAATAAAGAGGTGGTACACCTAAAGGTCACCTACTCTCCTCTTAATTTTATTCTTCATTCTCTTTCTTTTCTTCTTTACCCATTTCCATCTCATTCTTCCTTTCTTTTTCCATTTCTTTGGTATTGCTCCCATTTAATCATAACCTCATTTTTATAAGTATCAACGTAATTAACGTGTATTTTGTTTTAGAATGATAAGCTTTATAAATGTAATTAAAAAAATTAAAAAGAAACTTTAACATTCTTTTTTTCTTCTTCAGTTGCTTTGAAATATACCTGTTCTTTAAATCCTAAAATTTTAGCAAATAATACTGCAGGGAACTTCTGTATATCTGTATTAAACATGAACACTGTATCATTATAAAATTGCCTTGAATATGCAATCTTACCTTCAATATTTGAGAGTTCTCCTTGTAATTGCATGAAGTTTTCATTTGCCTTTAAGTTAGGATAATTCTCTGCGACAGCAAATAAGGTTTTCAATGTACTTGTTAATTGATTATTCGCTTCAACATATTCTTCTCTGTTTTTGGCATTACTCACTGCACTTCTCATACGTGCAACTTCTTCAAAAATACCTTTTTCATGTTTAGCGTAACCTTTAACTGTTTCAACTAAATTAGGAATTAAATCAAACCTTTTCTTTAATTGAACATCTATTTGTGCCCATGCATTTTCAACTTTATTCCTTAACGTTACAAATTTGTTATAAAAGTATGCGACTATTGCAATAAGAGCAATGAATACAATGACGGAGCAAATTACTATTACTCCCATTCCACCTATTAGTATTTCCATTAATTATCACCAATTATTTCTATTATTGTATATATCACAAAGTTTATATATTTAAATAATTATAATCATTTTTATGTGTAAAAAAACACTTCAGAACATAATTTCAATGTATTATAACAATATTACTAATGATATTATGTTAAAAGCAATAGCTTTTAGGGCCGTTGAAGAAGGAATAAAAAATAATCATATTAAAGATGTAATTGATTTGTGTAATTGTGATATTTTTTCCGAGAAGTTTAAAGGATATTTAGCAAACAATTTAATTAAAAATGTGGGTCTGAATGAAGAAATTTTTATTAAACTTATTAATAATGAAAAAATTGATTTCGATAATTTTGATTTAGACATTTTGAAGAGAATCTCTCAAAAGTTAGATGTTTTTAAAAATACATATAAATCTGATGTTTTTGATAATTTCGATATGAATCTTAAGGATCACATACTAAATATTTCCGTTAATGAAGATATAGACTATATACTTAATTTCATACACAAAAATGAAAACTATAACAGTTTACGTTCTAAATATTTAATTAAAATAAAAGAACAAATTCCGCTTTCAGAATACAATAAGTTGAATAATTTAATTCAAGATGACATGTTATGTGAAACTAAAGGTATTCCAAAAAGGATAATTGAAAAAAGAGAAAAAGGTGCTTTAAAACATCTTATTTAATTTTATTTTATTCCTGTGTAAAGAGCAGTCTCCATTTTTTACTTAATATAAATTTGTATGGTCTATTCATTGTTTTTGTACAAACAGGGTTTCTCAATCCTTTTCGGAACATCATATCTGTATCCGTTTGTAACATTAATCTACCTATTTCTTTTGTGATACTGCCATATGAAATTTTAAGTTCCTTTTCTAATTCTTGTGCTGTTTTAGGTTGAACTAACGCTTTGATTATAACTTTTTGATTTTCTGAAAGATTTTCATATATTCTCTTTATGTTTTCATCTTCATGTTCACCAATTGTTTTACCTGTTAGTAGATGTTCCAAATCAGCTTGTGTTATTTCTCTTTCATACTTTTCATCTACATAAAGTGTGGAGGCATTTTGACAATTAATTAACAATTCACGAGGAATATTTCCTGAAATTTTTGTTAAATAATCAAGAGCATCTTCACTGAAAGGAAATATCTTATTTCCCCCAACAGATTCAATTCTTCCGTTAATCATTCTTTTAAGTGATTCATTTTTAGGAATAGGAAAAGCAATTTCTCTTGCAACTCTTCCTTCCCTGAATGATCCTTTGTAAATTTCATAATTTGAAAGGGGTAATATACTTGTTGATACTATTGAACAATCTACTCTATCTTTAATAGTTGCTAATATATTAGCAATCTTTTCATCTTTAAGTAATCCTGCTTCATCAAGGAATATAACCATTTTTTTATTGTTTAAAACTTTCTTTATATCATCAACGTAAGAAGTGTCTTCTTTACTTATAGCTTTAAACAATTTCCCTATAAAATTAGTTCTTGACATAATATTTCTTCTTAAGAGATTTTCCAATTCTTCCTTTGTACTTGTTTCTCTAAAGTCAATATATAATGTAATGTACTTATCTTTACTTAATGTTTGATCTAAATAATGTAAAAGAGAGGTTTTCCCCATACCTGCTATCCCATAAGTACTTATAACTGAATTAGATTCAATATGCTTAACAACTTCGTTAGAAAGATCATCGAAAACGAAAAATTCTGCACTGGGCCGGTAATCAAAGGGATTGTTCCTCCAACCCAGTGCATTATACCAAGGCATATTGAATCAACCTAAGGTATTATGCTTAAAATAAGATTGGAATCTCTTCTAAAATGTTTTTTTTGGTGATATATTTTTCCATTTTAATTATGAGAGATTCTCCTCTTACTCCAAGCTCTAAACTTACATCCTCAGGTATACTTTTCATTAATTCCTGGTAACTCAAATGGCGGCTCATATTTTACACTTCGACAAATATTTAACTGTGAAGGTTTATAAATCTATTCTTTTTTTGTCGAATTCATTCTTTCTCCTGAACACTGGAAAAACGGAAAATTACTACCGTAAGTTCTTTATAAAGGAAAAGGCAATATACAATTGGAGCAATAATTTAAATTAGGAGTGGGTTAAATGATAGAAGATGAAATAATACACTGGTGGAAGGACGATACAGATGGTTCAAACCACAAAACCGTGCTTAGATTGGAAAGTGAAAATCCAATTTCAGTAAATTCTTTTCCAAGGGATGGTAAAGTAGTTGTACGCTTAATTAACACAGTAAGTTCTCAAGCTATAAAGTTAAATCCTGATGAGGCCTTAAGGGTAAGTACATTACTTATGACCATTTCAAGAGAACTCATTGATAAAAAGAGAAAAATGTGGCAAAAAACAGATGAATAAAATAATTAGTTAAAAATTTCTATTTTCCCCCTCATATATTTTTTAATTCCTTCAAATAAAATTAAAACTGAAAACACACTTCCTCCAATAATTAACCATTCATTTACACTTAATGGGGTTACGTGCATAATTGTGCTAAATGGTTCAAAATTTATCACTATAAAGTGTAAAATGAACGATAAACCTATCATTCCTATAAGAACGGGATTTGAGAACACTTCTTTACTTAAAATAAATTTGGGTGTTCTTATGGATAGTACATAAAGTATTTGAACGAATACCAAATAATTAAATATCATGCTTCTAATTGTTGCGAAGTTATCTTGTGTTAATACTATATATATTGAAGGTATTGACATTATAGCACTCATGAAAATTAATTCAATTATCCTTCTCTTTGTTAATATTTTATCCCTTACTTTTTGTTTCATTGCTTCTCCAGATGGCGGGTCATTACCTAAAGCAATTGCAGGGAATCCATCCGTTACTAAATTAATCCATAAAAGTTGAAGTGGGAGTAAAGGTACCGTCATAGCAGCAACATCTGCCGAACTATTCAAACCCAGTACGACAATTATTAGTACGTTAATAATTACAAGTATTTCAGCAAAGTTTGAACCTACTAAATAGTATATGAATTTACTAATATTTCTAAATATTGTTCTCCCTTGTTTAACTGCCTCCACAATTGTTGAAAAATTATCATCTAAGAGTATAACATCACTTGATTCTTTAGCAACATCTGTTCCATTAATACCCATTGAAATCCCTACATCCGCATATTTAAGTGCAGGTGCATCATTAACTCCATCACCTGTCATTGCAACTCTTTTACCTTTTCTTTTAATAGATTTTAAAATCCTCAATTTTTGTTCCGGGCTTACTCTTGAAAATATCTTTATGTTCAATACCCTCTCATCTAATTCTTCTTCATTAATTTCATTTAATTCAGTACCTGTTATACTAACTATATTTTCATCATCACTTTCATCAATTAAATTTATTTCTTTACCTATGGCCAAGGCAGTTATTTTGTGATCACCTGTAATCATTTTAACATCTATTCCACTTTCTAAACACAATCTAATTGACTCTTTAACATTATCATTTGGTGCATCATACATTCCCACAAAACCTAAAAATGTTAAATCTTTCTCTACTTCATACCTGTCGAATTCAGTACCGTTGAGTTCGACACTCTTCGTAGCTATACCTATTATCCTATAAGATTTCATGGCATTTTTTTCCATGCTTTCTATAATTTCCTTTTTGATTTTTTCTGTTAATTTAATTATTTTTCCATTATATGAAATATCTTTTGAATGTTCTAATATTATTTCCAAACCTCCCTTAACACATATCAAATATTTATTTCCATCTGTGTGTACTGTGGACATCCTTTTCAATTCTGAATCAAAAGGGAAAACTGTTAAAAGGGGATATTTTTCTTCCAAATTCTCTTTTGAAATACCTATTTTCATACCTGTAAATAATATACTTAATTCAGTAGGATCTCCAATAGGTTTTTCCACATTTTCAATTTCCGCAGTTGTACACAAACTCGCGGTTTTAATTGTATTAACTAAAGATTTAGGTGGAACTATTTTTTTCCCTTTATGTATTACATCTCCCGTACCAATGTAACCTGTTCCTGTTATATCATATTCTAATCCATCTACCCATGCCATTTTGATGGTCAATTCATTTTTTGTTAATGTCCCAGTTTTATCTGTACAAATTACATCAACACTACCTAAACTTTGAACAGAAAGTAGTCTTTTAACAAGTGCATTACTTTTAGCTAGTTTCAATATTCCTAAAGATAAAGTTACTGTTACAACAATAGGCAAACCTTCAGGAATTGCCGAAATAGCTAAACTCACAGCAAACATTAAGGCCTCAATTATATTACCATTCTTAAAATAATTGAAAATGAATATAATAGAGATTATAATAAATATTACTATAGCGATTTTTTTACTAAAATCTTCCAAATCTTTTTCAAGAGGTGTTTTATCTTTTTTTGTGATTATGGTTAGTTCAGCAATTTTACCAAATTCTGTTTCTTTTCCTGTTTTCAAAACTTTTGCTAAGGCCCTTCCCTTTACAATAACAGTGTTAGATATAATTTTTTTTCCTGTACCTTTTTCAGCAGGTTCACTTTCACCAGTAATTATAGCTTCATCACACCATATCTTTCCATCTATTATTTCACCATCTGCAGGAATTCTATCCCCTTCTTCTAATATTATAATATCTTCAGGTACAAGGTATATTGAATCTATTTTTTTGATGATTCCTTCTCTTATTACTTTAGCTGTTGTTACATCCATTTCTTTAAGTGCTTCAACGGCCTTGCTTGCCTTATATTCCTGTGCGAAACCCAAAATACCATTAAATATAACTATAAAAAGTATGGCTATTGTTTCAAGTGTTTCACCAAGGGAATATGACAAAAATGCGGCTATTAAAAGTATTATTATGAATAAAGATGTGAATTGACTTATCAATATCTTAAGTGGTGAGGTTGTTTTTTTTAGTTCAAAGAAATTTAATCCATATTCTTTTATTTTAATTTCAACTTCTCTTTCTGTCAATCCCTTATGTTTATCCATATTTCTAATTCTTTCTAAACTTTTTTATATGTAACCTTCTTTAAGATAACTTAATGTTAATTGAAAAATCTGCAGGTATTGTTGTTTTTAGGAGGAATGGTTCTGAAAAAGAATATCTTATATTAAAATATGGAGTAAGACATTGGGATTTCCCTAAAGGCCATCTTGAAGAAAATGAAAATTCATTACAGGCTGCTTTAAGGGAAACGTATGAAGAAACTGGTTTAAAGGTGTTTTTAATTGAAGGTTTCAAAGATAAAATTTCTTACATATTTAGAACTAATTATTCAGAGGGACAAGTCATATATAAAGAAGTAGATTATTTCTTGGGTGAAGTAAGCATTGATAAGGAAGTTAAATTATCTCATGAACATTCTAAATTTAAGTGGGAAAATTATGATAAGGCGATGCAAACTTTAACTTATCAAAATGCGCGCACTATTTTAACTAAAGCAAATGATTTTGCAAAGAATTTATAATTTTTAACTTTTAAAATCTATTTTATGGTAGAAAATATAAATGCTGAACAATTTGAAAAAGAATTGAAGGAAAATGAAAATCTTGTTGTTGACTTTTGGGCACCTTGGTGTGGTCCTTGTAGAATGATTGCTCCTCTTATAGACAATGTTGCTAAAAAAGTAGAGGGTAAAGTAAAAATTGTTAAATTAAATATTGATGAAAGCAGGGAAGTAGCTCTAAGATATAATATTATGAGTATTCCAACAGTCATTTTCTTTAAAGATGGTAAAGTTAAGGATAAATTTTTAGGAATGATTCCCGAACAAAAAATTGAAGATTTTATTAATAGAAATGTCTGATTTTCTTTTTTTTAATATAAATATATAAATGTTTGCTTATATAAGTATTCACTTATATTTGGTGTTATATATGAATTTGATTGATGACTCAATAAAAGAAGAAGTAAAAAAAAACCTTTCACAAATGGAAGATGATGTTGAAATTTTATTTTTTGAAAGTGGTGGACAATTCACCAATGAAATTAAACAATTGATAAGTGAAATTTCAGAAATTAACTCAAAAGTTAAAATTTCTTTAAACAAGTTAGGTGATGAAAAATCTATTTATTATGGTATTGATGAAGGTCCCGTTCTAAAGTTTTTAAGCAAACATCTTAAGGGAGATTTTAGATTTTATGGTATTCCAAGTGGGTATGAATTTGCCACTTTTCTATATATTTTAAACACTGCTTCTAATGGTAAAGTGAATGGCCCTTTAATTGATGTTTCAAAAAAAATTAATAAGGAAATTAAATTGGAAGTGTTTTTATCTCCCACATGTCCTCATTGTCCTTCTTCAGCAATTGTAGCTTTTAAATTGGCCATGTTGAATGAAAAAGTTAAGGCATATATTTATGAAGTAATGGAATTCCCATATAAAGCTCAAAAGTATAATGTAAGTGGTGTTCCAAAAACTGTAATTAATGAGGGACAACACACATATATGGGAGGACTTCCTGAAGATATGGCTTCCAAGGAAATTCAAAAAACAATTTAATTTTTATTTATTATTATTCTAATTATATATTATGGAATTAAATAAAATTTATTTACAAAACTTTTGCCTTTTCATAGGTAAGCAAGATGTTGATTTATGTCAGCATGATAATAAAAATGTGATATTATTTATAGGTGGAGAAGAATCCGGTAAGTCCACAATTCTTAAAGCCATAAATTGGTGTGTATTCAATTTAGCGACAAAAAATTTACTTAATCAAGAAGTAGCAGATTCATTAAAGGAAGGCGAATCAACTATTGTGCAAGTTAATTTGGAAGGTTACTCTAAAAATAAACCCTTAACTATTGAGCGAAGAGTTCAAGTTAAAAAGGAAAAAAATGAATTGAAAGTAATTGAACACAACTTCATTATTTTACATGATCACAAATTAGTTTCACCTACATTTATTGAAAAGTTAAAACTTCCACTTATGGTTGATGATTCAAGGTTTAATGAGAATTTTGTTGTACCTAAAACAGGACAAGTTATAATTACAAGTTATGAGGTACCTGAAAAAATAGTTCCATATGTTGCTCACGCATATGAAATGTTAAGGGAAGGAGATGCAACTGTTGTTGCCACTTTGAAAATTTAATTTTCTATTTTTTCATTTATAATATTTATCTTTAAATTAATATCATGTGGTTTGATATAGCCTTAACAATTTTTCCAGGTATAATTTTATTCTTATATGGTATTGAACAGTTTAGTCACGAAATTCTTAAAGTTTCAGGAGAACAATTTAGAAGATTAATAAAAAAATTAACTAAAAGTCCAAGAAGAGGTTTAATTTCTGGTGCAATTGTAACTTCTATAATTCAATCAAGTACTGCCACAACAATAATTACATTGGGATTAGTTAATGCTGGTGCCTTATCATTTTCACAATCATTAGGAATAATTTTTGGTGCAAACATTGGTACTGCTGTAACTGCACAACTTATAGCTTTAAAAATAACTTTCTTCGCACCCTTTCTCATAATTTTAGGTTTTCTCATAAGTATAATGGGAGGCAAATATAAATTCATAGGTAAACCTCTTTTTTATTTTGGTTTAGTTTTCTTTTCATTAAATTTAATTTCTTCTTCTGTTATTTTTTTAAAGGACGCACCAGAAATTTTAATTTTATTCGATTACCTTTCAAATGTTTTTATTGCAGTAGGAATTGGTGTTTTATTAAGTATATTATTCCAATCAAGTTCAGTTACCACTGGTTTAGCGATTGTATTTACGCTTAATGGTATAATTTCATTTGAACAAGCTCTTCCTCTGGTATTAGGTTCTAACATAGGAACTACCATAACAAGTTTATTGGCATCAAGAACCATGGACCTTTTCTCAAAAAGAGCAGCAATGGCCCACTTTTTATTTAATGTTTTAGGTGTTTTGATTATACTTCCTCTTCTTCCTTTATTTATTGATTTAATTAACTACTTAGGTGGCGCTCCTGCAATTAAAGTTGCAAATGCACATTTATTTTTTAATTTAGGTGCAGGAATTTTCTTTGTTTTAATAGTTAAATATTTCCAAATGCTTATTGAATTTTTAGTTAAGGGTGATGATAAAGAAGTTCTCCTTACAACAAGGTATTTAAATGATAAATTGCCTGAAAGTAATGAGGAAGCATTTGATTTAATTGAAAAAGAAATAAAGTATAATTTAGAAGTGAGTAATGAAATATTCAATCAGGCAATTATAGCAATAAAAACTAAAAAGAATTTAAGTTCTAAAGTTGTAAAGCTTGAAACTTTAACAGATATTATAGATGAAAAAATAAGTTTATCGCTATTAGAGATTTCTAAACGTGATTTGAGTACTCATGAAGCAGAAAAAGTAATACGATATGCACGTATCTCCAATTCTATAGAACAATTAGGTGATTTATGTAAAAAATTAAATTTAACTTATCTTGATTATGTAGATAAAGGTATTTTCTTTGGTACAGAAACCCTTCTTGAATTTGAAACCAATTATTTAATTCTAAATAAAAATTTCTACATATTAAGTTTAAATTTCCCCTTTAACAATGAAAATAGTGAAGATTTCAATTTAAATTACAATACTTTATTTCAAAATATAAGTTCGCAATATAAGTCGCACATTAAAAGAATGACTTTGAAGAAATCTCCCTTGGGAAGTTATTTTGTTGAGAGTATGTCTGTTTTGGAAAATATTAATGATAAATTATTAGAATTAAATCGTTTAACTGACATTTAATTTTCATAACAAATGTTTATATATAAGTTTTGATTTAATATATACATGGGTAGCGAATGGTTATATGAAAAATATTCAAAGGAATTCATAGAATTAGATAGAGATTTCATTCAACCTCCTTCATCTAATACAACTAAACGTTCATATCTAATTTCATTTGGTAATTATTATTTAAAACCTGATAATGAATACTCTGATAAAGCATTATATGCAATTTTTTGGAG
>ERZ795059.6048-NODE-6048-length-10842-cov-9.567164_pt1 | contig 10842 bp, 18 predicted proteins | sample MGYA00375143_ERZ795059 | MGnify/ENA primary metagenome ERZ795059 (study PRJEB30188, sample SAMN05720168) | activated sludge metagenome | isolation source: Anaerobic digester | place: USA | collected 2015-01-07 ... | reverse complement strand
TTTAAAATCGCATGTTAACGCAACAGGACAACCAATAATCACTGCAATACAGAAACCTGACAGAAATAGACAGATGATGCATCGGATCAAACCGATCATCTGTAAATGGCTGAAAGACATTGTCTACTCAGCAGGACCATTTTCAAGTTTCGAAGAAGTATCAGAGCCCACCACTTCATTAAAATATTCATTCATACTGCACGGTGACCGTGATGCCAATATCAGTATGGAAATACCAACTGGATTCATCGGTGTGATATTCATTTCACACGATGGTGTTAGAATAATGCGAATAGGACCGGATGATGTGGTATGTTTATTACCATTATACAACATCGATCCAGACATCCAGATCAACAGGTTACACAATATGCTGTATGAGGTATTAAACATCAAACAGAAACGTTCAAAAATTGATGAAATAATTAAATGCATAACATTCTTCATACGAACATGCTATCCTGATATACAGTATTCAATATGTGGTAAACATATCAACATCATCAAACGTAGTGCTGCAGCTGATGCACCAGTTGGTTCAATCAAGTTAGGTTTCTCATATAAACCAGGATACCAGCTCGCAATCTGGCAGGATAATAATTACGACCATCCACTCATCGAGTTTGATGATAATTGGAAACCTGTGCTTGACTCGCAGGATGGGTTTGCACGTAAAATGTATAGTTGGTTAAGCGTCAATTTTGGATGTGAAGAAGAAAATCCAATGGTAATTTCAGATTCATTAGCCAAAAGCTTATGTCGTTCTGATAAAGTTATACCCATCAGATTCACTCCAATGACACATAACTTCAAGTCGTGGTATCCGACGAGAAAAATGATTGCGGAAGCCGTTAACTTAAAAACAATGCCAGAAGGCGCTGATGGATACATGAATATAGTAATGGAAATAGTAAAGGAGAGAAATAATATGATTAAGATTCCAGGAATAAAGAACGTGTTATTCAACGACACAAAACAGACAACCACTGTGTTATTTGACGATGGTACAATAACCATGTCAAAAACAATGGATGGTGAAACATATGACCGTGAGGTTGGTTTTGCAATGTGTATCATGAAAAAGATGTACGGAAACCGCACACGTTTCCAGAAGGAAATCAAAAAGTGGACATCAATATGCGAGAACGCCAATAAGAAGATCGCAGACAAAGCGGCAAAGAAACAGGATAAAGACAAGGAGGCTGAATCATGAAAAAGAGATTAAAGGTTTTATCAGGCTCGTAACTGATAAAGAATACGATGAAGAAAAACATAAGTTCACCGTTTTTGAGGAAGCTGTTCTCAGGGTCAAAAACATCAGTGAGATTGTCGAGTTTATGCCAGATGATCCAGAATACGATAATGCCAAATTTGGCGTCAAGATCATCATGACAAATGGCAACGAATATTTCGCGATGGATTGGTCCATTGATGAAATCCTCCAACTCGTTGAACGTGCATCCTAAATATTATTTATCATTTATTGATACTATAAGATACATCAAATGTTAAGAATGACAGCATAAGAATGCAGCTAAGGATTAAGTTCCACCGTTTGATACCAAGAGATGTGTGATGGATACAGCAGTAAAAATGTTATACATCGGCAAATGATCCATCACACATTATATGCGGATATTAGCTCAGTTGGTAGAGCACGTTAAGGAATCTAGATGTAGATTCGTACAGCAAACCAAATTGCAAATGAAGCACGTGGTCACAGGTTCGAGTCCTGTATATCCGCCTCCGGTATTCATGCCCACACACGTGGATACCAAACAACTCCGAATAACCCGGGTGTTTATTACATCCCTTCAACACCCGGGTATTTTTTTCGCATGTTAGCTCAGTTGGTAGAGCATATGATTCATACCCATATGGTCGGTTGTTCAATTCAACCACATGCGACCATTGAAAGTATACGGTTATCATTGCTCCGGCATGAACGATAAAATGATGATCGTAAAAAGAAATCCATGGACTAATGCAATACCAGTCCTAATCGAATCTCGTCAATTCGTGTACGTGGTAGGTGGATCTCCAAGATCGTAAATCCAATATACTTTCAGTATATTCAGATCGAAGAAGAATTACTCAATAGGTATTGATTGATAGTTTAACGTTATTGATACTTGACAATTCTACTAAGAGTATCATTGCTATAAAACAGCTTCGATCGAGTATATCCCGATTTGGTGGAATTGGCAGACACAGGAGACTCAAAATCTCCCGAGGTAAAACTCGTATCAGTTCAAGTCTGATAATCGGGACCACACAAATAATCAAGTAACCTCTGATGGTCAAATTAGGTTAAGACGCCGATGTATGGTTGAGCTAGCTAGATACCATACAAATCGGAGATGGTGTGTTCGAGTCCACCTCGGGGGTGAACGATTATTTGATACATGTGAGAATATAGCGCAGTCGGTAGCGCAACGCTCTTTTAAAGCGTGGGTCGAGAGTTCGAGCCTCTCTATTCTCATTTCGGTGGTCTTCAGACAACCACCAGATATCTTCCTAACAGCCAGCGTATCTAATCAATACGCTGGTACATATGTACATTCTTAAGTTGGTCGCTTAGAATGTGCTCCCCCTAGCGACATTCATGGTCGCAACATATCCTTTCAATATGGCTCCTTCGGGAGCCATATACCTCTATTTTTATACTGGATTATAAATTTTATATGAAAGGAGAGTTTCTATATGAAACCTGAGATTGAACAGAGAATGCAGACAGAAATCACAAACGCAACCAAATGGAATCAGTTGTTTGATACCATTGTTGGTGTGACTGAAACTGTATTCGAAACAACAATGACATTCGTACCTGACAACCTGTTTGAAGGAACTCCAACAGTTGGTACAACCAGACTCAAAATCGGTATTATATGTAATGATAATGTGTGGGATACAATCACCGTATCAATTAACAACTTCGAGACTGATGAAAGATACGAATCTCTGACAATTGACCTCCAGGGCAATATCAGAGAAGAAGGAGTTCGTATACCGAGATCCATCAGATCAACCATCTATGAATACATCGATGAGATCGATCTTGCAATCAACCCCGAAGAAGAATGACTGTGAATATTCCGGGGATTATCCCCGGAATATATTTTTATTTTTTAACAACATTAAAGTATATGATTGGGCATCGTCAAGCGGTAAAGATAATAGAACAGGAAGGAAGATATTCATGGATAATGTTTATGACATATTTAATAAATTTATGACAACATATAATTTGTATCCACAACCAATTCCTGGTTATCCGGGATATCAGTGTGACCAATTGGGTAATGTTTTTCATCCAGATGGACACAAGATAGTTCCGTTTAATTCGAATGGATACAAACAAGTGTTAGTATTCGATATAAACCACAAAAATATGTAAAGGGTGTTCATCAGTTAGTGTCACAAACTTTTGATCCAGCTTATTATGATGGATGCATAGTTCATCATCGTAATGAAATAAAGAGTGATAACTATCTTGAGAATCTTGAAGTAACATCTAGATCAGAACATTCCAGACATCATGCTGATCCATCGAATTTGATTGCATATATGAGACAGCGTGGTCCCCATAATAAAGGACAAAAGATGTCGGATGAGTTTAGAGAACATTGCAGAATTGCTGCATTAAATAGAAAACCATCCAATACAACATATCATGGCAATCAGTATGTAGATCAATATGGAAACTGGAAGGTGTTTATAAACTATGACTACAATGACTTCTTTAATAAATGTCGGGATATGACCAATAGATGTGTTAGATAATTCCACGTAGCAAAGAGGTAAATGCGGTGGGCCTTGACCCCATAATTCGTCCGTTCGACTCGGACCGTGGAAACCAACGAGGTGTATTCCTCAAAACATCATCCAGTGAAATTTATCCAACACTGGAGAGTGTCTCTTTCAATGGTTTAGGAACTGGTTTAACCATTCCAACTCATTCAATCGTTTTTCGATTGTCTCCTTAACTTATATGCTTGGGTGTTTTCTATACCGGCATCCAACCACCTTTTCATTTTCATCTTTGTTTACCCGGGTTCATTCCCGGGTAATCTATTTTTTCATAATTCCACATTTATATTATTTAATTGCAATACGAATGTATTGTTAATAATTAATGTTGGAGGAAACAAAAAATGATAATCGTAAAACTTATTGAATTCATAAAAGGTATACTTGGATTTTTATCCGGAATGCTTTTTGCACTGAGATAAGGAGGAAAATAAAATGCAAATATTATTAGAAGACAAATCACTCGCAGAAAAGATAGCACATGTAGATGCTGTAGAATGTGTGGCATCGAGTGGTGATCATTATGGATATGATGCATTTCATAATGTCACAATTACAGAAGACGGTCTCGAATTTGATGTAGATTTCTACATTGGAGACCCATATGAAGTCGACTGGGATATGTCAATGCTTGATACGGAAACCATCAGATTCAGATTTGATGAATCCGATCTGGAACTTATCAAAGAGAGTTCTAATGCTAAAGAACTCGATCAGACAGTTCATAAACTCTTTACAACATACATCGATAATCTCAATAAAGAATTGAGTTCTTTAATCGGTGAAGGATATGTTGACTTTCAGACAATGATTCATTATAATGGATATGCTGAAATCATCAGAAGTTGGAAGACTCTTGAAGTTCGTGACGGTTGGCAGATAGCATGTCCAGAAAATTACAATGCATCATCCTGTGTAAAACGTGGTGACAGCGATTGGGGAATACTCCAGTTCATATGGGGAACGGCTGTATATAAGTTTGGAGACTATGGTACTTCACCAAGATTCGGATGGATAGATACAAATAAACATCCGGAGTTCTATGAGTGGATAGATGCCATCTGTTTAGATGATATAAAATATTCATTCAAGACAGATGAACATACCGATGAATTTAGAAAGGTAGTGAAGAACCTTGGACTCAACAGTAATAAAACCAATATGAATTGAGGTGAATAAGAATGGTTATAAATGATATTGAGGTTATTCCAAAGACAGAAAAAGAAACGGAATACATTAGTAAAGAACAGGAGTTAACAATATTCAACTGGGGAATCGGTTTAAAGTTTGAGGCGACTGTAAACTTTGATGAATACTGTTGGATATTTGGAGACAAACGACCGGAGAAATTCGATACTGCATTCCAGATTGCATTGTATGAATTTCTGAGAAACTATATCGTTGATGACGATGATGATGACGAGGAGGAAAATGAAGATGAATGAGCATATCAAAATAAGTGGTAACACACCATTAAACTGTGAGACACTGAAGAAAGGAAATCTGTATTGTATCAGATTACCCGATCCGAGAACCATGATCGGTGTATTACGTAAGGCGACAATTCTGACTCTGGAGTTTGATCTGATTATGATCGACGAATATGTAGTTCGTAAACCTGAGTCATTTGAACTTCCAGTAATGGATATTGTAAATGATGAGGATGATTTTTGTACAAAAGTATTCCCATTATCATCAGACGAAGTAATACATTTAATGTTCCCATGGGTGACAGATAATGAAACTGTATAAAGATCCAAATGCGAAAAAACCGATTAATATCAAGGACATTGTGTATATGACATCACAACTCGACAAGTTCGTGAAGTTATATGACAAATGTATATGGGAACAAGATACGGAACAACAAGAAACGATCAAAAAACTTGGAACAATAGTTGATATGTTAAAACGTAGAGACTATGAAACGTTGTTCGAAGATTATGTTGGAATGATATCGTATGATGTAACCAATGTGAAATTCGAACCTGAAGAAATTAAAGCGTGGCATGAATTCTTTGGACGTAATGGAATGCCACATTAAACGAAACGAAAGGACTGATAACATTGGACATCACAAAATTCAAATCATTCGTAATTGAAAAATTACTACTATCACTGGTACATAGGCACACCATTCGTGATATTGTAGTAAACGATAATAAGTTTTCAATATCAACAGAAACCCATATCATCAATGGTATTGAAACTGAATCTAATGGTGTTCAATGTTTATCAATCTATATTGAACGTAATGGACAATCGGAGATTCTGATTAAATTATTCTATTCGGATATTAATAAATATTATGAAATGAATAAATCCAGAATCTCAACATTTGATGCAGATGTAATATCACCATTGAACAACGTGTTTGATGATTGGGATCGTGGTCGATTGACCGTCATATCATTTGACCAACGTGATCCGATTGCGAATCTATTTCGTTATCGAATTGCCATATCTCAACAGAATAAAATGTTGATTGCCAAATCCAAGAGTGGATTCTATTATGCATTCTTGGATACTGACATGAAACAATTTATCGAGAATCGGTTCAATGGTGTTGCATCAAACATTATCCTGAGGAGGTTAACCGATTTGAAATACGAACCCATCACACCCGAGATGCCGTTCCAACCCGCAATTGAATTGTTTGAAGATGAGGTTCAAAAACCCGTTGACAAACCATTTAAATATGCACCAGTGGTCGTCCATGAACGCCCATTGTATTGGATGAAATCACCGACTCGTGATGTGTGGATTGTTATATTGGATTGTGACAAGAATCATTGTCGTTCATGTTATATGGACATGGAACCAAACATGTGTCATTCTGAATGGTCTGGTTACAGTGTCAGAAAAACAAATGTTCATTATAACAATCATCTGCATCGTTACCAAATCATTCGTGGCAAAGACTGCGTTGATATCACCCATTTATTAAAACGATAAATATCACACCCGGGTTTAACCCGGGTGTACATAAATTTATCACGAAAGGAAAATGTAAAATGAAATTTAAACATCGTCCCATATGGATATATAACGTCACAATCGATGACTTCAAAATTGATGACATTCCTTCGGCGGCAAGAGCATTCATCCAGAGGGGAGTAATTCCACGGCTCGAAAAGAATGGTTTCGAGTGTGACGAGTTCGATGTCATGGTATGTTTTGGACCGCGACCCGATACAATGAATCTCAATTTCATGTTGTTCAAAGAACATAAGATTGGATTACTGGAGATATCATTGCCATCCAAACTGGATCAATATGAGATACGTGAGAATCTGAATGATTTGATTGCCGATGCTTTGGAACCAGAATACCATGATGTTATCAAATGGACCCAGGACGAAGTCAATCTCAGATACTTGGAACTCTTCATCGAATGTATAAACAAACCAACTGAAGAAATATTTAAAAACGGTTTGATCAATATATCATTGTTCTTGGCAGCAACAAATGATGAAAAATATGTTCGTTCAACGTCTGTATATCATAATGGTATTTTCAGAGGTATTGTTGAACAAGAATTCATACGCGACATTATCGATGTTGCCAAAGATGATCTTATGGAATTCATGACTGAAGAACGTATGATGTTAATCAGATCAAAGTATAATCGGTTTTATCAGAAATACATGCTTCTGCATCCTAATACCTACCTGGATTGGAAAATGAAATCGGAGGATTACAATGCCGAACACAAAATACATGAATAAAGAAAACATCCAACCGTTTATGACAACATCTTGTCAAATCGTGTTCTCAACAAAATTCACCCCATCCGAAATCAATGATATGTTGTTCAATGATGAAACATTGAAAGAAACATTCAAATCAAGATGGGTGTTGTGTCGAATTGGTGAATATGATGACATCAGATGTGGTTATTATTCATATGAACGATTCATCACAAAATACTCTCGTCCGTGTGTGATGATAGATGATATCGTTGAAATGGATCATACATATTTGGCAAATATAACTGTACCAGATCAATATTTGTCAATATTCAATGGAATAAAACAACCCGTCATACATCCGGTTGTTTTAGGAGATTTAAAAACACGATCCGGATTTAAGATTGCGTACTTTGTATTGTATGACAAATCCGAATTGAAATCAGAAAATATATATTCCGGAAAACCATGGGACTACATGCCCAATGTTGAATTTAAACCTAAGGAGGATAATTATGAAAAATAAATGGTTCAGAAAGAAAGAGAAAGGACTCGAAATGAGATTAAGCTATGCAAATTTCATATGCATGAGAATGACGACATATGATTACACTAAAGGATTATCCATGGTACTTGATTCAATCAAAGGAGAATATTACTTTGATCCAAGAGCATATCATCGTGCTCTCGCATATCACAGACACACAATTGTAATCCCCGAAGCCAGAGAGATGAGAACAAAATACATCAACCGTGGACGTATGTTTTATGGTAAGAACTTTACATGAGGTGATTGAATGAATAAGCGTATTAAAAAGAAACACTGCATGTATGGTGAAGTATACTTAAAATCGTACGATCGACAATATGGTTTACCGTTTGCATGGTTTGAGTTGTGTGAGAAGATTCGAAATGATCTTGGACATCGAATCGGTAAAAGGAGATACAAACTGTTACAACGGTATTTTCATCGTAAATATTATTGGTCCGAGAAACAGATCCGGAGCTTTTGGAATAATCCTGTATATATACTCAAAGATTGTGGAACTCCAGATGTGTTTTATGGTATGATGGTGGATACCATTGTTACCGAACGTGAAAAATATGAAGATGCTATGGTATTAGATTATCTTGAAGAACGAGGTGATTAAATGAAACTCAATATCAACAAATATCTGGTGTCCTATAAACGTGGACCATCAGTGACAGTTAAAAATGTCAAAGAAATCTCAATTGCAACAAAGGTATTTCTTAAACAGACAGAAGAAACTTTAAAACATGAAGGTGTCAATGTTAAAGAATATACACCGTTGATCAGACCCGTTCATGGTACAACTCTGAATCTGCAGATGTATGTATTAAATGATATGGCATTATTACATATGGAGGTTCCATATATAGCATTTATGGATGACTATGATGGAATGAAAACTGTTGAGAATTTCAACAACATGAAATTGGAACTGATAACAGAACTGCAGATGGAGGAAATGAAAAATGAAGAAACGTGTTAAAAGGAAACACTATAATCGTTTCAAACGTTCATTCTTACGTTATCACGAGTGGGAATATACCAGAATGATGAGTATCAAATTATTGTCGAACGGTTTCATTCCAAAACGTCGAAATCTTCGCCGTGTTGTAGAATATGCATGGCGACATGGAACCATATATGGATCTTGTTGGAGGAAATGAAAATGAATAAACGTATCAAAAAGAAACGCATGCCACGTTTCAATCTTAGAGTGATCGGGTATAGCTTCTTTGAACTTGAACAAACATTAGGACATGATATCGATCATAAAATAAAAAGATCACTGGCAAATCGTAGGTACCGCGAACATCGAAAAGAACCAAATAACACTGAAATGGTTGAATTCACAACAAGCATGTTGGAGGAAATGATGTTGCTAATTGATAAATCATTTTATCCAATGATGGATTATTATGAAAACGAATCAATGGAGGAAATCAGTAATGAATAAACGTATAAAGAAAAAGAAGTCACATCCGCTTCTGAATCCGGTAGCGGTTGCATACATCGTTGCGACAAAAATAAACGCCCAGTGTCCGGGTTTCGCATCAGATTTTAAATTAACACATCGGAATCTCAAAAGATGTTTGATGTATCATTACTATATACTCAAACACAACCGGAAATCATTATCACATTTATACTATACAGTACCAATGTTGAACAAAAGATATTACTCACCGGAATTGTGGTTTTATGCAATTTGTAGATCCCACAGACGGTATAATGGTGATCATGATCATCCGGTTGGTGGTGAACACGTCATGTATACTTCAACAGAATCTGCATTCAACTCAAACGACCACGGTCAGTCACAGGCTGAGACACCTCAGCTTACAATCGACTTCAACCCTCAGTTTGTTCAGTCAGAATATGTAGATGAGCTTGCAGAAAAATATAAGCGACTGTTTACATCATCTGGTGTTCAGTTTGCGCCACGCATTTATGATGGTAGAATCATCAGTATTGATCTTTGTAAGGAGGAAAATTAATTATGTCTGAAATTAATGAAGTAAAAACATACATCTGTATCACACTCGACATCAATACACGTTTTATTGATGTGATCGATGTGTGCACAACCATTGAAGATGGTAAGATGGCATGTATGAAACATATGGATTCATTGGCAACAGATGATGGTCATGTTGATGAAGTCCATTACACAAAATGGGAACCAACAAAAGCGGATACTGGTATATGTATGAGATATACATTCTATGATAAAGAGGGTAATCCCAAGGGTTCAGGTATTTTGATTGTCATTGAATTTATCCGTGATTTAACAGATATCATGAACAGATTAAAAGATACAAAGACTCTGAATTTGGATCCCATAGGACCTATTACCCATGTGAAGCCAAACAATGCATACATGGAATACAATTTCAGATTCCTGTCAACAAAAATTCATAATGGTACAGAAAGTGTCATTATTAATGCAGCTGAATTCAGACGGGGAAGTCCATATATCATCATGCCGGCTGATGGACGTGTGGTGTATGGAATTGCAGCATATGGTAATAACGATCAAATGGTCTTCCTTACCACAATTGATGATCCGGAAGATAAAAATTTCGGTAAACCCAGAGAAATAACAATAACTGCAAAAGATCTTTGTAGTTGTATAAAGATAAAATATATCGGTATGATAAAAGGAGAATTATGATGAACAATGTAACTATGAGAGACGATAGACTTGTCTGGAGGCGTTTTGCCGTGCTTAGAGCAGAAGCAGACAAAAAATATGCTGATGATCCTGTGATGGCAAAGAAGGTAAAAGGAACATTATCAACAACTGCATTAATC
>ERZ795059.6042-NODE-6042-length-10847-cov-5.853688_pt1 | contig 10847 bp, 6 predicted proteins | sample MGYA00375143_ERZ795059 | MGnify/ENA primary metagenome ERZ795059 (study PRJEB30188, sample SAMN05720168) | activated sludge metagenome | isolation source: Anaerobic digester | place: USA | collected 2015-01-07 ... | reverse complement strand
TCCCCGCAGGTCAGCGTTTCGTCTGTCGCGAGTAAATCGAGGCGTTGCGCTCACACTCGACGGCTGGCTTGACGGACGGTAGAATGCTCTGCTGTTGTTTGGCGATCCAGCTTCACGGACGGAAGATCCGGCAGGCAGGAGAAGGCGACAACCTCTGGAGTACGGGGCTTCCGGCGTGGCGGTTGAACGAGCACGAAGACGCGCACGCCGTTGGCGTTGCGGTTAGACGAGTACGGTTGCGGCCGGGGGCTGCGTTGGGGTTTCCATCATGAAGGTGATGATCGTGGGTGCCGGCGAGGTGGGGTTTCACATCGCCGAACTGCTCAGCCGGGAACGGCATGCGGTGACGGTCATCGAGCGGGACCCGCAGCGTGCGGCAGAGCTGCGCAAAGAGCTGAATGCGCTCATCGCCGAGGGGAACGGGGCGAGCACCGAAGTGCTGGAGGCCGCGAACGTCTCGGACATGGAATTGTTCATCGCGGTAACGGACCTGGACGAGGTGAACCTGATCGCCTGCCTGCTGGCGCACGATCACGGGGTGCCGCGGATCATCGCCCGCATCAAGTCCCTGGAATACACCAAGGCGGAGTGGAATCGCAACGCCGCGCGGTTGGGGATCGGGTTGATCATCAATCCCCAAATCGTGGTAGCCGAGGAGATCATCCAGTCGGTTTCGTACACCGCGGCTTGCGAAGTGGCCGAGTTCGCCCGCGGCCGCGTGGTCTTCCTGGGCTACCCCATCGGCCAGAACAGCCCGCTGGCCGGGGTCTCGATGCGCACCTTGGGCGAGATTCGGGGCCTGTATCGCATGGTGGTCACGGCCATCAGCCGCCAGGGCCGGACCATCACGCCGCGCGGCGAGGACGCGGTGGAACCGGGCGACACGCTGTATTTCGTCTGCAGCAAGCGCGACCTGCCCGCCGTCACCACGCTATTCGGATTCGAAGAGTGGGAAACCAAGAGCATCTTTGTGCTGGGCGGCGGCAAGGTCGGCTCGGAAGTCGCCGCGCGGCTGGCCAAGCAGAGGTACCGCGTCAAAATCGTGGAGCGCGATCCCGCGGACTGCGAGGACCTGGCCGCACGCCTGGAGGGCGTCCGCGTGCTGAACGCCAAGGGCACCGACATCGAGACGTTGAAGAACGAGGGGCTGGGCAGCGCCGACGTGTTCATCGCGGTCACGCAGGACGACCAGTCCAATATCCTGTGCTCGCTGCTGGCCAAGCGGCACGGGGTGCGGCGGGCCATCGCGCTGGTGAATCGGCCCGAGTTTGTGAACCTGGCGCCCACGCTGGGGATCGACGTCTGCATCAGTCCGCGTCTGGCCACGGCCAGCGCGATTCTGAAGCACGTCTGGCAGGCGGAGGTGGTCAGCATGGCGATGGTCGAGCAGTGCGATTCCGAGGTCATCGAATTCTTGCTGCCGGCGGACAGCCCGATCCTGCACCAGCCGCTCAAGGCGCTGGACATTCCGGCGGGTTGCGTGGTGGGAGCCATCGTGCGCGGCGACGGGGCGATTGTGCCTTTCGGCGAGGACCATTTCGAAGCGGGCGATCACGTGGTGGTGTTCAGCCTGCCGGAGGCGACTTCGGAAGTGGTGAAGTTTTTCTCGTGACGTGGCCCCATGAATCTTCGCTTGACATTACGCGTCCAAGGCGGCCTGCTGATCTTCCTGGCGGCGATGCTGCTGACCCCCGTGCCCTTCTCGCTGGCCCATCCCCGCGCCGGGGCGTGGCACGACGGAGCGTTCTGGGCGTTTCTGCTGGCTTCCCTGATCGCCTTGGCAGTCGGCCTGGCCCTCTACCGGCGTTTCCGGACGGACGACGAGATGACGTACCGCGAGGGCTTTGCCATCGTCACCTTCGGTTGGATTTCGTACGCTTTGTTCGGCGGTCTGCCTTACCTGCTGGCCGAGGTGAACGGGATCAGGGGCTTCGCCGATGCGTTCTTCGAGGCGATGTCGGGCTTCAGCACCACCGGTTCGACGGTGATCACCGGTTTGGAGCGCGTCCCGCCGAGCATCCTGTTCTGGCGCGCCATGACGCAATGGCTGGGCGGCATGGGCATCATCGTGCTGAGCCTGGCGATCCTGCCGTTTTTGGGCGTGGGCGGGATGCAGTTGTTCGAAGCCGAATCGCCGGGGCCGACCAAGGACCGGCTGAGTCCGCGGATCCAGGACACGGCGAAGGTGTTGTGGGGCGTGTACGCGATCCTGACGCTAACCGAGGCCCTGTTGCTGTGGGCCGGCGGGATGACCGCCTTCGAGTCGCTGTGCCATGCGTTTACCACGATGGCCACCGGCGGTTTTTCCACGCGGGATGCCAGCATCGCCGCGTTCGGCGGCTATACGCACGTCGTGATCGGGATGTTCATGCTGCTGGCGGGCGTGAACTTCTCGCTGCATTTCCACACCTTGCGAGGCCGCCCCGGCCGGTACTGGCAGAGCGAAGAGTTCCGCTTCTACCTGGCCTTGATCGCCAGTTCGACGGCCGTCATCACGGTCTTGATCGTGCTGCAGCGTGACCTTCCCGGTCACGCGCTGGTCAAGTTTCGGGACGCCGCCTTTCAGACGGTTTCCATGATGACCACGACCGGGTACGCCACGGCCGATTTCGAGACCTGGCCGGCCATGGCCCAGTACTTGCTGGTGGCGCTGATGTTCGTTGGCGGTTGTGCGGCTTCGACCGGCGGCAGCATCAAGGTGGTCCGCATCCTGTTGTTGAGCAAACACGCCTTCCTGCAACTCTCCCGGCTGATCCATCCCCGCGAAGTCCGCAGTCTGAAGTTGGACCACAAGCCCGTGTCGCGGGAGGTGATTCAAAGCGTGCTGGGCTTCTTCGCCCTGTTCGTCGCCATCTTCTTGCTGGGTTCCCTTCTGATGGCCGGCATCTTGCCGCCCGGCGCCGACGGCGCCCCCGATTTGGTCACCGCCGGCACAGCCGTCATTTCCGCCCTGGGCAATATCGGGCCGGGCTTGGGGACGGTGGGCCCCACCGAGACCTACACCCACCTGCCGGCGGCGGGCAAACTGGTGCTGGCCGCGTGCATGCTGGTGGGCCGCCTGGAGGTGTTCACCGTGCTGGTGCTGTTCTTCCCCTCGTTCTGGCGCAAGTAGCGCTGGTGCCACCCACATCATGTCGTCGTTTGGGCTCGGTTCGATCCAGTGCAGCTGGTTCTCCCAGATGACGTCGCCGAACAGGCGGACGCCGCGTTAGCGGAAACGGTCCGTGGCCGTCGTGGCTGCCGGCTCCAGGACTTCCGAGCGGCGGCGGGGTTTTTCGGGGCTGGCTTGCGGTTCCGCCGCAGATTCTTGTCGGCCGGAAAAGATTCGCTGCAGGAAGGCTCTGACGTCCAGCACCAGACTGAACAGCAGGGGGACGACGACCAGGGTGAACAGGGTCGAGAACACCAACCCGCCGACCACGACCGCGCCCAGGCCCCGATACAGCTCGCTGCCGGCGCCGGGGGCCAGCACCAGGGGCAACATGCCGAAGACGCTGGTCAGCGTCGTCATGAAGATCGGCCGGATGCGGCTCTTGACCGATTCGCGGATCGCCTCCCGCGGCGGCAGCGGCTCGCAGAAATCGTGCTCGCTTTCCCCCAGGCCGCGCATGAAGTTCAACGCCTGGTGGACCAGCAAAATCGCGTTGTTCACCACCACGCCGATCAGGATGATGAAGCCGAGCATGGTCAGCGTGTCCAACTGCTGGGTGGGGTCCAACTGGCGGACCAGTCGCAGGCCGACGAAGCCGCCGACCGTGGCCAGGGGAACGCTGAACATGATCACAAACGGATACAGCCAGCTCTCGAACAGGGCGGCCATCAGCAGGTAGGTGATCACCAAGGCCAGGAACAGCCGGCTGAGTCCCACGCTTTTCAGCGAGGGCAGATTCCAGCCGTCCCAGCGGCCCAACAACGCCGTGCGGACCTGGGTGAGCTTGTCGGCATTGCCCGCCAGGTTGACTTGCACGTCGGCCGTCATGCCGCCGGTGCGGCGCAGTTCGGCGACCAGTTCCAAAATGACCGCCTGGGCCTCTTCCAACGCCATCTCGGGGGGCGGGTTGACCGTGAACGTGACGGCCCGCCGTTGTTCCACGCGGCGGATGGATTGCGAGGCGTCGGCTTCCACGAAATGAACCAACTCGCCCAAGGGCAGAATCGTCGCTTGGCCGCCGCTCTCCTGAATGGCCAACGGGGCGTCGGCCAACTGGTCGGGCGTCAGTTCCAATCGTTGATCTCGGATCAGCACCAGGTCGATGTTGTCGCCCTCGTAGCTGAAGTCGCCGACGATCGCCCCGTCGACCAGCGCGCGGGCGGCCAGCGCGAGCGACTGGACGTTCAATCCCAACTCCTTGGCGCGGACCTGGTCGATGAGGATCAGCCGCTCCGGACCGGACTCGTTGAAGGTCATCGGATCGCTGCGCACGGCGAACTTGGAGAACGTGTCCATCAGCCGCGTCTGCAACGCAGCGGCGCTGCTTTTGAGCCGCGTCAGGTCGGTGCCGACGGTCTCGACCTCGACCGAGTTGGAGCCGCCCGCATTGCGGCCGAAGATCGACCGTTGGGAGGCGTAGCCGTAGCTGCCGGGGATCTGGCTCATGGCCCGGTTCAAGATGGCCTTGACGGGACGGACGTTTTCCGGGTCCTTGCTGGTGGTCATCATGAACACCCGCCCGCGGGAGACGACGAAGAAGAACTCGTCCAGCACCGGGACGTTGGTAATCGGCTTGCCGGTTTGCACGTCGACCAGGGGCGCGATCTTGCCGGCCTCTTCCGAGGTCCGGGCTTCCCAGTAGGGCCGGATCGCCGCCTCCAGCCGCTCGGCCACAAGCGTGTTCTGTTCCATCGAGTAGCTGGGCGGATTGAACATCATCCCGGAAGTGAAGTTCTTGTTGCCGTCCGGCAGGTAGCTGGCCGGCAACATCAGCATCCAGCTGGCGACGACGGCGACGACGGTAATGACCGCGATGACGACCAGACGGAGCCAGACTCCGGCCAGACTGGGAAAGGTCATCACGTGGATCAAGCGGGAGAAGGCGTTGGTGCCCCAGGCCAGCACGGGGGCCAGCCCGAACAGCGAATGGAGGGCCGTGCCCAGCGGGCCCCGCGGTCCGTGGCGGTGCCGCAGGAACCTGGCGCCGGCCGTCGGGATCACGCTGATGGACACCACCAGCGACAACACCACCGCGGCGCAGATGGCCAACGCGATGTCGTAGAACAGTTGGCCGACCTCTTCCTTGATCGTCAGCACGGGCGCGAACACGGCGACCGTGGTCAAGGTCGAGGACAAAATCGCGCCCCAGACCTCCTTGGTCGCACGATAGGCAGCCTCGGCGGGCCTCTCCCCCAGCGCCAAGTGGCGGTCGATGTTCTCCAGCACGACGATGGCGTTGTCGACCACCATGCCGACGGCGAAACTCAAGCCCGCCAGCGAGATCACGTTCAGATTGCGGCCCGTCAGGGCCATGACCACGAACGTCCCAATGACCGAAATCGGGATGGCCACGGCGATGATCAGCGTCGGCCGCGTGCTGCGGAGAAACAGCAGCAGGACGATCACGGCCAGGCTGCCGCCCAACACCAGGTTCTCCTGAACCAGTCCGACGGCCCGATGGATGTAGTACGTGTCGTCCACAACCAGCCGCAGGTTCAATCCGTAGCGGTCGTTCTTGTACGACTTCAGGACCCCGCCGGGGGCATTCAACTCGTCCATCGCCTGGCGGACTTGCTCCATGATCGTCAGGACGTTGGCCCCGGTTTCCCGTTTGACGAACAGGGTCATCGAGGTCCCGCCTTTGCACTGGTCGAAATGGACCTTCTTTTCCAGGGACAGGGCCACCTCGGCAATGTCCCGCACCCGGATCGGCGCGCCGTGGTCGTCGTACTTGACGACGGTCTGGCGGAGCGGTTCGAGCGAATCGTACTGTCCGAGGACGCGGAAGCGGAAGTCCTGGCGCCCGTGGGCCAGATCGCCGGCCGATTCGTTGATGTTGTCCGCCTGCAGGGCGTTGCGCAGTTCCATGACGCTGATGCCCCGCTGGGCCAGGGCCGCCGGATCGAACCGCACCTGCACCTGGTGCTCGCGGCCGCCAAAGATGCCGATCTCCGAGACGCCGGGGATTCGTTCCAGGACGGGCTTCACGTAGCGGTCGGCATGATCGTAGAAATCGGCCACTTCATAGTTTGGATCATCGGCCTGCAGCAAACAGTAGCCCACGGCGTCGTCGCTGGCGCTGTCGGAGGCCCGGATCACAGGGCGATCGACGTCGGCGGGATAGGACGGGACTTCATCCAAGCGGTTGGCCACCTCCTGCAGTGCCCGCGAGATAGGAAACCCGATGTTGAACTCCAGCGTGATGTACGCCTGGCCCAGTTGGGCCGTGGAAGTCATCTTCCACAGCCCCTGGAGCGTCTTCAGCTTCTCCTCCTGCTCCACCAGGATCGACTTCTCCACTTCCTCCGGGCTGCGGCCCGGCCAGACCGTGCGGACCGTCACCACGGGACGCTCGACGTCCGGGGTCAGCTGAATGGGAATTGCGGTCAAGGCAATGATCCCAAACAGAATCACCAGGATCACGCCGACCGCGACCTTGACCGGGTTCTGAATGGAGAACCGGATGAAATCCACGATCAGTCCTCCGCGAGAGTCACAATGCGCACCGACTGGCCAGGCGTCAGGCGTTCGGCGCCTTCGATGACGACCGAGGTGCCGTCGCCCAGCAAGCGGCGCCCCGCCTCGGTTTCCGGTTCGACGGCGTACTCCGTCGGCATGCGGGCCGTGATCGTCACTGGCACGGGCTGGACCTGCACGTCCTCCCCCTTCGCCGCGGGCTCCTTTGCCGCGGGCACAGTGACCCACACCGTCGAGCCGTCAGGCCGCACGAGGACGGCATCGCGGCCGACGACCAGCGCCTCGCGCTCCGCATCGGTGGCGATCGAGGCCGTCACGCTCATCCCCACTTTGATGCGTCCGCCTTGATCGTCCAGGCGCACGAGCACCGGAAAGGTGCGCGACGCTCCGGGGCCGTAGGGGGTCACCGAAACGACCGTCCCGCGGACGTCTTCCGCCAGGGGATCGATCCGGATTGGCAGAACTTGTTCCAGTTCGATCAGATTGACGATCGACTCGGGAACCATCAGCTGCGCGTCCACTGGTCCGCGGGAAACGATGTCTACGATCGGATCGCCCGGCGAGAGGTAGCCTCCCAGTTCCGCCTGCTTCTGGACGACCGTGCCGTCGAACGGGGCCAGAATGACGGATCGCGACATGCGTTCGGTCTCCTCCGCCAAGGCCGCCTCTGCCTGCGCCAAGGCCGCCTCCGCCTCCGCCGCTTTGGCCTCCAAGTCCTGGACTGATGCCTGCCGCGACTCCAGTTCGCTGTCCGTCACCACGTTGGTCTCGCTCAGCCGTGTCTCGCGCCGCAGTTCCGCCCGTTGATAAGCCAGTTGCGCTTGCGCCGAAGCCCGTTGCGCTTTCGCGGAAGCCACTTGCGCCTCGCTGCGCTCCGCGGCCAGACGGCACCACACATCGTCGACCCGCGCGAGGACCGTCTTGCCGGCGGTCACGGGCGTTCCCCGATCGACCGGCAGGTCGATGATCTTGCCCGTCACCTCGCTGGCCACCGTGACTTTGCGGACCTCGACCAGACGGCCGATAATCGAGCGTTGCGGTTGGATCTTCTTCCGCTGGGCCACGCTCACGCGGATCAGCGCCGGCGGGGCCTGGCTGTTCGCGTCGCCGGCTTGCGGATCGACCCGTTCCAGTTGCCCCTTGAGGAATTCCGGGTCCTGCAGTTGCGCGTGTACGCTGCGCCACACCGCCCAACCGCCCGCCACGCCACCCAGCAACAGCGCGCTCAAGCTGAGCGATCCCAGCAGCACCAGCCAGCGTTGACGTGATTCATTCATCGGCGGGAGTCAGTCCAAATGCGGGGCGGGAGAGCCGTGGGCAACCGACTTGGCAGCGTCCGCCCGGAAACTATCTGTACGGTCTCCGGAAGTAGGACAGCTTGGCCATCCGTCCGAGGAGAATCGAACCGCTTATTCCTGTCGGGACGCTTGGCGGCGGTTGCCGACATTTACACTGTACCCAGTCCTTGCCGGAGCGTCCAGCTTCGGCGACTCTGTTTTTCGCCTCCGTTTCGACTCCAGAACCCCGGCTTTTCCGTTATTTCGACGATTGCAGGATCTCGACGGCTGGAGTATCCTTCTCGCTCAGGTGACACAAGAGCCGAGCGGCGTCGCGCCGTGTGGAACAAATGCTTCTTGTCCTCTTGGGGGCGTTGCCATGCAACAACTGGTCCAAGGTATCCACCATTTTCAGAAGATCGGCTTTCGTGAGCGGGAAGCGTTGTTCGGCCGGCTCCAGCACGGGCAGGAGCCCGAAGCCTGCCTGATCACCTGTGCGGACTCGCGGATCGTCCCGAACCTGATCACGAATTCGGAACCCGGCCAGTTGTTCATCGTGAGAAACGTGGGCAACATCGTTCCTTGCTATGGCACGAGCAACAACGACGCGTTGGCCGCGGTCGAATACGCGGTGGTGGAATTGGGAATCGAGGACCTGATCGTCTGCGGCCACACCGGTTGCGGCGCCATGCAGGCGTTAGTGAAATCCGTGGAGGCAAGCGGGCCCAGCCGGACACCGCTGGTGATGCATTGGCTGCGTCACGCCGATGCGACGCTCCAAATTGTGCGCGACCACTACGGGCACCTGCAGGGAAAACCGCTGATCAATGCGGCGGCCCAGGAAAATGTGCTGGTCCAGTTGGAACATCTGCGGACCCTGCCGGTGATCGCTTCTCGGATTTCCTCCGGGCGGGTGCGGTTGCACGGCTGGATGTACAAGATCGACAGCGGCGAAGTGTTCTACTACGAGTCCGAGGCGGGCCAGTTTGTCAAGTTCGGCGACACGCAGGCCACGGCCGGCGACGGGATCGCTGTCGCCGGGCGGAAAGGATAGTGCGCATCCGCGGCAGCAGCCCGGCTGTTCCGGAAGAGCCGGGCTGCGTTTCACCCGCGAGGGCTTCTTTTCACCTGCGCCCCCTGAACATTCAGTGAAATCGTCTCATGGCATCGACACCGTCTCTGACCGATGGACCTCGCGCTTCCGCCGCCGGCCTGACCGCCGTCGTGGCAGCTCAGATCGCCGCGCTGGGCTCGTTCGCAGCTTTTCTATTGGGTGTCCTGGGCAGTCTCGAATTCGCCTCTCCCGGAAGGCGAAGGCGGGGCGGCGGCCGGCATGCCGGCCGCCGCGGCGACGACCTCAAACACGCGGCCGCGGCGGACGCGCCGCACGGTGAGGGTGATGCCTTGCTCGCGAATGACGTCGCCGGGCTTGGGCGACTCGACCAACCGCCGCGTCAGCCACGCGGAAAGCGTCTCGGACAACGGTTCCAGCGCAGTCCCCAGGCGGGCATTGACTTCCGCCAGTCTCACGCCGCCACCCACGATCCAGGTGCCGCCGCTGAGGGCGTGCAGCAAGCGGGGCAAGCGGTCGAATTCGTCCTCGATCTCGCCCACCAACTCCTCCACCAAGTCCTCCAGCGCGACGATGCCCAGCGTCCGCCCCTGCGGGTCCTGCACCACGGCAATGTGGATGTGCTGCTCCACGAACAGCCGCAGCAGGTCGGCGGCCGAGTCCTCCGGCGCCGCGTGGTGCAGCGGCCGGATCACTCCCGCCAGACCCGTGTCGTTGGGATTCGTCCGCATGAAGTAGATCAGTTCTTTGAAGTTGACGTAACCGACGACGCGGTCCCGGTCGTTGTTCTCGCAGACGGGAAAACGGGTGTGGGCCTCAAAATGGGCCACGACCAGTGCCTGCGACAGTTCCATTGACGACGACAGGAAACTGACGTGCTGAACCGGAATCATGACCTCGCGGACGCGGAGCCGCGAGAGTCGCGTGGCGCCCTTGATGATCCGTTCCTGGTGGCTCGTGATCTGCTTGGCCAGGCGTGCGAGTCCGGCCAGCGCGATGATCTCTTCGACGCCGGCCCGCGGCTTGCCGGCGTCCGGCTTTCCCTCAAACGGCCGATTGATCCAGTGAATCGCGGCCAGAATCGGCCGGAGCGTGCGAATCAGGACGGACAGCGGCCGGGTAATCAACACGGCGATCGTCTGGTTGTACTTGACCCCCAGTGTCTTCGGCAGGATTTCCGTGAACTGCAGCATCAAGTAGGTGAAGACCAGGGAGAAAACCAGGATCCACTTGTCGCCGAACAACTCGTCGAACTCCGCTCCGGCCACGGACGCTCCGATCGTGTGGGCGGCGGTGTTCAGAACCAGAATGGCGGCGATCGGACGCTCGATGTTGTCCTTGAAACGCTGCCAGACCGCACCGATGGCCGGGCGTCGGACGGAAATCTGGGCCAGTTGGCTGGGGGTCAGGCTGAGCAGCGCCGCTTCCATCAACGAGCACATGGCGGACACCGACAAGGCTGCGAACACACTCAGAATGAACAGCCACATGACGCGTTCTCCCCTATCGGTTGACGTGGACGACTTTGGCAGGTGGGAAGCCGTTGAAGCAGGTCGACGACGCATGGCTGTAGGCGCCGATGTTTTCGCTGTACACCAGGTCGTCCAGTTCGAGGTCCGGCAGTTCTTCGGCCAGCGAGACCGTGTCCAAGGCGTCGCAGGTCGGCCCGAAGACGGCGCAGATCTGTCTCGGGCCGTCCCTCAGCGCCTTCAGATGGTACTGAATGTGGTCGAAGACGATGCCGGAAAACGTGTGATAGACGCCGTCGTCGATATAGTAGCACTGCTTGCCGTCGCGGACGGCCTTGCCGATCACGCTGGCCACCAGCGTGCCGGCCGTGCCCACCAGGAACCGGCCGGGCTCGGCCAGG
>ERZ795059.6041-NODE-6041-length-10847-cov-18.624907_pt1 | contig 10847 bp, 10 predicted proteins | sample MGYA00375143_ERZ795059 | MGnify/ENA primary metagenome ERZ795059 (study PRJEB30188, sample SAMN05720168) | activated sludge metagenome | isolation source: Anaerobic digester | place: USA | collected 2015-01-07 ... | reverse complement strand
CGAAACAGGCGCCGGGTCAATCGGCGGTGTTGACCAATCAGGAAACGCTTATATAACTGAAACGCAAAACGCGGGCGGCGGTCAGCCGCACGAAAATCGTCCGCCTTTTTATAATGTTGTTTGGATAATGCGCGTTAAATAAAAGGAGCTAAAAAAAATGCAAAACTATAAACCTGATTTAAACGACCCTGTTGAAATTACTTTTTCACAATTGATTGAAAAAATCAATAATAACAATGAATCGCTGCGCTCTAATTTTTCCGGAGAATCCGAACCGGAAAATTTTTGCGTAGGGCAATTATTCTATAATACTTCAACGCAAAAATTAACGCTTAAAACGGCGAGCGGCGTTGGAACGATATTGTTTGAAGGGAATTTTACTACAGATATGATTAGTGAAACTGAAACGCGGATTTTTATTACGCCTGCGGAAAAAACAAAGCTTGAGGGAATAGCTGAAAACGCAAACAACTATACGCATCCTGAAATGCATTCCGCAAGCATGATTGACGAAACTGAAACGAAAGTATTTGTTACGCCTGTTCAAAAAAGCAAAATTGATATTCTTGACAATTCCGGCGATGGAACAAAATTTCTTAGCGATGACGGAACATACCAAGAAGTTTCCGGAAGCGGTTCGGAAATATCTACCAACACATTAAAAAAATTATTTATATTATAAAAAAGCGGGGGATTAAAATGGCATTTGATTACAAAGTAATTAAAGATATTACATCTATATCAAACGAAGATGGCGTTATATATGCAAATCCGGCGGACACTAAAACATTCATAAGATTAATAATGCTGCATAACTATTCAGACGAAACTCAAAATGTGAAATTATATAAAACTGCGTCTGGAGTCGGGTCAACGGCTCGTAAATTTTACGACGAAGATTTACCGGCTAATGACACGCGCCAAATTGAATTTGCGATACCGGGTTTAATTTTATCGGCTGAAAATAATACTATCAACGCTGTCGCTGAAACTGCGGATAGCGTAAATATATATATCGCAGGCGGTGAAGAACAATGATAAAAGCTTTTCCTGTCAATGCTAACAACTTTGAAAAACTAACAAGTCCAAAACCAAGACAAGGAATTATTGTCGATAAGATGAATCGTAAAGAAGCGATTGATACAATATACGCATCGCGTTCCGCAGCGGAAGCGGATGGTTTGAAATACTATTGGAAATTTGACGAGATTGAAGGAACGTCCGCTTACGATGCTTCAACAAACGAATATCATTTATCGTCTGCGGCAGGCGTTACAATTACCAATTCGATTACAAGCGATGCGTCGCTTGGTCAAGCGCGAAATTTCAACGGCAGCAGTAGTTATTTAATTTCGTTGATTTCTGTCGCTAAACCAACAACTAAAATTATATTTGGAGCCGTGATTAAAATCACAACATTTAAAAATGATGGTATTTTGCTCGCATTTGGAAATTCAACGCAACATATTACAATCGGAACGCGAAACGCGAAATTACTGTTTTGGTGGGAAAACGGCAGTCATTATCATGACTATATTTCAAGCGGCGACATATTTACTCTTAACACCACTCATTTTATTTTACTCGAATTTAATCCCTACGGCGACGATGGCGTTGTGAATTCTAAATTATATATTGACGGAGAACAAAAAAATTCCCAAAAACAATATTGGGCTGGCGGCGCGGCAGTCCCTTCTTTGATTGATAGCGCTTGGCGGACAGGCGTTCATAGAGCCGATAATTCTAATAACTTCGCTGGTTATATTGACGAAATATTTATTTTTTATGATAAAGGTTTTTCAGATTTATCAATAACCGAAGCTGATTTTGTGTCGGCTCATTGCAATGTAGGAAAAGGAAAATATTTATTTTAAAGAGGCGTATAATGAAATATATTAAATTTATAAGTTCCTTCGATAATTTTCCTCAATCCACTTATGCCAAAAACGAAAAAGAAGAAAATGTGTTATTAGAACCGGCTCCTTTTGAAGTATTATATATCGCTCAAAAAGATTATAATAATCCGACTGAAATTATCGCGATAATAATTAATGCAGACGCTTCATTTGATGAATTTTATAATAATCTTTCCGTAGGCGATAAATTAAATATTAATGTATTAAATAAAAATGAATTCGATATATTCGCAGATAATTATATTCAAATATGTTCTCAAACTGATAATACTAAAACTTCATATCGAATTATTCAAGATTTTATTAACTCCAAAATGCTATTGGAAAATTGAAATTTAAACTTGTATTTTTTACCGTTTAAATTATATTTAATGCAAATTTAAATAATTATTTTTTTTAATAATATTAAAAAGATTGCGTTCGGTAAGTTTGATAAATTTTAAACTATAATAAAAAAATTTTTCTCAAACTACTTGAGAATTTTTCTCAAACTACTTGGAACTATATATCCATCGGATTTACGAATTTGCCATCAAAAACTTTTTTTTCTAATTTTTTGACTTTTTTTATTATTTTTATTATAATGCCAAAAATTAATAATAATTGTCCTAAGCCGAATTTCATCGGAAAAGGCTAACCGTAAAATTTGCTCTTAATCCTTTTCCGGAAATTCGGCTTTATATAAATATAATATTCGAAAATCGTTTCGCGATTTCTTAATCGTTTCACGATTTCTTAATCGTTTCACGATTTCTTAATCGTTTCGCGATTTCTTCGACTTTTTTTAAAGTTGAAGATTTAAAAAAGCGCCAAGATACCGTAATTTATATGGGTTTCAAAGCGCTTCAAAAAATATTCTTGACGTAAATGCAAGAAATTTATTGATAAGATACTATGCCGGATAAACCGGAAAAGTTTCCGCTTAACAAAAATATTCTTGTTGAAAAAATGAATATTTTTGTTAAGACTCTAATTTATCGGAGCATTATTTATGGAACAAAATAAAGGATATAAACTTGAAGAAATCGAATTTAAATCCGGAATTACGCGGAGAAATATCAAATTCTGGTGTTCGGTCTATAAAATCAAACCAAAAAAAATCGGCAGGTCAAATTATTATTCGGAACTTCAGTTTGAATTATTAAAGTTAATTAATTTTTTATCAGATTCGCATTATTTCACTCAAAAATATATAAAATTAATTGTGGATTACAATCAAAATCCTGATAAATTTGAATCCCTGCATAAATCCAGAGAATTGATTATTGAATTAAATAGGTTTTTTGCAGATAACGTTGAGTTGTTGAAATTAAATTTGAATATTTTTTCGTTAGACGAAAAAATGTTAAACGCTTACGGTTATCCTGTAAAAAAAAATGAAACGAATACTGCGATTAAAATTGAAAAATTAAAATCCGTTGAGAATAACGAAACTGAAAAACTAATATTCGAAAAAAACACTGCGAAAAAAAATCAAAAAATTAAAGCTGAAAAAAAATCGGTTCAGGTTCAACATCCAACTTCAGCCGAATCCGCCGCTCAACCGGTTTCTCAACCTGTCAAACAGCCCGTTCACCAACAAAAAAAATCCGAGCCTGAAAAAAACCTTAATCCGATAAGACAGGATTCATATTTATTGTAGACTGTTATATGTTAAAAACAAAAATTTCTTACGCGGCAGTATCTGCGGTTTTATTATTTTTATCGTTTCCTCCGTTCAATTATAGCTATTTTGTCTTTGCAGCTTTTGTTCCTTTAATAATATCTTTGGAAGATTCAACATACAAGCAAACCGTTATAATTTCAATAGTTTTCACAACGATTTTCACGCTTGGAATTTTAAGCTGGATTTATATTTATCATATAATAGCGCTGCCGGGAATACTTATAATTTTTAACGCTTATTTTTTAACGATGTTCTTTTTATACTCGTTTATAATTCGCAGATTATATTATATCGATATCCTTGTTTTTCCGATTGTATGGACTTCAATAGAATATTTAAGAAGCGCCGGTAATATGGGATTTCCATGGGGAACCCTCGGATACACGCAATACAAATTTATCCAATTTATTCAAATAAGCGACATTATCGGAGTATTCGGAATTTCTTTTATTATATGTCTTATCAATTCAATAATCGCCTATCTTATATTATCGCGTCTCAAAAACAATAAACTGATAATACAATCTGTTATAACCGTTATAATAATCTTTTTAATTATGCTTTACGGTTTTGATAAAATAGAAGATTATAAAAATTCTAAACTTGAAAAAAAACTTTCAGTGGGAATTTCGCAGCTTAATTTGTCTCCTTATTTTGACTTATGGGATAAACAACGAAACGAAATCGCGCCTAAAATAATCAATTCAATGGACCGTTTATTATTGCGGAAACCGGATTTAATAATTTTAAGCGAAACGATTATTCTCGACGATTTGTTTTCATATAATGCGGAACTGAAAAAACTCGAATGGAAAAATTTTCAATGGAAATATTTGTTATCAAAAAATTCATCGTCTTCCGGAACGCATATTTTTTTCGGAACTCAAACATACAAACTGAATAAAGAAAATAAATTCGATTATTTCAACAGCGCGGTTTTTCTTTCTCCGGACGGAGAAATTATCGGAAGTTACAACAAAATTCATCTTGTTCCATTCGGAGAATTTACTCCGTTCTATAATAAATACGAATTTGTAAAAAAAATCGCGGACAGTTTTCAATGCGGAAACTTTACTCCGGGAAATGAAATGACGGTTTTCGATAACGGCAATTATAAAATCGCTCCGTTGATATGCTATGAATCGATTTTCCATAATCTTTCCAGAATATTCGCTAAAAACGGAGCCGACTTTTTTATTAACATAACAAACGACGCATGGACAAACAGCGTTCAAGCTCATTGCCAGCATTTTGCTATGAACGTATTTACCGCAGTTCAAAATCATTTGCCTTTATTGCGATGCGGGAATAGCGGAATCTCCGGAATTATTAATGAAATAGGCGAAATAAATTACGAATCTACTCCGCTTGCCGAAGAAAACCTTTTGTTAAACTTCGTTTATCATCCAGATAAAAAAGGGTCTTTTTATATGCGATACGGCGATATTTTTTCAAACGCCGTAATAATATTTTTCGGATTGATTTTATTTGTCTCGTTTTTTTTCCCGGTTAAAATTGACGAATATTAATTTTGAACTGAAAAACTAAAAATTAATACGCAATGAAAATAGTTTGAATTTATTGGAACAATTTCTGACTGCGCTCGAATTTCTGAAGCGGGAGAAAAAACTTGCTTTTTAAAACTTCAATTTTATAATTACAAAAATAAGATTAGCTGTATTATCAAATTAATTAATTATTAAACAAAATTTTTTTAACGGAATCTTTTCCGGATTATCCGGAATCTTTTCTTTGGTTTATCCGGCTTATGAAACTATCAAACGATGCGATTCAATGTCCAATATGCGGTTTTGAGGAGAATAAAATTCTGCATAATGTGGTTTTTGATAAAAAACATCAAATAATAAAATGCCTAAAATGTACGAATATATTTTTATCGCCTCGGTTGACAGGCGGCGAAATCTACGGAGAGAATTATTATTATTTCAATAATTATCCGGCGAAAGCCGTTAAACAAGATAATTTAAAATCTGATTTTATCTTAAATTTTATAAAACAAAAATTTCCGCAAGCTAACTCGGTATTCGACGTAGGGGCGGCAGCCGGAATTTTTTTAAATAAAGCGCGTAAATCCGGTTATAAAATCAACGGTCTCGAAATATCTAAAACAGGTTGTAAAATAGCGGAAACGGTTTTCGGCGTCAAATTATATTGCGGCGGTATAGAAGACTTTTTTTTAAACAAAAAAATCGAAGCGGACATAGTCGTAATGACAGACGTTCTTGAGCATTCGAATAATCCCGAATCGGCTCTTAAAATAATTCATTCGGCAATGGAGACGGGTTCGAGAATAATTATAGAAACGCCGAATATAAACAGTTTTTATCATAAATTAATTGGGAAACATTGGGTCGGATTTAACAAATATCACAATTTTTATTTTTCAAAAGATTCGCTGATAAAACTTTCTTCAGACGCCGGATTCAAAATATTGCTTGTGTTTACGACAAACTTCAATCTCCTATCAGGCGAAGGATTGTGGAGACTCGGAATAAAAGATTGTCTAAAATCGGCATTATTGAAAACGCGTATCATTGCAAATAAAGATTCTAAAAAAAATTTTGAACGCGATATGGATTTCAACGAAATTTCCCGCAGACTAAATAATGATTATGAAACCGGTTTTGATTTGAAAAAAAAAATATCGGACTGGATAAATTTCCCGTTAAATTTTTTTTTCAATAAAAATCTGCTTGGCGATCAAATATGGATTATATTAGAAAAATAAAAGTATTGCATATTCATACGCTTCCCGTGATAAGCGGTTCGGGAATTAATACTTTCCTGACAATGAAACTCTCGGAAAATATTTTCGAATCTTCCATTGCCTGCAGACCCGGCGGAAAACTCGAAGAACTGGTTAAATCAAATAATTTTGAATTTTATCCGATAAATAATTTCAGAGCTCCGGTAAATCCGGCGCGCGACATTATGGCTCTTTATGAATTATACAAACTTTTAAAAACTTATAATTTTGATATAATACACACGCATAATTCTAAAGCCGGTTTTATCGGCAGACTTGCCGGCAGACTTGCCGGAAACGTTAAAATTGTCCACACGGTTCACGGATTCGCGTTTCACTCAAAAGAAAAATGGCATAAAAGAATTTTGTTTCTTTTGCTTGAAAAATTAGCGGCAAACTGGGTTGACAGACTGATTTTTATTTCTCAACCGCTTATGGATTGGGCGAAAAATGAAGGATTGATTAAATGCGCTTTCAAAAAAATTTACAGCGGCATAGACGTAGAAAATTTTAAACCCGCGGACGCTAAAACCAAATTTGAAATCAAACAAAAATTAAACGTCAAGGAAACGGATTTTGTTATAGGAGAAGTTGCTAAATTATGGGAAGGAAAAGGGCATCAAACGATTATTGAAGCCGTGAAAATATTGAAACCTAAAATTCCCGGGTTAAAAGTTCTTTTTATCGGGGAAGGTTATCTAAGAGCCGAGCTCGAAAATTCGGTTAATAAATACGGATTGCAGGAAACGGTAATATTCACCGGATTTATCGAAAACGTATGCGATTACAATTCTATTCTCGACATATCGTTATTGATTTCTGATTTTGAGGGAATGGGAAGAGTAATTTTAGAATCTATGATATGCGGCTCGCCGGTAATAGCCGCCGAAGTAGGCGGAATTGTCGATATAATAAAAAATTATGAAACCGGTCTGCTTGTCGAAGCGTCTAATCCGAAAATGTTAAGCGAGAAAATTATGGAATTGTATTGCAGCCCTGATTTGAGAAAAAAACTTGCGGCTAACGCTACAAAAAGATTGAGCGCCGAATTCACGGCTAAAGAAATGGCGAGCCGTATTAACGAAATTTACAGAAGTTTAATGTTTTAATCATAAAAATGTCAAAAAAAAAAATATTGTCATTCGCAAAAAGTTTTTTTAAAATTCTCTTTTTATCGGTTTTTTTAATTATTTTCGCTACGGCTTTAACCGGATATTTTTCTTATCCTCATTTAAAAAAAATCGCGTATAAATATTTGCTCAAAAAGTTAGAAATTCAAAAAGTTAGAGTTGAAGGAATTAAAGTTTCAAAAAAAAGTATTTTTATCAAAGAATTCGAATTGATAAAATCGGCTAATGTAAAAATTCGATTTAATGAGTTAGGAGTATCGTTTGACAGCTATAAAAATTTTTTTAACGGCATTTACGAGTTGAACGATTTTTACATAAAGTCATTAAACGTCAGTTACCGCGATTTAACGCAGACAATTAAAGATACCGAGCCTTTAAATATTGACTCCGCGTTAAAATCATTTTCCGCCCCTTTTAAAATTAAATGCGATAAAATCCATATTTCAGATTTTAATATTAATTATATAGACATTAACCAGAGTTTTGTTATGCGAAATTCTGAAATTTCCGGACGCATAATTGCAGATAGCGGTATTATAAAATCTGAAATTTCAATCGTTTCAAATAAACAAGCCGAATACAAAGCTTCCGGAATAACCGCGAAAATATTATCGCCTGATATTAAAATTAAAGCGGTCAAATCGGACGAATTATACGACGTCCGGCTTGCCGCGAATTCATTTGCGGATTATACGGATTTAAATTCAAGCATAAAAATCCCGCAAACTCAAATTTCAATTAATTCCGGAGTTCAAATTAAAATTTCGGAAAAAAAAATTTTTTCAGACTTGGTTTTGAGATTCGGAGAAACAGTCAAATCAGATATCGGTTTTGCCGCTTCCTACGATTCGGCAATAACTGATTTGAAATTGTCTTTTTCCGGCAATAAAATAAATCTAAGCGGACTTGCGGCTTATTCGTCTTTTAAACCGGAAGAATACGGGTTGTCTAAAAAACTCAAATTAGAAATAATAAATAAAGACACGACCGTTATAAGTTATAATTTTATCGATAAAAAGTTGGGCGTTAAAAATCTTAATCTTGTTTTTGATATTGATAATTTTAATTATGAAAAAAAGGATATTGAAATACAAGGTTTAAAAACAGCCGGTTTTATTAAAGGCGATTTTGATTTTGATAACGATTTTAATTTATCCCCCGATTTCGAACTGTCAATAAAAACTGAATTTTCGGCGGATTTAATCGGATATAAGAATTGCGTAAAATCAAAAAAAATTTTTTTTAAAACTAATTTTTCAAAATCTAAAAACTTGGATATTAAAGCTGTTTCTGATTCGATTCAAAAAAACAACCTGTATTCGCTTGATTATCTGAATAACCTTTTATCTGTAATCGGCGATTTTTCTTTTTCGTTCGCTTCCAAGCAATTTACTGTTTTTTCCATATACAATTTTTCAGACGTCGCATTAAATCTAACCGGCGCATCCGCTACGCCAAAATTTTCCCTGAAAACAAAATGGGACGGTTTCAAAACTGATTTTTTAACCGGAACATTGGAAATTCCCGGGGGCTCTGCTGATATCGGTTTTTCGCTCAAAAACTTTCAAATCTTCGATTTATCTCTAAAATTAAAAACAGGAAAAATGTTAAAAACCTACTTGACAAGTCATTTCGAATTTCCCGATAATTGGATTGAAGTATCGGCTTCCGGAAGCTTATCAAAACTATTGGAAATTTATAAAAAAAGTTTTATACGAACGGATATTAAAAATTTATCGGGTTCCCTGTCAGAGTTCGGCAAATTAATTCCAGCGGCAAACGAATTTAATATAAACGGAGATATATTCTCTAATATTTACATTATAAAAGAGCCTGATAAAGCTCCGGTTTTTTCCGGCAAAATAAAGATGGCCGGATGTTCAGCCTCAAATACTCAATATAAATTTTCATTTGAGGGCTTGAACGCGGATCTCGAATTAGAAAATTACGTTTTTGATTTTTTACCGGTAAAATCTTCATTTTCTGAAATTGAAACGCCGGCTCAGCTTGAAAAAACCAGGAATTTTTATTTTTCTAAAATACGCTACGATAATTATCTGTTTGCAGACATTTCCGGGTATTTTTCATTTTATAAGAATATAATCAATTTTAACAACGTATCGTCGAATTTTCTCGATGGAACCTGTTTATTAAACGCGATTTATGATTTGTCCGGTAAAAATCTGATTTTCAAATCGAAGATTAATAACGCCGATTTAAACAAAGCGTTTTTTGGAAACGATTATACCGGAAAAAAAATTCCCGTTTCAGCAGGTTTTGATTTATCCTTTAAAAACGCGTTTTCGGACACGAAACTTTTTGATATAAATAACGTCGAGGCGTCTCTCAACATCAGTCCGATTAATAAAGAAACTATTCTTTCAATACTTAATTTTACAGACCCGCAAAATTCCGATCCCAATACTCCAAAATTAAAATTCGCTTTAAAATACGCAGAACCTGTTTTTGCAAAAGCTTCGTTGTATTCCGGAATGTTAAATTTTAATATTGGATTTAATTCAAAATTAATTAAAGAGTTTAGAATAGATAGAATTCAAATTAATAAATTGAAATTATTCAAATTTTAAAAATCAAGACTTGTCTGGAAACTGAAATACGGAGAATGTTCGCGTTTAAATGGAAATGAAACTGAAAAATTAAATTCGTCAAAAGAACTTGAACGGTGCAAAATTAATTTAAACGCGAGTCCGGCGTTATGATAAAACTTTGATAATTTTACTTGTTCGCTTTGTTGAAAAGTTCTTCCTAAATCATAAAAAATATCCGCGCCAGGATATATTATTTTCCATATTTCCCTTTTAAAAATATATTCCAATTGAGAATTTATCAATAAATATTTATTGCCTTCTAAATACTTAGATTTATAACCGCGCAACCCGTAATCCTCGCCTAATGAATACGCCGCAGTTGCTTTATACGTATGAATCTTTTTAAAAGAAATTCTATTAACAAGCTTAAGTTGATTGGAATACAAGTGAAAATGTTCTATTTTACAATCAACGCCGTTATTAGAATAGTTTTTCAAATAATAATAATCAAAATTATAATCTTGAAAAATATAATCTTTATTTTTTTTGGAAGAATATTTAATTCCGCCTTCCCAACCGAAACCATTAATTGACGCGCCGAACGATTTATTAATTATTTTAAATCCTCCTCCGATTAAAAAACCTAATTTTATATCCTCGGTTTGTCCGTATTTGAAAAGATTTTTTGCAGTTATATATTTATACGAAGAATAATTTATGCCGCCAAAAACATAGTTGAATTTTAATTTTTTAGTTTTATATGTATTCACTAGTGTCCAATTAAAAATATAAAAAACTTGCTAACGGTTTTACCTTTTC
>ERZ795059.6040-NODE-6040-length-10848-cov-10.853331_pt1 | contig 10848 bp, 10 predicted proteins | sample MGYA00375143_ERZ795059 | MGnify/ENA primary metagenome ERZ795059 (study PRJEB30188, sample SAMN05720168) | activated sludge metagenome | isolation source: Anaerobic digester | place: USA | collected 2015-01-07 ... | reverse complement strand
CGCTCGTACTGCTGGTGCTGCTGCACCACGACACGCGCGACACCAAGGCATTCATGCGCGCCTGCAGCCACATCGAGCGCGCCGCCGAGAAACGCCCGGAAAGTGCCCGCCTGCGCCGCTTCCTCGAGACCGCACGCATCCTGCAGGCGCTGGTCGAGCGCCAGGTCGGCAACGCCATGCGCGCGGCCACCACGCTGGCCGCACAGATCCGCGATGAGGACTTCGACTTCGAGGCGGCCGCCAACCTGCTGGCCGCACTCTCGCGCATGAGCGGCACCGAGATCCAGCTGCCCGAGGCCGACAGCTGGGTGATGGACCTGGCACGTCGCTTCTGCGCCTCGAAGGCTTCGACCGACATGCTGAGCATGGCCTGTGCGCCGCATCCGCCCTTCGAGGCGATCGTGCGCGCTGCGCACCAGACCATCACCACCGCCGCCGAGAAGGCCATGACGAACAGCCTGAACGGCGCGCACGAGGCCACCGTGCGCTCGCTGCTCGAGCTCGGCGGCTCGACCCTGAACGCCAAGCTGCTCGACATGGCCGGCCTGGTGCTCAACCGCCACGGCGCCAAGATCGCCGACAGCGCCCAGCTGGGCGATCAGATCGCCGGCCTGCGCCGCCGCTTCTGCACACGCGGCACCCAGGTCGCCCTGGGTACCAGCGCCGGGCGCTCCTCGGGCGGGCTGACACTGCGCCACTGAAGCGCCAGCACCGACCGCGAACTGCCGTTACCCGCCCTTAACGCCGGGGCAAGGCGGGGGCCCGACAATGCGGTGCATGTCCAGACCGATGTCCTTTGCGTCGCGCGAGTGGAATCCGCTGACGCTGGCCCTGATCACCAGCCTGTGGGTCGCGGCCTTCGCCAACTGGCCGCTGTGGCGGGCCCTGCTCGCGCTGCCGGAGAACGCGAGCCCGCGCGGCGCGTTGTTCATCGCTGGCTTCGGCGCGATGATCGCGTCGCTGACCTTCGTGCTGCTGTGCGTGGCCGCCTGGCGCCGCGCCATCAAGCCGGCGGCTGCGCTCTTCCTCGTGCCGGCGGCCGCCGGTGCGCACTTCATGGGCACCTACGGCGTCGTCATCGACCCGACCATGATGGTCAACGTGCTGCAGACCAATGCGACCGAGACGCGCGACCTGATCAGCCTGCGCCTGGTGGCGAGCTTGCTGCTCATCGCGGCCCTGCCGATCGCCCTGATGTGGCGGCTGCCGGTGCGTCGCCTGACCGTCGTCGCGCAGCTCTCGCGCAACCTGGGTGCGATGCTCGCCGGCATCGCGTTGCTGGCGGTGCTGCTGTTCGCGCTGTTCGCCGACCTGTCTGCGACCATGCGCAACCACAAGTCGATGCGCTACCTGATCAACCCGCTGAACTCGTTCTATGCGCTCGGCTCGCTGGCGCACCAGGCGAACGCGCGGCCCCAGGGGCCGCCGGAGCAGATCGGCGTGGGTGCGACGCTGGCGCCGCGCGCTGCAGGCGCGCGGCCGCCCCTGATGCTGCTGGTGGTCGGCGAAACGGCGCGCTCCGACCACTTCTCGCTCAACGGCTACGAGCGGCCGACCAATCCGCAGCTCGCGACCCTGGGCGTGGTGAGCTACCGCGACGTCACGTCCTGCGGCACGAACACGGCGGCCTCGCTGCCCTGCATGTTCTCGCATCTCGGCCGCGCCGGCTACGAGTCGCGCGAGCGCGACCACGAGAACCTGCTCGACCTCGCGCAGCGCGCTGGCCTCGCTGTGCTCTGGCTGGACAACCAGTCCGGCTGCAAGGGGCTGTGCGAGCGTGTGCCCAACGCCATGGCCTCGGAGGGCGCTCCTGCCGCCTTGTGCAGCGACGGCGAGTGCCTCGACGAAGCCCTGCTGCACGGGTTGGATGCGCGCCTGGCTGCGCTCGACCCGCAGCGCCGCGAGCGTGGCGTGCTGCTGGTGCTGCACCAGATGGGCAGCCACGGGCCCGCCTACTGGCGGCGGGCCCCGGCCGATCGCAAGCCCTTCCAGCCCGAGTGCCTGACCAACGTGCTGCAGCAGTGCGACCGCCAGGCGCTGGTGAACGCCTACGACAACTCGATCGCCTACACCGACCATGTGCTGGCCCAGTCGATCGCCTGGCTGGGCCGCCAGCTGGCGGCGTTCGACCCGCTGCTGCTGTACGTCTCGGACCATGGCGAATCACTGGGCGAGAACGGCCTGTACCTGCACGGCCTGCCCTACGCCGTGGCGCCGCGCGAGCAGGTGCATGTGCCGATGCTCGTGTGGCTGCCGGCGCAGACCGAGCAGGCGGCCGGGCTGCGCAAGGCCTGCCTGGCCGAGCAGCGCGACCGGCCGATCAGCCACGACCACCTGTTCCACACGGTGAGCGGCGTGCTGGGCATTCGCGCCGGCGAGTACCGCGCCGAACTCGACGCCTTCGCCGCCTGCCGGCAGCCCTGAGCGCAGCGTTCAGAACAGCGCCGCCTGCGCGGGCGCCGTCGGATCGTGCGGCGCGCGGAACAGCGTCTGGTCCAGCGGCTCACGCTCGCGGTTCAGGCCCAAGCGCGCGCAGGCCTTCTCGAAACGCTGGCGCAGCAGCTTCGCCCACACGCCCTCGCCCGTCATGCGCGTGCCGAAGCGCGCGTCGTAGTCTCGGCCGCCGCGCATCTCGCGCACGCGCGCCATCACACGCTCGGCGCGCTGCGGGAAGTGCGTGGCCAGCCAGTCCTGGAAGATCGGGTTCACCTCCCAGGGCAGGCGCAGCACGATGGAGAAGGCCGAACGCGCACCGGCCTCGGCGGCGGCTTCGAGAATGCGCTCGAGCTCCGGCTCGTTGATGAAGGGAATGACCGGCGACACGCTCACCCCGACCGGCACACCGGCCTGCGCCAGCGCCGCGATTGTCTTCAGCCGCCGCTGCGGCGAGGCCGCGCGAGGCTCGAGGATGCGCGCCAGCGACGCATCGAGCGTGGTCACGGAGACGTAGACGGCGGCCAGCCGCTGCGCGGCCATCGGCGCGATCAGGTCGAGATCGCGTTCGACGCCGGCCGATTTGGTGACCAGCGAAAAAGGGTGGTGCCATTCGCTGAGCACCTCGATCACCGAGCGCGTGATGCCCAGCCGGCGCTCGGCGGGCTGGTAGGCGTCGGTGGCCGAACCGATGTTGAGCATCAGTGGTTCGTAGCCGCGATGCGCGAGCGCCTCGCGAAGCCGCTGCGCCGCGTTCACCTTGGCGATGATGCGCGACTCGAAGTCGATGCCGGGCGAGAGATTGAGGTAGCTGTGCGTCGGCCGGGCGAAGCAGTAGACGCAGCCATGTTCGCAACCCCGGTAAGGGTTGATCGACAGATCGAAGGAGATGTCGGGCGAATCGTTGCTGGTGAGGATCGACTTGACGCGCTCTTCGATGATCTGCGTCTGCGGCGCCAGCACTTCCTCTGTGGCCTGCTGGTCCAGCGTGCCCCAGCCGTCGTCCCAGGGTTCGGCATGCTGCGAGCTGAAGCGATGCTCCAGCGCCCAGGTGGTGCCGCGGCCCTTCACGGCCTGGGATTCGGCGGGAACGATGCTGATCCGGCGGGCATGTCGCATACTGTAAATATATACAGTCTGCGACCGCCTTGCCAATCAGTAGTCGTCGCCTCCGTTGCCCATGCCCGGCGCCAGGTTGTCGAACTTGGTCAGCGGCTTCAGGAAGGTGAGCTTCACCGTGCCGGTCGGGCCATTGCGCTGCTTGCCGATGATGATTTCGGCGATGCCCGGCTCCTTGCAGGCTTCCTTCGTGTAGTACTCGTCGCGGTAGATGAACATGATCACGTCCGCGTCCTGCTCGATGGCGCCGGATTCGCGCAGGTCGCTCATCATCGGCCGCTTGTCGGTGCGTGTCTCGACGCTGCGGTTGAGCTGCGACAGCGCAATCACCGGGCACTTGAGTTCCTTGGCCAGTGACTTCAGGCCGCGCGAGATCTCGCCGATCACAGTGGCGCGGTTCTCGTCGCTGCTGCCGCCGCTGCCGCTCATCAGCTGCAGGTAGTCGACCACGATCAGGCCCAACTGCCCGCACTGCCGTGCCTGGCGCCTTGCCCGCGCGCGCACCTCGCTGGGCGTGAGCGCCGGGCTCTCGTCGATGTACATGCTGACCTTGCCGAGCTTCTCGACGGCCTCGGACAGCCGGCCCCATTCGTCGTCGCGCAGCCGGCCGGTGCGCAGGTTGCTCTGGTCGATGCGGCCGAGCGAGCCGACCATGCGCAGCGCGAGCTGGGCCGCGCCCATTTCCATCGAGAAGACCACCACCGGCAGGCCTTCGTTGACGGCCACGTATTCGCCGATGTTCAGCGCGAAGGCGGTCTTGCCCATCGAGGGCCGCGCCGCCAGGATGATCAGGTCGCCCGGCTGCAGCCCGGCGGTCATCTTGTCGAGGTCGAAGAAGCCGGTGCGCACGCCGGTCACGTCTTCGGCACCGTTCTCGTGCAGTTCGTTGACGCGGTCAATCAGCTGCACGACCAGCTGGTCCATGCTCTGGAAGCCCTGCTTGGAACGCGAGCCTTCTTCGCCGATGCGGAAGATCTTGCCCTCGGCCTCGTCGAGGATCTCCGAGACCTGCCGGCCCTGCGGATTGAACGCCGCGGTGGCGATCTCGTCCGAGGTGGCGACGAGTTTGCGCAGCACCGCGCGCTCGCGCACGATCTCCGCGTAGCGGCGCAGGTTGGCGGCGCTGGGTACGCTCTGTGCCAGCGCATTCAGGTAGACCAGGCCGCCGCACTCCTCGGCCTTGCCGTGGCTCTGCAACTGCTCGAACACGGTGATCACGTCGGCCGGCTTGGTCGCGTTGACCAGCGCGCCGATCGCCGCGTAGATGTGGCGATGCTCGTAGCGGTAGAAGTCGCTGTCGGTCAGCAGGTCACCGGCGCGGTCCCAGGCGCTGTTGTCCAGCAGCAGCCCGCCCAGGACGCTTTGTTCCGCCTCGATCGAATGCGGCGGGATGCGCAGACGCGCCACCTCGTCGTCGCGCGGCGGCGCCGCACTCTGCTCGGAAGACTCGTAGACCTTGGACATGGTTCGCTTCTGTGGGCAATCTTGTGGGCAAGGCTGTGGACAGCCAGTGACCAAGCGGGGGAAACAGCTTGAAAACCCGGCGGCCAATGAGAAAGGGCCGGCAATGCCGGCCCCGTCGTGGTCGCGTCGAGAACCTTAATCGGTTTCGCCGATCACCACAACCTTGACTTCCACCAGCACATCGGTGTGCGGGACCACCGAGACGGTGTGCTCGCCGACGGTCTTCAGCGGACCGTTGGGCATGCGCACTTGCGCCTTGGCGATCTTGAAGTCGATGCGGGTCAGCGCGTCGGCGATGTCGGCGTTGGTCACCGAACCGAACAGACGACCGTCCACACCCGCCTTCTGGGTGATGTGCACGGTGCGGCCATTCATCTTCTCGCCCAGCGCTTGCGCGGTGGCGAGCTTGTCGGCAGCGGCTTTCTCGAGCTCGGCACGCTTGGCCTCGAACTCCTTGATCGCGGCGTCCGTGGCGCGACGGGCGGCACGGGTCGGGATCAGGAAGTTGCGGGCGTAGCCGTCCTTGACCTTGACCACGTCACCCAGGTTGCCCAGGTTGACGACCTTTTCGAGCAGGATCACTTGCATGGCGATGCTCCTTTAGACCTTGTGCTGGTCGCTGTACGGCAGCAGGGCCAGGAAGCGAGCGCGCTTGATGCAGGTGGTCAGCTGGCGCTGGAAGAAGGCGCGCGTGCCGGTCAGGCGGGCGGGCGTGATCTTGCCGTTTTCGCTGATGAAGTCGCGCAGGGTATCGACATCCTTGTAGTCGATTTCCTTGACGCCGGTGACCGTGAAGCGGCAGAAGCGCTTGCGGCGGAACAGCAGCGATTGTTGGTTGCGCTTGGGCTTGCGGTCCTTCGAGAACCGACCTTTACCACGTGGCGGGGGCATATTTCACCTCTTTCAAATCTATCCGGATACGAACAATGTTCAGTCGAGCTCGGTCACATGGAACACGACGCCGCGGCCGTTGCGCTGGGAACCGAGGAAGCCGGCAAAGCCGTGTTCGCTTCCGAGTTCGAGGGCCGAGACCCGCCGCGTGATCTCCCCGATCGCCCTGGCCCGGATTTCCACCGAGACCTTGCGGGCCTGACCGTCCTGCGTGACCTGCGATTCGTGCCTGAGGCTCAGATCGAGGGCCGGCAGCCCGGCGGGGGTGTAGCGCAGCGCGCCGCGTTCGACCAGCGTGGCCGACAGCATCAGCCTGTTCAGGCAGCCGACTCCTGCGGCGCCTTGCGCGACTCTTCCTTCTCGACCATCTTCATCATGACCGACGGCGTGGTCTCGGCCTGAGACTTCACCACCGTCAGGTGGCGCAGCACGGCGTCGTTGAAGCGGAAGCCCGTCTCGATCTCGGCAAGGGTTTCCTTGCTGCACTCGATGTTGATGCACAGGTAGTGCGCCTTGGCGAGCTTCTGGATCAGGTACGCCATCTGGCGGCGGCCCCAATCCTCCACGCGGTGGACCTTGCCGCCACCTGCGGTGACGAGGCCCTTGTAGCGCTCCAGCATGGCCGGAACCTGTTCGCTTTGATCCGGATGGATCAGCAACACGATTTCATAGTGACGCATTGATACTCCTTCTGGTTTCCGTTGCGCACGCCCGAATGGCATGCGCACCGTGGAAGCCACCCCGAAGCGTCGGTCCCGGGTGTGGCAAGGGGAAAGCCCGCGAGTATACCCGGAACGAAGGGGCTCAGCCGCTGAGCCCGTAGACCTTGGGCTTGGCACCGCTGCGTGCCCGACGCACCAGCACGGTGGGGAAGCTCACCGGCAGCGTGTTCGGGAAGTCGCGGCTGTAGTGCAGGCCGCGGCTTTCGTGGCGCATCAGCGCCGATCGCACGATCAGCTCCGCGCAGTCGACCAGGTTGCGCAATTCCAGCAAGTCGCGGTTGACGCGGAAGTTGGCGTAGTAGTCGTCGATCTCGCTCTTCAGCAGCTTGATGCGGTGCAGCGCCCGCTCCAGCCGCTTGGTGGTGCGCACGATGCCGACGTAGTTCCACATCAGCAGGCGCAACTCGTCCCAGTTGTGGGCGATGACCACCTGCTCGTCCGCGTTCTCGACCTGGCTCTCGTCCCAGGCCGGCAATGCCGGATGAGCGGGTTCGGGTCGGCGCAGGATGTCTTCGGCGCAGCTGCGGCCGAGCACGACACATTCGAGCAGCGAATTGCTGGCGAGCCGGTTCGCGCCGTGCAGGCCGGTGTAGGTGGTCTCGCCGACGGCGTAGAGCCCGGGCAGATCGGTGCGGCCGTGCAGATCCGTCACCACGCCGCCGCAGGTGTAGTGGGCTGCCGGCACGACGGGAATCGGCTGCCGTGAGATGTCGATTCCCAGCGACAGGCAGCGCGTGTACACCGTCGGGAAGTGCTCCTTCAGGAACGCCTCGCCCAGGTGGGTGGCGTCGAGCAGCACGTTGTCGAGGCCGTGCTTCTTCATCTCGAAGTCGATCGCGCGGGCGACGATGTCGCGCGGCGCCAGTTCGCCACGCTCGTCGTGCGAGGGCATGAAGCGCGTTCCGTCAGGCAGCTTGAGCTGCCCGCCCTCCCCCCGCAGCGCCTCGGTGATGAGGAAGCTGCGCTCCTGCGGGTGGTACAGGCAGGTCGGGTGGAACTGCACGAACTCCATGTTGCCGACGCGGCAGCCCGCGCGCCAGGCCATCGCGACGCCGTCGCCGGTGGAGGTGTCCGGGTTGGTCGTGTAGCGATAGACCTTGCCTGCGCCACCCGTGGCCAGCACCACGGCCCGCGCGGGCAGCGTCTCGACGCGCTGGCTGTCGATGTCGAGAGCGTAGATGCCGTAACAGTGCGGCTGTTCCTCGCGCTTCAGGTGCCGCGTGGTGATCAGGTCCAGCGCCATCCAGCGCTCGCGCAGGGTGATGTTCGGATGCCGGCGCACTTCGTCGAGCAGCACGTCATGGATCGCCTTGCCGGTGGCATCGGCCGCATGCGCGATGCGACGCACGGCATGGCCGCCTTCGCGCGTGAGGTGCAAACCCAGCGGGCCTGCCGGGTCGGGCGAGAACGGAACGCCACGTTCGACGAGCCACTCGACGGCCTCGGCGCTGTTCTGCGCGATGTAGCGGGCCGTGTGCTCCTCGACCAGGCCGGCGCCGGCCTCCTGCGTGTCGCGCACGTGGGATTCGATGCTGTCGTCGCTGCCGAGCACGCCCACGATGCCGCCCTGCGCCCAGGCGGTCGCGCCTTCGGTGAGCTCGCGCTTGGCGATCACCACCACGGGCTGATCCTGCGCCAGATGCAGCGCGACCGTGAGTCCCGCCAGCCCGGCACCGACGATGACGACTGGCAAAGCGTCGGAAGCACTCGGTGCTGGTCTCATGGCATCGTTCGTGAAGTACGCTGCATTCTATCGGTGCCCCTCGGGCACACGCTGAATGTGCCGGCTGCACAGCCGCGTGAGAACATCCACGCCTGCCCGATGTCATGGCGACATGAGGACACTTACACTGTGTCCAGCGGTAGTCACCAAGGGACTCGACCATGAGCAACCAACATCCGCCCGCCGAGGCCGCGCCCGACACGCCCGAGGCCTGGCAAGCCACGCGAGCCCAGACGGCGCTGGCCACTCAGTTCATGCGGGACCCGGACGCCTACCTCTCCGACGAGAAGAAGGAGATCGGACGCCAGGTCGGCGCCAACGAGCGCGAGTTGTTCGTCTCCTGCGCGCCACCTGAAGCGCTCCAGCAGCAGTTCGACCACGTCAACCCGGAATTCATTGCCGTGCACGACGTCGGCACGACCTCGTCGCGGCGCTTGCTCACCGGCATCGCTGCGGCGAGCAACCGTGCGGTGCAGAAACTCTTCATCCGGCGGCAGGGCTACGGCACCGCACTGGCCACGCTGGAGTTCGTCGAGATTCCCACATCCGACGGTTCGAAGCTGATGATGTTCTCCACCGAGGCCGATGCGGACACGTCGTCCCGCCAGGGCCTGGCGCGCACGCTGCTCGCGAACAGCCGGCTCGGCGTGGTGATGGTCGGCGAACTGCCCAGCCACGCGCTGGAAGCTGCCTTCAAGCCACTGCGCGACGAGATCCTGGCCGGCTCATGGACCAACCGGCATCTGCTGGTTCTGCCGCTGTGCGGCGGCAGCACCGTGGCCACGCTCGCGGCGGAGTTGGGCCGCGGCACAGGCGTCGATGTGCGCACGACACCTCAGGTGACGCGACCCGCCGACGCATGGGGTTTCATTAACGGCACCTGGGCGCGCATCCGCGAGCATCTGCCGCCCTCGCGTGGCACGCCTCCACCCGCGGCCCGCGGCGGAAGCTTTCCCCGCATGGCGGCGGCACCCGCCGAGCCGGCGAGCCCGGCGCAGGCCCCGTTGGCCATGCGCCCGATGCCGGCCGTGCCGACTTCGCGGGCTCGCGCGCCCGACAACGCCGTGTCGTCGGGGCTGCTCGATCGCTACGTGCACCAACTCGGCGAACTCACCGGCATGGTGAGCTGCTGTGTTTTCGAACTCTCCAGCGGCCGCTCGGTCGCCCATGCCGGCGCCAGCCCGGGTGCGGACGATCTCGCCCTGCACGGCACCGAACTGCTCAGCTCCATCGCCGGCACCTGCCGCGCGCTGGGACTCGGCCACGCGATCCCCGACGCCGCCATCACGCTCGGCGCGCACCACCTGCTGCTGCGTGCGGTGCCCAAGCACCCCGGCATGGCGCTGCACGCCGTGCTCGACAAGACCCATGCGAACCTGACACTGGCACGCCTGCAGGTCCAGCGCATGGACGCGCTGTTCGACGAGCAGCCGGGGAGCTGACACTCCGCCGGCGCCCGCGCGCTTTGCCGTTGTCAGTGCACGACGCGCCCGAAGCGGAACTCGCCGCCTTCCACATCGACCGGGATCACGTCCTTGGGGCCGAAGCGGCCTTCCAGGATCAACTTGGCCACCGGGTTCTCGATGCGCTGCTGAATGGCACGCTTGAGCGGACGCGCACCGAACACCGGGTCGAAACCGGCCTTCGCCAACTCGGCCAGCGCCTGCGGTGACACGTCGAGCTTCATGTCCATCTTCTCGAGCCGCGCCTCCAGCACCTTGAGCTGGATCTTCGCGATCGCCGCGATGTTCTGCTCGTCCAGCGCGTGGAACACCACCGTCTCGTCGATGCGATTGAGAAACTCGGGGCGGAAATGTTGCTTGACCTCGGCCCACACCGCATCGCGGATGTCCTCGCTCGGCTGCCCGGCCATCTGCATGATCTGGTGCGAGCCGAGGTTGCTGGTCATCACGATCACGGTGTTCTTGAAGTCCACCGTGCGGCCTTGCCCGTCGGTCAGCCGGCCGTCGTCGAGCACCTGCAGCAGCACGTTGAAGACGTCCGGGTGCGCCTTCTCGACCTCGTCGAGCAGCAGCACGCTGTACGGCTTGCGCCGCACCGCCTCGGTCAGGTAGCCGCCCTCGTCGTAGCCCACGTAGCCCGGCGGCGCGCCGATCATGCGCGCGACCGAGTGCTTCTCCATGAACTCGCTCATGTCGAGGCGGATCAGGTGATCCTCGCTGTCGAACAGGAAGGTCGCCAACGCCTTGCACAGCTCGGTCTTGCCCACGCCCGTGGGGCCGAGGAACAGGAACGAGCCGGTGGGCCGGTTCGGGTCCGACAGGCCCGAGCGCGAGCGGCGGATGGCGTTGGCCACCGCGGTGATCGCCTCGTCCTGGCCGATCACGCGTTCGTGCAGCTTGCCTTCCATCTGCAGCAACTTGTCGCGCTCGCCCTGCATCAGCTTGGACACCGGAATACCGGTGGCGCGCGCCACGACCTCGGCAATCTAGATCGGAAGAGCGTCGTGTAGGGAAAGAGTGTACCATCCAGTGT
>ERZ795059.6038-NODE-6038-length-10850-cov-4.926540_pt1 | contig 10850 bp, 9 predicted proteins | sample MGYA00375143_ERZ795059 | MGnify/ENA primary metagenome ERZ795059 (study PRJEB30188, sample SAMN05720168) | activated sludge metagenome | isolation source: Anaerobic digester | place: USA | collected 2015-01-07 ... | reverse complement strand
GATTCTTTATCCACCTGGCCGGCACTGTTCAGTATGTAGGCTGTTTTAATGTTCTGTTCAAAAAGACTTTCGGCATTGTTTTTATCGGCTTCCACTTTTATGGAGCGTAATATCTGCGTCATTTTGTCGATCTCACTGTTTTTATCGTGCTGGTCTTTGAGCAGTCCGTTGGTCAGAGCCAGAGCGGCGGCGACCAGAATAACCATTACCGAAGCATAAATAAAAATATAGGTATTGCTGTTTTTATTCATAGTCCTAAATATTATTGAGCGATGCGCGCCCTTTTGAGCCGTTTTTTGATGTTGTTCTGCACGACCAGATAGTCGATGAATTTGGCAAAAATATTCATAAACAGAATAGCCAGCATCATACCTTCGGGGTAAGCCGGATTCAGCACACGATAGAGTATGGCTAACAGGCCGATAAGGAAACCGTAAATCCATTTACCCTTTTCGGTACGGGATGCAGTCACAGGGTCGGTGGCCATAAAAAAGGCTCCAAAAGCAAAGCCGCCCAGGCACCAATGTTCCCAGAAGGGCATTTCCATGTAGGGATTTACCGCAAAAATATTGAGCAGGATAGCCATAAAAGCGCCGCCGGCAAAAACCGAAAGAATAATCTTCCAACTGGCAATGCCCGTGTATATCAATAGAATTCCGCCTAAAAGTATGGCCAAAACAGAAGTTTCTCCTATGGAGCCCGGAATCAGGCCCAGAAAGGTATCCCACCAGCTCAGCGGTTCGCCTGTTATGCCTGTCAGGACCAGATTATCGCCGCCGGCGATGGCTGCCTGTCCCAGAGGTGTTGCTCCCGTATAAACATCTATCGTTGCTTGTTCCTGTCCAAAACCGAAATAATCTTTCAGACTGACCCATACGGAGTCGCCCGACATCTTGGAAGGATAGGCAAAAAACAAAAAGGCTCTTGCCATCAGGGCGACATTGAAGATATTATAGCCGGTACCTCCAAATATTTCCTTGACGAATATTACGGCAAAAGCCGTCGCCAGAGCCACCATCCATAAAGGCGTGTTGATTGGAATGATAAGGGGTATCAACATACCGGTTACCAAAAATCCCTCGTGAATTTCTTCGCCCCTGAACTGGGCAATGGTAAACTCAATACCCAATCCTACCACATACGAAACAACAATATAAGGCAACACCGCCAGGGCTCCCCAGAAAAAAGTCTGGAAGAAACCGGCAGCTTGGCCAATGGCCAGATAATGCTGGTAACCAACATTGAACATCCCGAAAAGCAAAGCCGGGATCAGAGCAATAACCACGACAAACATGGCCCGTTTGGAATCGATGCTGTCGTGAATATGAGTTCCCGATTGGGAAGTACGATTGGGAACAAACAAAAAAGTTTCAAAACCGTCAAAAACCGAGTGAAACATCGATAATTTTCCACCTTTCTCAAAGGCGGGCTTGATCTTGTCAAGTAACTTTCGCAAAGCTTTCAAAGTATGGTGTTTTTTGTAGTGACTACTATTCTTCTCCGTTTTCGGCTTTTAACAAATCCAGGGCAGTCCGGACTTGTTTTTGTACTTCTACCTTAGAGGTACAAACATATTCGCACAAAGCAAAATCTTCGGGGGCAACTTCGTATATGCCCAATTCCTCCATTTTTTCCAAATCCCGGGTAATACAGGCACGCACCAGTTTCTCGGGTAAAATATCCATAGGAAACACTTTTTCGTATTCGCCGGACATAATAAGAGCTCTTTCTCCGCCCAGTATTCTGGTGTCGGCATCGAATTGCTTTCTGGGGCAAATCTTTTGCACCAATCCGGTGAAATAGGTCTTGCTCATGCTGAACATATTCAAACGGGGCATTACCCAGCCGGCAAATTCGTGTACATCCGTACCTTCGTGAAGCACGGTGACCTGACTATCGTAGGCGCCCAAATAATCGTCCATTTCTACCCTCGTGCCTGTGAGGGCATTGCCGCTGATATACCTCAGAGGAATTTCTTTATGTACATTGCCTTTGAGCAAAGCCGAGAGCTGAATTCCTGCAACGCAACGGTAATAACGGGGCTCGTATACTTCGGGGCCGGTCAGTGCTACCAAACGCGAAAAATCGACCCTTCCTTTGTTAAAGAACCGGCCAATAAAGAGCACATCCAAAGCATTTACGGTCCAGACCGTTTCTCCTTTATTTATCGGATCGATGTGATTTATCTGCACGCCGACATTACCTGCGGGATGCGGGCCTTCGAAACGATGAATTTCAACGTTCTGAGCGTTCTTGAGTTCGCCCGAACCGGAACCGGCGGGTATGCTTAAATGTACTTTACCCTTGGTCAATTTGGTCAGGGCATTCAACCCTGTCTGAAAATCATGGCCCTGGCCTTTGAGAATAAAAGCATAATCGGGCGCCAGGGGAGCAGTATCAAAAGCGCTTATGAAGATGGCTTTGGGCTCCACACGGGGATTGGCAATCACATCGTAAGGCCTCCTTTTAATATAGGGCCAAAGGCCGGCTTCCAAAAGAGCTTCTTTCACTTTAACTCCGTCCATATCCAAAGGATTGCGCACAGGATAACTCAAGGCAGCGTTTTTTTGGTCGGCACGGATTTCGATGGCCAGTAATCTGCGTTTTTCACCCCTTTTAACTGCACTTACCACACCACTCAGGGGACTGACAAAAAGAATCTCAGGCTTGTTTTTGTCTGCCACAAGGGGAGTTCCGGCCAAAACCTGCTCTCCCTCCTTAACCAGAACCCTGGGTATCAGTCCGTGAAAATCAGTCGGACAGAGCGCATAATTTTCCGTATACGACGCAGACTGAACTTCCGGAAAAGCTCCACCTTTAAGACTGATATCCAAGCCTTTCTTAATTTTAATTACATCTGTCATAGTGTTATTTTTAGTCGGATCACCCACTGTTTTCAGAAAAGTTTTAAGCCTGAAAATGATCATTATTTTCAAAGCGGAACAAATTCGGCCGCGAAATTACAACTATTTTTCCAACCTTCGCACAAATACATGCAAATAAATAAATTTTTCTGTATTTATTTTTGCTAATAATTTTATAAGCTGAATACTAGATATTTAAAAAGAAAAAACATTAATATTCATACTTGTTAACGTATCTGTATATGCCAATGCAAGTTTTCTTAGCTACTTTTGTGCCGCTTTTTCATTAGAGGAAAAAGAGTATTTTATTAGTCTCACTCAATACTGAATTAAGTTATGAAAAAAACTATTCTTGCATTAGCTGTTTGTCTTTTGGGTTTTACAGCTACTTTTGCACAAAGCAAGGCTCTTGGTCTTCGCGGCGGTTATGGATTTGAAATCTCATACCAACAAGCTTTAGGCGATGCCAACCGTTTGGAAGCCGACCTTGGCCTGGGAGTTTTCAACGGCCTGAACCTTGCTGCTGTGTATCAGTGGGTGTGGAGCCTGGAATCAATAGGACTTCCCGAAGGTTTTAAATGGTATGCAGGACCCGGAGCCGATCTTTACTTTGGATTCGGAAACAATGAAGGAAACAATAATTATGAAGGCATTTCAGCAGGTATTGGCGGACAAATTGGTGTGGAATATACATTTCCCGGTATTCCCCTTCAGCTCGCCATCGACTGCCGTCCCATGTGGCTGTTTGGCAATTTCGGTCCTTACTGGGGCTATGCCGGAGCAGTCCGTTATGTCTTTTAATAATGAATAAACGATTTTTATGCGGCAGTTGCCTGTTGAGGGGCAACTGCCGTTTTATTTAAGTAAGTCTATCGGCGGAATGATCCTCTTAGAAAAACTCAACAAAACGTATCCCGGAGTACAGCCTCTGCATGTGTTGAAAGACATTGACCTTAGCATAAGTCAGGGAGAGTACGTAGCCATCATGGGGGCCTCAGGTTCAGGAAAATCAACCCTATTAAATGTATTGGGCATATTGGACGATTACGATACGGGCAGGTATTTACTGGACGGTAAATTAATTGCCGGCCTGAGTGAAAAAAAGGCGGCGATATACCGCAACAAAATGATAGGCTTTGTGTTTCAGTCTTTCAACCTGATCTCCTTTAAAAATGCCATGGAGAATGTGGCATTGCCTTTATTTTATAAAGGTGTCGCCCGCAAGAAACGCAACCAACTGGCTTTGGAATACCTCGAAAAAGTAGGCCTGAGAGATTGGTGGCATCACTACCCCAACGAATTGTCGGGCGGACAGAAACAACGCATTGCCATTGCCCGGGCTTTGATTTCCCAGCCCCGTATTATATTGGCCGATGAACCTACCGGCGCCTTGGACAGCCGCACTACCGACGAGGTTATACAACTCCTCTCGCAGGTAAATGCCGAGGGAATCACCACGATTGTGGTAACCCACGAAAGGTCGGTTGCAGAACAGACCAAACGCATCATTCATCTGAAAGACGGTTACATTGAATCCGATAATATCAATATTCCCAGCCTGACAGCCTGCAGCAAATAAGCCTGTTTTATGAAATTTTTCGAGTTCGACACCATTAGAGAAATTTTCAGCACCATGCGGCAGAGCAAACTGAGAACCTTTTTGACAGGTTTCTCGGTAGCCTGGGGTATTTTTATGCTCATCGTGCTGCTTGGCTCGGGCAAAGGTTTGCAGAACGGCGTAAGTTCCAACTTTAGCAACTACGCAGTCAACATGGTGAATGTCTGGCCAAGGCGCACTAATATGCCCTATAAAGGCTTCAAAGCTTACCGCCGGTTGCGCTTCAAGGATCAGGACATGGAAATGCTCAAAAATCATTTTCCTCAGATCGATAAGGCTTCGGGGATAATTTCCCTTTACGGCAGTACCGTCAGCTACGGCAAAGAATACGGCAATTACGGAATCAACGGGGTAATGCCCGACTACAAAGACATCAGGATGCTCAGCATAGAAGCCGGCAACGGTCGTTTTATCAACAACATAGATATGTCGGAAGAACGCAAGGTGGTGGTAATCAATCAACGGGTTGCCGATAATCTTTTCAGGGGAGAAGAGCCGCTGGGAAAATACGTCCAAATCGGAGGCATAGCCTTTATGGTGGTTGGCCTGGAAACTAAGACATCGAACGACGAAAACGGCTATTGCTACATCCCCCACTCCACGGCTCAAACCATATACAACAGAAGAGGCTATACCGATGAATTTTATTTTACGGTTACCGGCATGGACAGCCCCGAAGCCAACGAAGCCTTTACCCTGGCCTTGCGCAAAACCCTTGCCAGGTCGCTGATAGTCCATCCCGACGACACCGCTGCCATTGGAGTATGGAATATGGCAGAGAATTATGTCCAGACCATGCGCATTTTTTCCACCATACAATTGTTTGTCTTCATAATCGGCTTATGTACCTTGGTTGCCGGCATAGTCGGAGTAGGCAATATTATGGTTATTACCGTAAAGGAAAGAACCCGCGAGTTTGGAATAAAAAAAGCCATTGGAGCCAGCCCCTCCAATATTTTGAATTCCATTCTGATAGAATCGGTCATAATCACCGGGATCTTCGGCTATGTAGGAATGGTGCTGGGGATAGGAACACTCGAACTCCTGAATCTGATTATGGAAAATGCAACAGGCACGGGCGGAGACGGCCCCAAGGTCTTTTTAAATCCTTCGGTAGACCTGAACATTGTTTTAGTTGCCACCGGCATTCTGATAGCATCCGGTTTGCTGGCCGGTTATTTCCCCGCCAGAAAAGCCGTAAACATTAAACCGGTAGAAGCCATGAGGGCAGAATAAGACTTGGCGATATGTTTGATATAGATAAATGGCAGGAAATCTGGATTACCATAGGCCGAAATAAGCTTAGAAGTCTTCTCACGGCTTTTGGTGTGTTCTGGGGCATTTTGATGTTGACGCTGCTACTGGGTGTCAGCAACGGCCTGAGCAACGGTATGAAAAGCAGTGTTCAGGGCATTGCCACCAATTCCTGTTTTTTCTTTTCCGGCACCACCTCCGAACCCTACGCCGGTTTTAAAAAAGGAAGGCGCTGGGATATCCGTCTTTCGGACATTGACCTTATACGTTCTCAGGTTGAAGGAGTCAGAGATGTGGCCCCTGTCGTTTTTGGAGGCAGGGGCACGGACAATGTGATGTACGGAGACAAACTGGGTAGTTTCAACGTCAGAGGAAACGGGCCTGAACTGATGCGCATTGAAGAGCAAAATATGCTCTATGGCAGGTACATCAACGAAATCGACATCAGCCAAAAGCGTAAAGTTTGCGTTATCGGCAAGAATGTCTTTTCCGCTTTTTTTAAAGAAGGCACCAATCCCTGCGGGCTCTTGATCAGATGCAACGGACAATATTACCGGATAGTGGGTGTCACCAAAGGTGTATCGAACAATATTTCTCTGGGGGGACGCAGCGACGATATGGTGGTTTTGCCCATCACCACTATGCAACAACTCTATAATCAGGGTGATGTAATCCACTTTTTCGGAGTACGTGCCCACGATCATTACGACATCACCAAGCTGGAAGAAAACATCAAAGACATTCTCAAAAGCCGCCATCAGATTTCACCCACCGATCCACAGGCGGTTGTATCCATAAACATAGGCGAAATGTTTAAAACATTCATGTATTTGTTTCTGGGGATTTCCATTTTGACCTGGATAGTTGGCGTAGGCACTTTGCTGGCCGGAGCCATAGGCGTCAGCAACATTATGCTGGTATCGGTCCGCGAGCGCACCAAAGAAATAGGTATTCGCCGGGCCCTGGGAGCAAAACCCTCCAATATCATTTCACAAATAATGACGGAAAGCCTGGTATTAACTGCCCTGGCCGGATTTGTAGGCTTCACGCTGGGCGTGGGTATACTCGCCCTGATCGATCAGATCATTGCCAACGCACCGGCCGATAGCGACATCTTTTTACAACAATTGATGATCGATTTCAAAGTGGGAATTTCAGCTGCAGCCATTCTCCTGTTTTTCGGATTACTGGCCGGCCTGCTCCCCGCCATGAGAGCCATGCAAATTAAACCCATAGAAGCTTTAAGCGAAGAATAAACAAATAATAATCATATCAAAAAACCTCCTTTATGAAAAAAGTTATTAGAATCGTTCTGCTTGTCCTCCTAGCTGCAGTCGTGCTTTGGACTTTCTTTTTTCTCTGGCAGAAATCACGTCCTCAAGCGGTAGTTTACGAAATCATCGAGGTAGAGCAAAGAACCATCGAGAAAAAAGCCGTTGCGACAGGCAAGGTAGAACCTCGCAACGAAATTCAGATCAAACCCCAAATTGCCGGTATCATTGACGAAATTTACAAAGAAGCCGGCGAAATGGTACGAAAAGAGGAAGTCATTGCCCGCATTAAAGTAATCCCCGATATGGTTACACTCAACGCAGCCGAATCGAGGGTCAAAGTGGCCGAAGTCAATCTGAACCAGTCGCAAACCGATTTCGATCGTCAAAAGGGCCTGTACGAAAATAAAGTGATTTCCAGAGAAGAGTTCGAAAAAAGCGAATCCGGCTTTATTCTGGCCAAACAGGAATACCAGACAGCCGTCGACAACCTGGCCCTGACCAAAGAAGGCATCACCAGCAAATCGAGTAGCCAGAGCAATACCCTGATTCGTTCTACCATCGATGGTATGATTCTGAATATTCCGGTCAAAGTGGGCAATTCGGTCATCCAATCCAACAATTTCAACGAAGGCACCACTATTGCCACAGTGGCCGACATGAGCGATATGCTCTTTGTCGGCAAAGTAGACGAAACAGAAGTGGGTCAAATCAAAGAAAACATGCCTATTAAACTTACCATCGGGGCCCTGAACGACCGTAGTTTTGATGCCAAGCTCGAATACATTTCACCCAAAGGTACGGAAGAAAGCGGAGCCATCCTTTTCGAAATCAAGGCAGCGGCCAAATCACCGAAGATATTTTTGTGCGTGCCGGTTACAGTGCCAACGCGGAAATTGTGCTTCAAAGCGTTACAGACGTACTGTCCATCCCCGAAAGTAGTGTGGAATTCAGCGGTGACACCTCTTTTGTTTATGTACTGACCAACGAGGAACCCCAGCAATTCGAAAAACGATCCATAGAAATCGGCCTTTCCGACGGCATTTACATCGAAGTCAAAGAAGGCTTGGATGCCGACAGCCGGCTGAGGGGAGCCGCCATCGATCCCAAAGCCAAAAAACCTGCCCTATGAAAAAAACAGTAATCAGCTTGCTGAGCACAGCTCTGCTTGCCGCTTTCAGCCTGCAAGCTCAAAAAGTGTGGACCCTGAAAGAATGCATCGACTATGCTCTGGCTAATAACATTGCCATCAAAACGGCCGGCCTGAACGCGGAGGTACAGGAAATTGAGAAAAAAAACACGCAATTCCGGCGTTTACCCTATGTCTCGGCCTCAGCCTCGCATAATATCGGTTTCGGACAAACTCAGGACAATACCGGCGTTTACGTAAACAGCAATTCACAGTCGACTTCGGCCGGACTCTCTACCGGAATCACTCTTTTCAACGGTTTTCAAATCAACAACAGCGTCAAAGCGCAGCAATACAGCACGCTGGCTTCGCTGGAAAACCTGAACAAAGCCAAAGAAGACCTGTCGTTGAATATTGCCTCGGCTTACCTGCAAATTCTTTACAATAAGGAATTGTATCAATTAGCCCTGGAACAGGTCGATTTGAGCAAGGAACAACTCCGGCAATACGAAATTCGCTACGCCCACGATAAAATTCCCGAAGGCCAGCTCTACGAAATCAAGGCCAAACTGGCTCAGGACGAACTGTCGGCCACGCAACAGAAACAAACATTGGAGCTTTCTCTGTTGGAATTGAGTCAGTTGCTGGAACTGGAAGACTGGAAAGACTTCAACATCAGCGAACCCGATTCACAAATCATGGTGAGCAAGGAAGCCCTTCAGTTGCCTGCCGAGAGCATTTACGATCAGGCGCAAAGCAACAGAGCCGCCATTAAATCGGCTCAATACGAGGTGATGACTTCCGAAAAGATGCTCGAAGTATCGCGGGGAGCCCGCTACCCCAGCCTCAGCCTGGGGGCTTCCTACTCCAACAGTTATTACGACCACAGCAATTATGCCAACCCCAGCTTCAAAGATCAGCTCAGCACCAACGGACGAAGCAATATCGGACTGAGTCTCAGTATCCCCATTTTTAACCGCCTGAACACTACCAACAATATTAAACGCTCCAACATCAACCTGGAAACAGCCAGATTGCAGCTGGAAAACACAAAAAAAATACTCTATAAAGAAATTCAGCAAGCCTGGTTCAATGCCAATACGGCCGAAGAAAAATACAAAGCCTCGTTCGAAACCATACGCGCCACGCAGGAAGCCTTCCGTTTTACCGAGGAAAAATTCAACAGCGGACGTTCTACTATTTACGAATACAACGAAGCCAGGATGCAACTGCTCAGAACCCGTTCCGAACAACTGCAGGCTAAATACAACCTGATGTTCAGTTTAAAAATACTGGATTTCTACAGAGGAAATTCCATTCACTTATAACTGTATTTCTTTCGGAGTAAAAGTCCGGAGAACAAAACAGGACTATGAATAATGTTTTAAAAAATATTGAGGAATTGTTGTTTTGATACTATAAATGCTATAGATTTGCCACATCCCTATTTTTTTACCTTAAAATCCATTTCAATGAAAAAAACAGCTATTTTCTTAATGATGACCGTCCTGTTTCAGGGTTTAGCCTTTGCTCAACTAAAATTGGGCGTAAAAGCCGGAGTCAACATCAGCAATCTGTCGGGATATACCTCACAGGATCTGATTAACGATGTCAAAGGAGCTAACAGTTACCAATTCGGCATTTTGGCAAAAGTAAAATTAGGCAACTTTTTTAGCCTGCAGCCCGAAGTGTTGCTCTCGATGAAAGGGGCTGAACTGACAAACGATCAATCGAACGCAGCATTGAATACTTTATCTACCTTGATGGGTGAAACCATTCCTAATTCCCTACACCTCAAAACCACTTACCTGGAAGTGCCGCTGAATATTCAGGCCGGTATTGGTCTGGGCAGTCTGGCTCGTGTTTACGGACAGGTAAGTCCCTACCTCTCCTATCTGATCTCCGACGATGTAGACGGAGCCGAAGACTTCTACGCTGCTTACAAGAATTTTATGAGTGAACGAGGTGACGGCGCACAGCCCCTGAACTCCTTTGATTATGGAATTGGCCTGGGTGCCGGTGTCGAGGTGCTCTTTCTGCAATTATCGGTAAAATACGATTTCAGTCTGAATGAATTTAAAGAAGTGGCCGGTACTATTCTGGATGACGTAAATCCACTGTTCAGTTCGCTGAAACACCGCAACCTGAGCATCAGCCTGGCCTTTCTGTTTTAACCCCGCCGGAGCTGCACAGAAAACAATAAATTTAAAGGGGAGTCCATCAGGCTCCCCTTTCTACTTGTTTTACACCCTTGATGGTTTTTATTTTTTTAATCAGGGCTTCCAGTTGACGGGCATCCTGTACTACCACCGTCAAAAAACCTCTGAACAGTCCGTCGTTGGAATCGATACGAACGGAACGTAAACCCAGGTCGCTCTCTTTGGAAATAAGGGAACTGATGTTGGTCACGATGCCGATGTCGTCTTTGCCTATCACCTCGAGCGAAGCTGCGTATTTTCCGGCCCCCGATTTTCCGGCCCAGCGGGCCTTCACGATGCGGTAAGGAAAACGGGATTTCATTTGGGGCGCATTGGGGCAATCTACCCGGTGAATTTTAATTCCCCCGGTAACGGATACAAAACCAAAGACCTCATCTCCGTAAATCGGATGGCAACATTTGGACAGAGTAAAGTCCAGACCTTTCAGGTTTTGATCAATTACCAGAATATCTTCTTTTGCCTGCTGTATTTGCTGAGGCGTGGGTTCAATGACGT
>ERZ795059.6033-NODE-6033-length-10853-cov-4.494814_pt1 | contig 10853 bp, 3 predicted proteins | sample MGYA00375143_ERZ795059 | MGnify/ENA primary metagenome ERZ795059 (study PRJEB30188, sample SAMN05720168) | activated sludge metagenome | isolation source: Anaerobic digester | place: USA | collected 2015-01-07 ... | reverse complement strand
ATATTTTTATAAAAAACGCGCTTAAATAAATTTTGAGGCACTATATTATTGAATACCCATGCTTCCACAGTCCAAGAATTAGCCGGATCGTCAAAATTAATATTATTGCTTATTTCCGCGTCTGAAACTTTCAACCAATCATTCGAATCATCAAGATAAACACCCCAGCGCTTATTTATATCCAAATCACCGGCACTTACGCTCAAATCTTGTAATTTAGGCAAATCATCACCTGCGCCAGGTTTTCCCGCATCTCTACAATAGAATAATCCGATATTATATTGTTTTTCTTTCAGATGCGTCGCTGTCTCAATGTTATTGGAACTGTATTTCAAGAGATCCCACTTGTCAGTATGTATCGGATTCCAGACGTTCTCACAAATAAACACCTCCACTTTACTGGTGGCAGACCAGTTCATACCAGTCGTATCCGGCACCACGCCCGTCGAGCCCAGCTGTTGTCCCAATTTATCCACTGTTATTTTCGCTGTGGCTGTCACTGTGGTTTGACCGTTTTTCTTTGCTGTCGCGACTTTTGACACAGCCAATCCCGCCGAATCCAAGACTGGACCAGCCGGATTTATCCCTGTCACAATCGATGCATCTCCCTGTGTCCACTTCCATTCCCAATCATAGACACCGGCAACTCCATGAATTTCCATTTTTTGCCAAGTACACACACAACCAGCATCTCCGTCTTTGCACACATCCGCTCCCTTTTTACAAATTCGCTGATCGCTTTTTGCTTTTGCTATAAAATCTTCCACGTGATTCGGATCCGTAATAAATTTTTCCACTGGGCTCAAAGTTACTTCCGAAATCTTACAAGCTTTAGCACCGGTTTTAAAATTATTTACTCTCAAATCAAACGACGTTCCGCAAGCAGTTCTTAAATTAACCAAAGAAACAACAAAATCATTATTCGCCGGCAACAATCCTTTTGGCACTGCAGTAATTATCGTTTTTTTATTTATCTCTGCAATTTGGGCACTTACCAAAGAAATTCCACAAATTTTTCCTGGAACAAGGACTCCCAAGTTAGGCCCAACGGAAAACCATAAATTACCATTTCCAAAATCTGTTTCTCCGTCTCCACAGCCACTTCCCTCGGCTGGATGATATTTAATTACTACCGATTCTTTGGAAAAAGAAGTCCTGTCGATTACTTGATTTAATGAAATATAAATAGAAGCATTTCTACAAACATTCTCCTGTCTTTCCATTGGGACGGTATTCGCCTGATCAATTCCCACCGCTGTCGCCAACTGGCAAGAATATTTTCTAAAAATTAAATCTGTTTCTCCTTGTTTGCTTACTTCACCGCCAAGCTCCGTCGCCACCGCTTGTATTTTTGTTGCATCTTGAGCAAATCTTTTTATCGGATCATACAAAGTATTGATGCTTCCCACCACTTCCACTATTTGCATTGGCGCTTGTCTCGCCGCTCCTCCCTGTCCGCCATCACACTGTTCATCTTCTCCATTTCCATTTTGGATTTGGCCGTCTCGACAAATAGAATTTGCTGTCAGACTGGAGCCTGTATTTAGACATTTATCGTTGCAACCTGCCGGAAAAATACACGTCGTACAAGCAGGATCATTCAAAAAATTACAAGACACATTCGTCTTTCCGTTCACACAGCCCTCCTCGCCGTCAACGCAATCAATTTTTTTCGTGCATTTCGCTTCGCATTCCTCATCTTCTGCCGGAGACCCAATATAATTTTCTTTCACACCGTCACCACAACACGCCGCTTTTGTTGTTTTATTTATCGCCGTACATTTTGGGAATCCAGTCCATACGCATCGATCACTGCAATATGGATTATTTTTTATGGAACAAACACAACCTTGATCTCCAAGATTACAACTTTCACCGGCAGCATTTTTGCAAACAGATTCACATTCTTCCCCTCCCTGAATTATTCCATCTCCACAAATTACCGGCGCATTACCTTGATCGTCTGTTTGATATTTTGCTCCCTCATTCAAACAAACATCGCTACATCCGTCACCGCGAACTTTATTGCCGTCATCACAATCTTCTCCCAATTCCACTTTGCCATTACCGCAGACAAATCCTTTGGCTGTCCCCGCATTCAAACAACCATTCGCGCAACTGCTTTCTTTCGACACGCAAAAACATCCGGCCACGCCTTTCTGGCAGACCTTGCCTTGTGCGTCTCGATAATCACACCCCAGATCACATTCTTCACCGCCTTCTTTTATTCCGTTACCGCAACGCGCTTTATCCGCTCCCAAATCTTTACAATTCGCCAAATCTTCACAAATAGCAAATTCTTCTTTTAGACAAATTTCACTACATCCGTCACCACCAATCACATTGCGATCATCACATTCTTCACCAGATTCCACTTTGCCATTGCCACATACCGCGCCAAACGGCAAACTTCCGGTCGACAAACAATTCGCCGTACAATAACTTGGCGTCGTGCCAAATAAGTTCACCACATTTACTTTGGCTACTTCCGGCTTACTACTAGTCCAAGACCAATTATAATCCATCGGATCCAACAATTGACCCGCTGGACTACAAGCGTCTCCCGCGCTTCTCGGCTGACCGGAATATGTAATTTTTTCATTAATTTTGCTAGAAATATAATTTACCGGCAACACCGATACTTGATTTACCTTACAAGGTTCCGCATTATCTCTTGTCTTAAAAATCCAACTATACGCATTATTTGGCGCTGTTTCGTCCAAATTGGTATTATAATTTAATTTTGCCAATTTACCTCCGTTTGTCGCCAAAATACCGTCTTTCAAAATTACTCGATAATATTTATTCGGTTTCAAATTCTTAGCCAAAGAAATTTGCATTTCGCTCAATGTCTCATCCGCATCAATCTGCGCATATTGATAATTCACTCCCGACAAAACCGCCAAATCTCCCAAAACAATACAATCGCTTGCCACGCACTCATAAACCAATACATTACTCTTGTCTACCGCCCCTATCGTCATTGTCTCTTTGTTCATCTCCGTGTTAAATTTTGCGCCAATACCGGAATTCACACACGCTTCCGTACAATTTGGATAAAATTCCGTCACTTCCGGTTCGGAAAAATTAATTTCCAAATTTCCTTTTTTCGATACATTACCCGAAAGAGCCGCACTGCCGGCGATTCGCGCCGACGCGATAACATCAATTAATTTATCACTTGTTGTTTCTGGTATGCTTGCCAAATTTTCCAACCCAATAATACCTATATCTTTTCTCTCTCCGGCGTTATCACTGCCAAAGCCCTGAAACTTTGCTCGTTTTGGCAAGACAGGATCATTTGTAGACCAAGACCAACTTTCATTTTTCAATGAAATAGCTTCACATTTATATTGACCGGAAACCAGATAAGATTGCACACCGCCCATCTCTTCGATCAACCCCTTTGCCGGCGACATCAACAATGAATCCGGAGCGCAATTTTCCGCTTTTGTTTTAAATTTCCAACTATAATCATATGGCATGATCTCATCCGTCAAATTTTTCACGCCACCGGCGCCACCTTTCACAGTGACGCTATACCAACTATTTTTAAACAATCCATTGTTTTCCATCAGATCCGCCTTACCCGCCAAAGAACTGACCAATCTAAATTCTGTTACTATCTCACCAGCTACGCCACAAACACAATCTTTTGATCCCGCTTCGCACGTTTTCCCGTCTTTCAAACAAACTGCAGACTCATTTGTCTGTCCGATATCCGCTTGATCTATTGCGTTGAGCGTACTCTGTACGCAATTATCTTTACATTCTTCCAAATTACAAACGCCCAAATCAATACAATCGCATCCGGTCGCACTGACCGCACACTCTTTATTCAAATCTTCTTTGCATCTTTTTGTTCCAACCGGGCTTGTACAACGTTTAATAATAATGTTATTTGCCAAAGTTTCATCCTTTACCAATTGATTAAATGTCACAGAAATCATGCCATTGGGACAGGCATCTATCACGCCCGCTCGAGGCGAAGGCGACTGCGACAAAGTACCGACCACGCAAGCGCGATCCACTACTTGTAAAACTTTTGGCAAAATTCCCGTACTCACTACCCAAGCAAATTCCGACAAAACTGGTTTATCACCGTCCGCGCAAACCACGTCAGCAGCTACGCACACTCCAGTTAGACAACACTTATTGCCTTCACCGCAACTGTTGCCAGAGCAACTACCGACACTAAACGTTAACTTATTGCTTATTATCGACTTATCGGCATTTGCCAAATACACACTGCCCGATATCGCGTCTTGTGGTACTTTTCCTTTTGTTACTTTTGTCTCTTCCCATTTTTCAAAAGCGACAACTGCTGTACCCGGATCATCTTTTATTCCTGTTTTCGCAAAATAAATTTTATAATCATCGCTTCCGCCAAAATTCTTACCTCCAAAATTTATACCCGTGCCTCTTGGACCGTTTGCCGGACTGATACTACAAAGCGCCGGCCCGGCTACGCCAGCCACTATTTCCAAATTCGCTGGTTCGCTCGCCAGCCGCTCCAATGTTGTCACGACTATTGTGTATTTCCCAATAGGCATGTTGTCCGGTAACTTTACCAATATTTGTGAAGCATTCCAACTGTTCTCATTTTCACATCCCAATCCCAAAGCAACTTTATCTCCCGCCGCATTGATCAAACTGACTGTACCTACCGCTTTTCCAAAATTCTCTCCATCGATCGTAATTACTTGTCCTTCATGCGCCGGCAAAGGTGAAATTTCTTTCACTATCGGTTCATTTTTTATACTTGATATTCTAAAAGACGCGGGATTGCTATAAACCGCCGAACAAACACAGCCGACAGCTCCTTTTTGACACGTCTCGTTCTTTTCATCCAAACAACGCTCACCCTTTCCCACGACCACTTCCAACGTTCCTTCATCCAAATTGGGAATTTTTACATTGCGAATTTCTTTTTCTCTCCATGCCCCACCAGCAGCCAAAGAACCTTTTATCTCTCCGAAATAAACAGAATAATCGGCAAATTGTTGATCGTTTTGCGTACCAAAATTTTCTCCGGCCGCTTTCACATTCTGTCTAATATCCGCCGTTTTACAATTACTGCATTCCGGATCAGCACAATTACAATTTTCCAAGAAAACATCGCACAATCCCGGATTCACCAATTTATTATTCAAAACAAAATCATCCTTCACTCCTCGATCATTGTTCGTCGCATCCCATTTACCATCTTTATTTACGACTTTGATCGGCCCCGTCTTTGTACCAACCGGCACTTTCGCCAAAATTCTCGTGTCTGTCCACGTAGTCTGACCACAAGCTGGACGCACCGCCTCTATATACGTCGGATTATTTTGTCCATCTATGCCGTTGGCAAAAAAGATTTTACTACTGCCAGCCACAAAATTTTTAAATCCTGTTCCGGAAATAGTTACCAAATTACCTTCCGCGCCTTCCGCCGGAGTGATCTTTGTTATTACCGGCAAAGACGCGCATTGTCCCTCTTCTTTTCCCTGCGCGATCAAACAATAAAAACCCGCCGCACAATCAACATCTTCTTTACAAGGACCGTTCTCACAAGCCCCGCATTCCTCCGCTTTGCCACAAATCGGAGCTCCATCATCACCAAAACAAACTTCCGGCAACACCTTTACTCTTATTTCTATTTCTTTGTTACGATCCGCAATATCGGTCGCAATCCCTTTTAATTTATGAAAACCTATCGCCAAATTTTCCGTACTCCAATCAAAATGCGCTTCTTTGGGCGTCCCCCCGTTAAACGCTTCTGAATCAATCAGACTTCCATCTGCGCTAAAACTAATCTCGTTTATTCCTGCATCATCTCTTCCCACCAAAGCAACGCCCACGACATCATTTACCGACACCTTCATGTCATTCAATGGCATGATGAAATTTATTTCCGGATCTGTCACATCTACCAAAGCACCCGTTGTAAATTCCGCGAGACACACGCTTCCGGCTCCACACGACAACTCTACTCCGCTGGTTGATTTTATTTCTTTTGGCGTCAAAGCCACTTTATATTTTTTATTTTCATCAAAACATTTCAAAACTTGATTTGGCGCTGGACAAGCCGCGTCAGGCTTAAAAACAACGTTTTTCCCGTTAACAACAAAAGACCCGGCCACGGAAAGATTGTCAGCGTCAGTAATTTTTATTGTCTTGGCGTTAACAGAATTTTCTGCCACTTCTTTCGAGAACGTAATTTTTACAACTACGTTTCTGATTGGCAAATCTCCATTTGGAGATATAACTCGCCCAATAAAAGCATTCACATTGGCTGCGTTTAATTGCACGTTATCGCCATTATTCGCGCCCTGATTAGCTTGATTGGCGCCTGTAGCTTCCAACAATCTGCTCGTAACAAACGATACTATTGCATATGCGGAAAAAATAATTACCAGACCGATACCCGCGTTTATTAAAATTTTTTTTGCTTTGGTCACTTTCGTTTCATCGCCTCCTGCCGTCATGTAGACAAAACCGCCATACAAGACCAAGACAATTGCCGCTACTCCGAGAAAGCCTAAAATTGCTTTTATAATTTTTCCGACAGTGACACGAATATCCTGATTACCCAGACCGGTTTGTTGCCCTATCACATCAACGCCCAGATTATCTTGAGCTTGAGCCAAAACTTGAGATGCAAAGAAAAAACTTGCGCTCAATGTCGCAAAAATCGCTACTCCTAAAAATATTTTTTTTATTTTTGTATTAAGCATTTTATCTAAATTTTATTTTATTTTTTGAGATAAAGCCTCATTCTCCTTTTCTCTTGGTTATTTTGCACTTGGCAAATTACAAGTGGCGGTTGCTTCCTTTTTTTCCAAAGAAAAATCACTCAAATTCGGACAACACGAACCTCCGGCGCGTAAATCACTACACGCTCCGGAATCTCTAGATGGATTAAAACAATTTTGTTTTAAATCTTGCACGCTCGATTTTATTATCGGTGTAAATCGTGGTACCTCTTGACCAGGCTCGGCCTGCATGAAATCTCCATGTTCTATTACAATTTTTGTCATATCCACCACGCCAGCTCCCGCTGCTTCCAAATTCGGATCAAACCAACTTGTAAAAAACTCACCCACTAAATCCGCGCCCGTATCTACTGTTTCCGGATCCATACCTTCACTCATTGTCGCTGTCAGTGGTTCATCCACCGCAATTCCACCATTACCGTTCGCCGGTGATAAAGATACGATAAAAGGCGCTACCAAATCCAAACTATTGCCTGTCGTAAATTTCCAATTCACATTATCTTTATCAGCCGTATCGCCTGGACCATCACACTTTTTATTTTTATTTCCATCCAAAGAATTACCGCCCATATCAGTAATACCTGTGCCAATTTCTCCCGCACAACCTTCCAACAACTTTGCCGCCAATACTTTTCCACTTATCTCTGAGTTTGCAGGGAGACAATATACAGGTTGTCCGCAAGAATTCAAATCTACGTTTTCACATTTTGTACTACTGATAAATTTTACGGATCGATATCCGTTTATGCCTACTTTCAAGTTTCCCGGGATATGATTCATTAAGCACTCTGCTCTAACTTTTTCTTTGTTGATTACTTGGACTTCGTTTTGTCGACTATCGCCATCACACGCCTGTGTCTGATACAGTGGGGGAATAACTGGTTCGTTGAAATTCACAACCACCACGCTATTTAAATCCACTTTATTCGCGCCAGCTTCCGGCACAATAGACGTCACAGTTGGTGGTTCCTCATCCAAAATTGTACTTGTCGCAAAACGCCATTTATGATCTGGATGGGCCAAATTAAAAATACTTTGACCATTCCCGCCTTCACGTTGCACACCTGACGTTAAATGCACTATATAAAACCAATCTTCTTCTTTACTTCCCAAATGCTCGTTGTCCGCCTGGCCATAAGGATTGAAAATCAATGTCCTATGATCTTCCGATATTATAATATAACCGGGCACCAAAGCAGCATCATTGGCTATCTCCTTACAATCAGACAACTTTCCGGACTCACAACGAGATACCTTGAAATTTACCGACGGGCGTCCGCACAGCTTGCCCGCGCCCAATACCGGACAAGGATATTTATCATCCGCCGCTCCCATTACGGAATTCGGCTCTACCGGCAACCGAAACGTAACCAAAATCATGGTATTTCTCGGGACACCTGTCTGCTCCGGCAAAGGATACTGACTCTGAATAATGGAACCAAAAGCGCCTCCAGACAAACTGCGATTCACCGCGCCTCCCGCAATACCCACGCCACCCCCGTCTCCTTGACTTGCTTTATTCAAAGCGCTAATAACAAAAGACACAATTGAATATGAAGCCAAAATAATAACCACGCCAATCGTTGCGTTTATCAAAACTTTTTTCGCTTTACCCACCTTAGTTTCATCACCACCGGCCGTCATGTACAAAAAGCCTCCGTACAACACTATGCTGATCGCAACTGCGCCCAAAAGGCCCAATACAACTTTTATAATTGATCCCACAATCGCGCGAGGATCTCTGTCTGTCAATCCAGTTTGTTCTCCGACTGCGGTCAAATTCGTACTCACTGCGCTATCTTGCGCATACGCCACAATAGGCGTAAATAAAAAAACTGCCAATATAAATATAAAACAACTGGCAGTTATTTTTATGATTAACTGATTTTTCAATTTTAGTTTGGCAAGCATCACCACACAATGTTTCGCAAGAAGCAAAACGATTATTATTTTTATTTTTTATTTTTGTGAAATAATTTGTTTGACGAACCCGCTTATTCGATTGCCATCCACGCCCTTCAAGGTTTTCATTGCCGCACCCATTACTTTGCCAAAATTTTGTCGATCCACTTCTTCTAAAGACCCCACCGCTTCTTTTATTTTCGCCAAAACTTCTTCATCACTTAGTTCGGCTGGTAAAAACGTCTGGAAAAAATCAATCTCTTTTTGTTCCTTTTCTGCTAATTCGGCACGTCCGCCTTGAGAAAACAAATCCACTGATTCTTTTCTCTTTTTTATCTCAGCGCGGATAATACTAACAATTTCTTCGTCCGTCAATTCTGGTTTGCGAAGTTCTATCGCTTTATTTTTGATACTCGCCTTAAGCATGCGCAAAGAATCCAATTTCATGGTGTCTTTACTCTTAAACGCGTCCAAATACATTTGGTCGAGCACCTTGGATAACTCCATATAAATTATAATATAAATTGAGAAATTTTAAAACTGTGCAAAACTTTTTCTTTTAAATTAATTTGCACGACGACCGCGAACCATTGGTTCCTCCGGCAAACGACCTATTTTTCGCAAATATTCTTTCATCTCGCGATTTCGCTTGCGAATCAAAGCGCTTGTACGACGCATGTTTTTACTTTGTTTTTCTTCTGCAAAACGAATTTTCTTGAATTGCAATAAAACACCACTTTGAATAATGCGTTTATTAAATCGGCGAATAAAAGATTCAAATGTTTCGCCCTTTTTTCTCTTTACGTCTACCATGTTAGTCCCTTTCTTAAAATTAATTAGAATAGCTAAATAATACTGAATATAACCTTAAAAGTCAAGAGTGACCGCTACGCCTTTTCTTTCAATTTTCTATTGACTTCTACCACCACCTTGTTGATATTGATAACCTCTTGGATGCCGCTTTCGACGTCCCTCAACAAAACAGTCCCTTCCATAACTTCTTTTTGACCTAAAATTAAGATTAATTTTGCGCCCGATTTAGTCGCCATTTCCAATTGCGCTTTCAAGCTACTTTTTGAAAAATTCGCCCTTACAGACAAACCGACGCTTCTTAGTTTCTCAAAAAAGGAAAAAGCCTTTTGTCTCGCTTGCTCCCCGATTTGTGTGACAAATACATCTGGCGCCGCTGGATTTGGTATCTCACTCTTATTATTTTTCATCTGATTGACCACTCTTTCCATGTCTAGAGAAAAACCCGCCGCTGGTACACTTTTACCGCCGATCATCTCGATCAAATTATCGTGTCTTCCGCCACCAGCCAAACTCAAAATTTCTTCCCCTTCTTCTTGCTTTTTTTCTTTATCTTTGTTGACGGGATTTATTTCAAAAACAGTTTTGTTATAAAAATCATATGTTCGCAACAATGTTGAATCCAACTTATAGGGTATTTTCAATTCATCCAAATATTCCAACACTTTAAATAAATGATTCCGACAATCATCACAAAGCCAATCAATTATTTGAGGCGCATCTTCTCTCACTCTAATGCATTTTGAATTTTTACAATTCAAAAATTTCATTGGCTCTTTCACGCCCTTCTTTCGACAATCCAGACAAATCGCTGCTCTTTTTGATTTCAAAAACCCCAAAAGAGCTTTCATGTATTCCGGTCTGCAGGCGGAGCATCCCAAACTGTTCAATCTCACTTCATTGTCCACACACAAATTATTCAACAAATAATGAGCGACAATAATCAATTCCGCATCTACGGCTGGTGATTTGTCTCCAATAATTTCAAAACCCAACTGCGTAAACTGACGCAACTTATTTTCCTCTGTTTTGCCTTGGCGAAAAACAGGTCCGGAATAATACGCCTTAATCGGCATTGGTTGATTTTCCATGTTATGTTCGATAAAAGCGCGTGCCACTGATGCCGCACAATCCGGACGCAAAGCCAACTTTTCCCCGCGATCAACAAAATAAAAACCTTCTTTTTCAAAAATACCGCCGTGTTTAAACAACGTGTGGTTAAACAATTCGTACTTTTCTAAGACAGGTGTATACATTCGACGAAAACTATAATCACGCACGACACGCTTTACTTGTTCTTCGATATAATCCCAATATTTACCGTCTCCTGGGAGAATATCCTTCATGCCCTTTACCAACGACGGCGTTTTTATTGTTTTGACT
>ERZ795059.6030-NODE-6030-length-10858-cov-4.316301_pt1 | contig 10858 bp, 8 predicted proteins | sample MGYA00375143_ERZ795059 | MGnify/ENA primary metagenome ERZ795059 (study PRJEB30188, sample SAMN05720168) | activated sludge metagenome | isolation source: Anaerobic digester | place: USA | collected 2015-01-07 ... | reverse complement strand
ACCGTAAGTAATGTCGCAGCCGTAGGCCGCACGGCGCTTGTCGGAGGTGTCCGGCGTCTCGATCACCCCGACGGTCAGGCCCAGCAAGCGACAAATGGAAGCCATCCACTCGGCATCGCGAGACGCCAAGTAATCGTTGACCGTCGCCAGATGGGCGCCTTTGCCGGGGAGGGCGTGCAGGTACATCGGCAGGGTGGCGGTGAGGGTCTTGCCTTCGCCCGTGTCCATCTCGGCGATGTTGCCGAAGAACAGGGCCATTCCTCCGATCATTTGGACGTCGAAATGGCGCAGTTCTACCGTCCTCACGGCGGCTTCACGGACCAGGGCAAAGGCCTCGACCAGCATGCGGTCCAGACGCTCGCCGCTCTTGGCACGAAATCGCATGGAAAGGCTGCGTTTGCGCAACTGCGCGTCGGACTCGCCCTGCAAGACGGGTTCCAACGCATTGATTTGTTCCAGCAAGCGTCCCCAGTGCGCCATGCGTCGAGCGACGGGACCGCCCAGGGTGGCAAAAAAACGGGCTCGTAACTGGCCGAGACGGCCTAGGGGGGCACGTGATGTCATCAGTATGGCAGTCTCTCCAAGTTGGGCAGTAGGGACAAATTGAGAGCCTACTGCATTTTACCGCTAACGGCAATTGCAGCGGGTTTCGACCAATGCCGATTCGTGCGGCACCCTTCACCGCCGCTGTTGCTGGCATCGGTTTTGCCCGAAGCCGTCGTGTGCGTTGCCATCAGTTGCAGTCGATACGACCCGAAGATTTGGTCTAAACGGTGCGGACGATACAGCCGACATAAACGATAGGAGCGTTAGACGGCCGGTTGTTAGGCAAGTTCCGCAGGAGGGGCGGAAGACTGGACTCGGCCGGATGTGACCGTATTTCGATGGTTCGCTGTTAAGTGGGGGGGGCTGCGCAAGATTTATCTGGCGTGACGGATCTGTTGCATGTTCCGTGTTTGCCGGACGATCTTGTTGTAAGCGTAGACACGAATACTCAGCCGAGGCGGGTTGTAATCATGAGATCAAGAAACGCAAAACTGACGGTGGTAGCGATCGTGCTCTTGTTAGGGGCTTTGCCTGTCTATGCGGAGGACGCCGCCACTTCGTCTGGAACGTCGCCCTTTGCCGCCGTGCCAGGCTTTCAGCCGGACGCGGCGTACAGCAGTTACGTGGGCGACGATAGCGACCTGCGGGTTCCGCCCGAGGTTGCGGCCCCGGATTCCGAATACCCGTTTGCAGACGATCTGCCAGGAATCAAGCATGGCACATGGCAGAAGTCAGGCAAGAAGGGCGGACAGGGGCTCTCGGTCAAGGATTCTGAAACCGAACACCCCATGGTCTACGGCCCGTGGGTCAGTTACGAGTACATGTCCACATGGCTGGAAGGCCGCTATCTGCCGCCGCTGGTGACGTCCAGTCCGCCGGGCATCGATGGCATTCTGCCTGGCGCCAGGACGCTGTTTGGCGGAGATGACCTGAGTGGCAATCGACAGGTTGCCGGCAAGTTGTCGGTCGGGGCTTGGCTTGGCCCGGCGGAACGGCTGGGCGTGGGCGGTAACTTCTTCATGGTGCAGACGGAAACGATCGGCTTTGAAGCCGCTTCGGAGGGAGGCCGCGTCTTGGCCCGTCCCATTTATGAAACATCGCCGAATGCAGAAAGTGGCGTGGGTCCGGCGTCGTATCTGGTCACCGGCCCGACCTTCGTCGGGACGACGCCGTTCACCTTGTCCGGCGAGATCGAAGCGGTTACCCACACCGACGTGATGGGCGCGGAAGGCTATCTCCGCTACCTGATGTACTGTGCCCCCGGACGGCGATTCGACCTGATTGGCGGATACCAGTTCTCGCGCGTGGACGACACCCTGAGGATCACCCACCATACGGACTACGATCCCTCGGTTTTCGCGCGCAACTCGGATGTCCAGGACCTGTTCGATACGGTGAACAAGTTTCACGGCGGCGAGTTGGGTCTGTTGGGTGAGTTCGGAAAAGGGCCGATCATGTTGTCGATCCTGGCCAAGGTTGGTTTGGGCAACATGAACCAGGTCGTCACGGTCGCCGGACAATCGTCGGTGACCGATGCGGGCGGAGGGGTGGCTCACTACAACGGCGGCGTGCTGGCGCTGCCCACGAACATGGGCCTGTACGAGCAGGACAAGTTCGCCGTGATTCCGGAATTGGATGCGAAGTTGATTTTCAAGCTCACCAAGCACTTGCAGGTGAGCGTCGGCTACAACTTTATCTACTGGAACACGTTGGCGCTGGCGGGCGAGCAGATCGATACCTCGCTGGGTGGCCTGCCGACGGTCAACTCCAGTCAGTGGTTCGGCGGTCCCTTGGACCCGGCCGGCGGTTCGCACCCAAGTTTCCAGGAAATCAAAGATTCCGATTTGTGGCTGCAGGGGCTGACCGTGGGCCTCACCTTGCAGAGGTAGTCCGTTCCCAGGGCGTCCTCCGCGGCGGGACCGCCGCCACGGGATTCCATGAACAAGGCGGGACTGACAAGCCGGCCAGCCGGCGGGTCAGTCCCGCTTTCGTTTATTTCACGAGGATCGTCCGCGGAATAGCTCTCCGATTGTCGCCTGTCGCTGCTATTTGCAGATGCCGGCTTTCAACAACCGGCATTTTTCTCTACGATAGTGCGAATTGCCAGGAGTGGGGAAAATGGCCGTGAAACGCATCAAACCCGAAGCGCCGACTGCAGACAATCGCTGGAAGATGGTGGACGTCACGATGCGGCGCAATGGCTACGCCGGAGACGCGCTGATCGAGACCTTGCACACGGTTCAGGATGTCTTCGGCTATCTCGACGATCCGTCCATGCGTTACGTCGCGCAGGCCCTCAATCTGCCCTTGAGCAAGGTCTACGGCGTGGCCACATTTTATCACCTGTTTACCTTGAAGCCCAAGGGCAAACACACGTGCGTGATCTGCACGGGGACGGCGTGTTATATCAAGGGCGCGGGCGAGTTGGTCGACGCGGTCCAACAGCGGCATCACGTGCGGCCGGGACAGACCACGGCGGACGGCCAGCTGTCGGTGGTCAGCGCGCGTTGCCTGGGAGCGTGCGGATTGGCCCCGGCTGCCGTCTTGGACGGCCAGGTGCTGGCGAATCAGGCGGCGGACGAACTGCTGGGCAAGATCGAGAAGGTGCTGCAACATGAATCTTGAGGATTTGGAAGAACTTGCGTCCGAGACGCAGGCCGCAGGGGAATCGTGCCAGCACTGTGTCCGCGTCTGCATGGCGGCGGGCTGCCAGTCGTCCGGCGCCGGGAAGGTGCTGGAGCGTCTGAACGAGCAGTTCGCAGGCCGCGAAGACGTGCGGGTCAAGTCCGTCGGCTGTTTGGGCCTGTGTTCCGGCGGCCCGTTGGTCGAGGTTCGTTCCAAGGGTGAGCCGGCGCCCGTCCTGTATCAGAAAGTCGGCGAGGAACACGCCGCGGAAGTGGCGGCGAGTCTGGGCGGGACGCCGGTGGAGCGTCTGGTCTGCCCGAACGATGTGCCGTTCTTCTCGCGGCAGCAGAAGATCGTCCTGGAGAACTCCGGCGTCATCGATCCCGAGGACATCAGCGACTACATCAGCGCGGACGGCTATCGAGCCCTGGTCACGGCCGTGACGGAGATGAGCCGGGCCGAGGTGTTGCGCGAGATCGACATCAGCGGTTTGCGCGGCCGGGGCGGTGGCGGCTACCCGACGGGCCTGAAGTGGTCGACGGTCTCCAAGATGCCGGCCGACCAGAAATACGTGATCTGCAACGCCGACGAGGGCGACCCCGGCGCTTTCATGGATCGCGCCGTGCTGGAATCGGACCCGCATCGCGTCCTGGAAGGCATGGCCATCGCCGCCTACGCGGTAGGCGCCAACAAAGGCTACGTCTATATTCGCGCCGAATACCCGCTGGCCATCGATCGCCTGAAGACGGCGATCCGGCAGGCGAACCGCAAGGGATTGCTCGGTTCCCGCATCTGCGAGACGCAGTTCAGCTTCGAAATCGAGTTGCGGCTGGGCGCGGGAGCCTTCGTGTGCGGCGAGGAGACCGCCTTGATGGCCTCGATCGAGGGCGAACGCGGCCAACCCAGTCCGCGGCCGCCGTATCCGGCCGAGTCGGGACTGTGGGGCTATCCCACGCTGATCAACAACGTCGAAACCTACGCCAACGTGCCGCCGATCATTCGCCGCGGCGGCGAGTGGTTCGCCGCCATCGGCACGGAACGCTCCAAAGGCACCAAGGTGTTCGCGCTGGCGGGCCGGATCCAGAATACCGGACTGATCGAAGTGCCGATGGGAACTCGGTTGCGGGACATCATCGAAACGATCGGAGGCGGCGTGCCCGCAGGCCGCAAGTTCAAGGCCGTGCAGACCGGCGGGCCGTCCGGCGGCTGTTTGCCGGAACAGCATTTGGACCTGCCCGTGGACTACGATACCCTGCGGCAAGCCGGTTCCATCATGGGCTCCGGCGGGATGATTGTCATGGACGAGACGTCGTCCATGGTCGACGTGGCCCGGTACTTCATGGAATTCTGCATGACCGAGTCCTGCGGCAAGTGCGTTCCCTGCCGAGTGGGAACCTTCCAGATGCACGGCCTGCTGGACAAAATCGCCAAAGGACAAGGCACGCCCGCCGACCTGGTGCTGCTGGAGGAACTGTGCGAAGTCGTGCAGATGACCAGCCTGTGCGGTCTGGGCCAGACGGCGCCGAACCCCGTGCTGAGCACGCTGCGGTACTTCCGCCATGAATTCGAGGACAAGCTGCAGGGCGAGAACGCCGTGACCGGTGACCGGTAGTCGGTGACCGGTAATCGGTGACCGGTGACCGGTAGTCGGTGACCGGTGACCGGTGACCGGTAATCGGTGACAACTGACCAATGACAACTGACGACTGACAACTGACCAATGACAACTGACAACTGACAACTGACCATGAAACGCCAAGCACCTCCGCCGGTCCGCGTGGTCACCTTCCGGATCGACGATCGCGATCTGAGCGCCCGCGAGGACGAAACGATCCTGGCCGTGGCGCGGGAACAAGGGATCAGCATTCCTTCGCTGTGCTACCTGGAAGGTCTAACCACTTGGGGCGCCTGCCGGTTGTGCGTGGTGGAGATCGAGGGCAGCGCGAGATTGGTTTCCGCCTGTTCGACGCGGGTGGCCGAGGGAATGCGAGTGCGGACGAACACGGAGCGGCTGCAGCGGTACCGCCGCCTGATCATCGAACTGCTGTTCGCCGAGCGCAATCACGTCTGTTCGGTGTGCGTGTCCAATGGGCATTGCGAACTGCAGACTCTGGCCCAGCAGTGCGGCGTGGATCACGTGCGCGTGCCGTATCGGAATTCGGCCTACGAACTCGATTCGACCAACGACTACTTCCGCCTGGATCACAACCGGTGCGTGCTCTGCACCCGCTGTGTCCGGGTGTGCGACGAGATCGAAGGGGCGCACACATGGGACGTCATGGGGCGGGGGATTGAATGCCGCGTGATCACGGACTTGAACCGCCCCTGGGGCGAAAGCCAGACATGTACGGAGTGCGGCAAGTGTGTACAGGTCTGTCCGACCGGCGCCCTGGTCAAGCAGGGGACCTCGGCCGGGGAAATGACCAAGGACCGGCACTTCCTGCCGTATCTCTCGCAGATGAGGCACGCTCCATGAGTGCAGACAAGAAAATCACCATTGCCACTTCCTGGCTGGACGGCTGCTCCGGCTGCCATATGTCCTTCCTGGACATCGACGAGCGTCTGCTGGAGCTGGCGGAGTTGGCGGAGTTCGTCTACGGCCCGCTGGTGGACGCCAAGCAGTTGCCGGAGAGCGTCGACGTGGGGATTCTGGAAGGCGCCGTGAGCACGGAAGAAGACCTGCACAAGGCGCAGCTGTTCCGCAAGCACTGCCGGTACTTGATCAGCCTGGGCGACTGCGCCGTGTGCGGCAACGTGCCGGCGATGCGGAACTTCTTTCCGCTGGAAGCCGTGCTGGACCGCGCCTACAAGGAGAATGTCCAGCTGAATCCGCAATGGCCGTCGGTCAACGTCCCTCAGTTGTTGAATCCGGTCCGCCCGCTGCACGCCGTCGTGCCGGTCGATCTATTTGTGCCGGGATGTCCGCCCTCGGCGGCCGCCATTTGGTTCGTGGCCAGCGAACTGATCGCCGGGCGGAAGCCGGACCCCTCGCAAGTCACTCGTTTCGGAGCTTGAAGCACCCCATGACGGACAACCGCACTGTCACCATTGAACCGGTCACCCGCATCGAGGGCCATGCGCGGATCACAATCCAGCTGGACTCCGACGACCGCGTGGCGGACGCCAAGTTCCACCTGACGCAATTCCGGGGCTTTGAGAAATTCTGCGAGGGCCGCCCCTACCGGGAAATGCCGGCCTTGACCGCGCGGTCCTGCGGCATTTGCCCGGTGAGTCATCTGGTCGCCTCGTCCAAGGCCTGCGATCAGTTGTTGAGCGTGTCGATTCCGCCCACGGCGGTCAAGCTGCGGCGGATCATGAACCTGGCGCAGTTGTTGCAGTCGCACGCCTTGTCCTTCTTTCACCTGTCCTCGCCCGACCTGTTGCTGGGCTGGGATTCCGATCCGGCGCAGCGCAACATTTTCGGGGTCATGCGATCGCACCCGCAGCTGGCCAAGGACGGAATCCGGTTGCGGCAAATCGGCCAGATGATGATCGAGACGTTGGGCGGCAAACGGATCCATCCCGCCTGGATGGTGCCCGGCGGCGTCAACGATCCGCTCACGGAGGAAAAGCGGTCCAGCATGCTGAAGTTGATCCCGGAAGGCATGACGATCGCCCGCCGGACCTACAACCTGTTCAAAGAACTGGTCGGCAAGTTCAGCGACGAGGTCCAGCACTTCGGCAACTTTCCCTCGCTGTTCCTAAGCCTGGTCACGCCCCGCGGCAACTTGGAGCACTATGACGGACTGATTCGCATCAAGGACGCGGAAGGCAACATCGTCGAGGACATGGTGCCGCCGGACGACTACCAGCGGATCATCGGCGAAGCGGTCGAATCGTACTCGTACATGAAGTTCCCCTACTACAAACGCCACGGTTACCCGAACGGCATGTACCGCGTCGGGCCGCTGGCCCGCCTGAACAACTGCGATCGTTGCGGGACGCCCTTTGCCGACGTCGCGCTGGCGGAGTTCCGCACGCTGCAGGAAGCGCGGCCGGTAACGAGCAGTTTCCACTACCACTATGCGCGGCTGGTCGAGATCATCTTCGCCCTGGAGACGATCGATCGGTTGCTGCGCGACCCGAAGATCCTGGAAACGCGGATCCGCGCCCGTGCGCGGAGCAACCAGGACGAGGGGATCGGCGTGGCCGAGGCACCGCGGGGCATTCTGATCCACCACTACCGCATCAACCCGCGCGGGTTGATGACCTGGATGAACCTGATTATCGCCACTGGGCACAACAACCTGGCCATGAATCGCGGCGTGCAACAGGTGGCGGAACGGTACGTGCGCGGGAGCCAGTTGCAGGAGGGGATGCTCAACCGGGTCGAAGCCCTCATCCGCTGCTATGACCCCTGCTTGAGCTGCGCTTCGCACGCCGTAGGGCAGATGCCCTTGCACATCCAGTTGCGGGATGCCGCCGGCCGGATCGTCGATGAACTCCACCGCGACTGAACCCGGCCCGCACTCCGCGCCGGCCGCCTCGCGCGTGCTGGTCATCGGTTACGGCAACACGCTGCGTGGCGACGACGCGGTCGGTCCTCTCTTGTCGGAGCGTCTGCGCCAGACGATCGACTCGAATCGCGTCCTCGTGATGGCGTGTCATCAGCTGACGCCCGAACTGGCCAGCGACCTGGCCGCCTGCGATCGCGTCATTTTTATCGACGCCTCGGTGGATGTTCCCGCCGGCAGAATCCAATGCCGGCCGCTTGCGGCCAGCGCTGCGGATGCCACGCCCTTGGTTCATTCCCTGGGTCCTGAGTCACTGCTCGCCCTGACGCGTCTGGTCTACGGCCGGCAGCCCCAGGCCTTCCTGGTTTCCGTGGGCGGGCTCCGATTCGACTTCGGCGACGCCCGGCTCTCGCCACCGGTCGCCGCGGCGATCGAACCGGCCCTCCAGCAAATCCGCGAACTGATCGGCATCGGTCCTACGACGTGGCCACCCGCATGGTGACGCGGACGACGCCTTCTTCGGTCGTGGTTTCGGTGTTCATTCCGGAGCGGTGGAAGATTTTCAGCATGCCGCTGTTTTCCGGCAGCACGTCCGCGTTGAATTCGGTGATCCCGGCCTGCAGGCCGATTTCGATCAGGCGGCGGAACAGGTGCGAACCGATGCCCCGGCGCTGCCAGTCGTCGCGGACCACGAAGGCCATTTCGGCGGACCGCTTGCCCGGATTGGTCATGTAGCGGCCGACGGCCAGGATTTCTTCGTGGCCAGCCTGGCCGCGGACCACGACCAAGGCCATTTCCGTCTCGTAGTCCACGTTGCAGAAAACCTGCAGCTTGTTGTGCGGCATCGATTTCAGCGTGCCGTGGTAGCGGAGATACTTGGTCTGCTCGCTGAACGCGTAGAACATGGCCTTGATATAGTCCTCGTCGGACGGACGAATCGGGCGGACCATCACGGTCGTGTCGTCGGGCAGCTTCAGGGTCTCTTCGAATTCCGTCGGGTACGGGATGGCCGAAGGCAGGATCTGATCGGCGTAGACCAGACGGCGGCGCTTGGCGGCGTGCAGCAATTCGCCGCGGAAGTCCGGGTGGGCGATGTGAATCAGCGCCATGGCGCGTTCCCGCATGGTCCGGCCCTGCAGAAAGGCGATGCCAAACTCGGTGACCACGTAATGGGTGTCGCCTCGCGTGGTGACGACCCCGGCGCCCTGTTGCAGGAAGGGCACGATGCGGCTGCGCACGCGGCCCTCTTTGTCGGTCACGGTGCTGGGCAAGGCCAGCACCGGCTTGCCGCCACGGGCCATAGCCGCCCCGCGCATAAAATCCGCGTGGCCGCCGATGCCGCTGTACAGCCGCTCGCCGATCGAATCCGCCACGGCTTGCCCGGTCAGGTCGACTTCGATGGCGGCGTTGATGGCCACGATATTGTCGTGCTGGGCGATGACCCGCGGATCGTTGGTGTACTCCGACGGGTGCATTTCGATCTGGGGGTTGTTGTGCAGGAAGCAAAACAACTCCTGGGTTCCGGCGGCGAAGCTGCCCACCGTTTTTCCTTGGTGGAGGGTCTTGCGGTGGCCCGTGATCACGCCGGCTTCGGTCAACCGCATGACGCCGTCGGAGAACATCTCGGTGTGGATGCCCAGGTCGTTGCGGCCCATCAGCGACAGCAGCACGGTGTCGGGCAAGCGGCCGATGCCCAGCTGCAGGGTATTGCCGTCGGCGACCAGGCTGGCGACGTTCTCCGCGATCCGCGCCGTGACTTCGTCGGGCTCGCTGATCACCGGCCATTCCAGCAGCGGCTCGTTGTGTTCAACCAGGTAGTCGATGTCGCGGACGTGAATGAAGCTGTTGCCCAGCGTGCGGGGCATGTAGCTGTTCACTTGGGCGATCAACAGCTTGGCGGCCAGCGCGGCAGAGCGGGTCATATCGACCGAAACGCCCAGGCTGCAAAAGCCGTGTTCGTCCGGCGGGCTGACCATGATCAAAGCCACGTCGATGGGAATCCGCCCGGACTTGAACATGGCCGGGATCTGGGAGAAGAAGATGGGAGTGTAATCGGCGCGGGCCTGACCGACTGCGTCCCGGACGCTGTTGCCGATGAAAAAGGCGTTGGCGCGGAAGCGGGCGGAGTACTTGGGGTCGGTGTACGGCGCGACGCCCATCGTCAGCACGTTCAGCAATTCGGTGTCTTCCGCCTCATTGCCGGTTTCCACCAGGGCCCGGACCAGTAGTTCCAAAATATAGTTTGTTTTCCATGTTTTATTTTTTTTGAATTTTTATACATTTAACAGGGCATATATCTGCTGCCTTTTGATTACAGCTTATTTCTTTTATTTCCTTTTTAATTGGTTGTGCTTTGTTTCCTTGGAATTTCCAGTTTTCTGGACACATTGTTATGCATGCTCCGCAACCAATGCATTTGTTTTTGTCATGTATTATTTTAAAAACCATATACTCACCTTTTTAAATATTTGCATAGTTAATTAAAATTATTGAATATATAATATACAATGAAACATTTAATAATAATTATGGTTTTTAATTTTTTAGAAGAGATTAATTATAAAAAAACTATAAAAAACTAAAAAAAATAAACTATGGTAAAACAAAAAACACAGACAGAAAAGGGACAAGCAAGCCCAGGTAAACTCTATCAAGCAATTAATGTAGAACGTCCAGAATTTGGCACTGATGAAAAATTAGTTAAAAAAAAGGTACAACCTTATGTTGCTTTTTGTAAAAAAATTTATACTAAATTTCCAGGTTTAGGTGCAAATGCAAAATTTACACAAAAATATGAGTCTGCAATTAATTTTTTAGGTTGGGATCTTAAACCTGAAGAGTATAATGCTGCAACAAAGTTTGTTTTGTTTTTAGGAATTTTTATAGTAATTGTTTTATGTACTGTTTTGGCATTAACAGGTGCCAGTGCAGGTCTCGGAAATATGTTTGACTCAATAATGATAGGGTATTTAATTTCTTTTGGAATCCCTTTAATTCTTTTGATTTATTTTTATTCTGTATTTCAGCAGTATCCTTTAAATCAAGTTAAGTATGAAACAATTAAGGCCTTAACTTTTGTTCCTGAAATTATTGGTTATTTAATAATGTCTATGAAGCTTGTTCCAAACTTAGAAAAAGCTGTTGAATTTGCTGCAACTCATGGGCATGGAAAGATTGCTGATGATCTTAAAACCCTTCTTTGGGAGGTTAAAGTTGGTATTAAGAACAGTGTT
>ERZ795059.6029-NODE-6029-length-10860-cov-4.603517_pt1 | contig 10860 bp, 6 predicted proteins | sample MGYA00375143_ERZ795059 | MGnify/ENA primary metagenome ERZ795059 (study PRJEB30188, sample SAMN05720168) | activated sludge metagenome | isolation source: Anaerobic digester | place: USA | collected 2015-01-07 ... | reverse complement strand
GCTGACCAGCAAGGGGCGCTCGCGTCGATCCATCCGGTCCGGGCTGATTGCGCGCTCGCCTGCCGCAAAGTCGATTTTCGGACGTCGCCCATCCACCGGGCCGCCACCGCCGCCACCACCATGGTTGTCGGGAGGTCTGGGAGGACCATCGTGGTGGTCATGATGGTCGTGACGGTCATGGCCATCATGATGGTGATGGTAGTAATACCAGGTCCAGGGAAATCCGCCGACATATCCGAAGGCGTAGCTGTGGTGACGATAACGCCAGGGAATGAAGATATCCGTGTATGGATACCACAGTCCACCGTAATAAACATACCGGCAGGAGGGGCTGTAGGCACCGATAATGATCAAATCCGGGTCGTTGTACCAATGCCCATGGTGGAAGTAATGACCGCAGCCGTGACCGTGCACGTGGGTCACAACAATATCCGCCCGTGGATACCACTCGCCCGAGACATACACCTGGTCCGGGTACGAATCGACAACAACTTCTTCGCGAATGACGCGCTCAACCGGAACCTCGCGAATCACGGTCTCTTTCACAACTCGTTCCACGGGAACTTCCTGGACAACCCGCTCAACAACGGTATCGCCGGGCGCGGGGCCGGTCGCCGGGGCTGGGGTCTCCGCCAGAGTCTGCGATTCATCCGGAATCCATTGCTGGGCCAACAGGCTGCCGAGACTCACCGTACTCGGACCTGTTGCGCATCCGGTTCCCCAAAAAACGATTGCGAAAATTGCCGGGAGAATGAATTTGTGGTTCATGACGGTTACCTCCATTTCCCATTGAAGAAGAATAAGCCTTTTGGCTCCGAAATTCGAGGTTGATGGAGATTCGCATCCTTCTGACGAGGAAGCGATCTTGTCTCCATCTCCCGTGTTAATGCAGGTCGTGGCGAACGCACAATCTGCGCGGTTTCCAATACATTATTCTCAGATACTTCATCCGTGGCCGACTTCGACAACTCCGCGACGGCCTGCCGGGCCGTGCTCCGCCGGGGTTTGAAGCCCAGGACACGGGCGGATTTCTCGTCGATGACCTGAGGGCTTTTGCCGCCGGAAGTCACCCCAACAGTCTTGCCGATCACGGCAGACGAGAAGGCCATCGGTTCCCGGTCTGCCAGGTTCGTCCGAAATACCTCTCGCAGAACCCGAATATCCGCCGCGTTCACATAACTATCCACATTGAAATCGGCGGCAGTCTCTTTCGGGATACGGGGTCCCCAATTCAGCGAGAAGCGATACAGGTCATTGGCATTCACCCGTACATCGACAGTCAAATCGCCCAGGAGATCCCAGATATGCGCGGTTCCCAGGACATCGCGGTCTCCTGTCGCTCCGTTTGCCCACACCGTGGCAAAGGCCCGATCACTGAACATGGCGCCTGCCGGTCGGTCTCCCTGGGCCACGAGGTCTGTCACGATGAATTCCGGCCCTATATACGAGTTGGAAGCCGCATCGTACATTTGTCCGGCGAAAATGCCGCCCTCACGGGAGTCATACCAGGTAACCAGGAAAATGTCGTATCCCAGGAACGTCACCGCAGGGTCCGCCACCATAGCGGGGCTGGGCGCGAGATCGACCTGAAATTCCTCCGTGAGCCGCTCGCTGGAAGCCGTGATGACCGCCGCGTAAATGTGAGAATCGCTGCCGTTTGCGGTCCGATTCACCCATGCCACCAGGTACAACCCGTGATGGTTCCCGTCAATATCGGGATCGACCGCATCATCGGTACCGGTGTCGTTGTTGCTGACCATGATTTCGTGTTGCGGACCGGGCCATTCTCCCTGGGCGTTGGACACAGCGGAGCGGGGCAGGACACGAGCGAAAATGTCATTGCGATAGTCCGCCGGCTGTCCGGGAATCAGAAGTCGATCATCCGACCAGGCAATCATCGCATTCCCCTGCAAATCCCCACTGATCCTTGGGTGACTCACATTCGTATCCGTATAGAGCGGGTTGACGATGAAATCCCGGCTGTCGACCGCCGTTCCATCTTCCTTGAAACGTCGCGCATAAACATCCTTAAGAGCATGACGATCATCTATCCAGCAGATGGCAACCTGGCCATCACCCAGCGATGCAATATCAGGAATCTCCACATTTGTGTTATTGTAGGGCTTGTTCACCGGGACATTCTTGTCAAACAGATTCCCTGCCTGATAATTGATTCCGGCGAAAAAGACATCATAAAGGCCCTCAACACTCCGGTTATCTGCCCAGACAAAGAGGAAATTGTCGTTTGTCCCGGCAGCAGCGCGGGGGTCTCTTGTGATCGTATCTTCATAAAGATCATTGACATACACAACGTCCGTCAGGCTCTCAAATCCCCTGGAGAAAATGCAGGCCAGGGTATCAACCGGCCCCGCCTGGTCGTCATTCCACACCACGACGGCCTCATCGTATACATTCACCGCAACCGCCGGAGAATAGGAATCCACTCCCGCATCCGCCGCATCAAGAATCACAGTATCTAAGTCCTGAAAAATCAATGTCTCTTGTGCCATAATTGGAGAGCCAAGCATGATGATCGCGCAGACAATGCCACCGGACCCGAAGCATTTCGGCAGCTGTGGGCTGATCCACGGTGTCAGGAAAGACGCGATCCGATTCACAAACATGGCCAAAAATCCTTTCACGAATAACTTGACTCAATCCTCTTTATCATCTACAATTATGGAAAAACGGCCACCCAACTTCTTCGGCCTCTACTGCATAAGACATTTGTGAACGATCTGACTATAGTATATCCACAAATATGTAGCACGTCAATAGGTACAGGCAAAAAAATGTCCGATATTTCGACAAATATGATTGAAAATCAAGTTGCCACAATTCCAGACCGCTTGAAGGAATTGAAAGGTGACCGAACCACGGCAGCTTTTGCCCGATTTCTGGGCGTTGGAGTCTCAACCCTTCACAATTATGAAAACGGGCGCACTCCTCCGATTGACTTCCTTTTAAATGTAGCGGCTTGTACAGGAGTGTCCATTGAGTGGCTTCTGACCGGTCGCGGTGAAAAGGAATCTGGCGGGTCTTACTTACAGGCGGCCCGAAAGACGCGACGAGTTCTGATTGTGGATGATAAGGAATACCAGCGAGACTCCATCTGCAATGTTCTGGAAGCGGAGGGGTATGAAATCGGCCGGGCGGCAAATCTGAAACAAAGCACCGAAATGCTTGCGAGTGAATCCTTTGATGTGGTGATCACCGATCTGCGGATGCCGGACGAAAACGACGGATTGATCCTTCTCAAGCATATTCGCGAAAAATACCCCAATACTCGGACAATCCTGATTACCGTTCATGCAGCGACCGCACCCGTGGCTGTGGAGGCGATCCGGTCGGGTGCGTTTGATTACCTGGTCATGTCGCGGACTTTCCCGGATGATCTTCGGTCGGCTGTGTCGCGTGCCATCACGGAAATCCAGAAAGAGGAAACACAGTCAAAAGACACCTTTGAGGACACTTTTGGCGAGATTATCGGCCAATGTCCGGCGATACGGGAAGCGGTGGCTGTTCTGAAAAAGGGAGTTCAATCGCCCGGCACGCCGCTGCTTTTCTGTGCTGAGCCGGGAACCGGCAGGGAGTTCATGGCAAAAGTGCTCCATGCAAACGACCCGGAACGCGCCTCCCACGCATTTGTTCCGGTAAAATGCGGAGCGATGAGCGAGGAGGTCCTGAACCGGGAGCTGTTCGGTGCGGCCGAATATGCCGGGGAACACGGCGAAATACCCGGCGTGATTGCAGTGGCGGATGGCGGCACAGTGTTTCTGGATGAAGTAGAGAAAATCGGCCCGGCCGTGCAAGTCATGTTGTTGCGCGTTCTGACCGACGGGACTTATACCCGCGTGGGGGAAGTGCAGCCCCGGAAAGCGGACGTCCGGCTGATCTGCTCCACCAGTGCCAATCTCGTAAAGGAAGTGGCCGCCGGACGTTTCCGCCAGGAACTCCTCACGCACCTCAGCGTGCTGAAGATTGATGTGCCGCCTTTGCGGGAACGTGAGGGCGATATCGAGCTGCTTGCCCGGCGGTTTCTGAACGATTTCGCGGAAGAGATCGGGCGGGATTGCCGGGACTTCTCGCCGGAGGCGATTCGGATGCTCCGGGAAGAATCCTGGCCCGAGAATATTCCCGGACTGAAGACTACCATCAAGAGAGCCGTGCTGTTCTCCGAGAGCGAAATTCTAGGTGCGGACGATATCGCTGGATCTTTGAATTCAGGAACCAATGCGCCTTCCGCAGTCGGATCGCCCAGCAGTTGACCACTATCCAACGGCCTTTCCCCACGATGTCAATCGGGGAACTCACTGTCAAATGAATGATCGTACGGATACAGACTCCAAATCTTTCTCGACACCGGATCGAGTGAACGGATCTTCCCTATCGGACAACAAGCAAGGAAGAATGTCTCCCCCAAGATTGGGCGCTGTCCTGAGCCAGTCAATTTCACCCGAGCCTTCGCCGGTCTTGGGGAAATCTATTCTGGGCGCTTTTACAACGCTCCCTCCGGGGCGTTTCGGCATATTTCGCAAACTCTTGCTGTACTTCCTCCTGGTTGCGCTGGTTCCGCTGCTGATTTTCGGAATCCGCACCATTCGCACCAGCGAGAAGACCCTCCTGGAGGAATCCCGGAAAATCCTCCTCTTCCGCACGGTGGATATCGCAAACCGGGTTTCGAATTCTCTGTATGCCTGTGCGGACGACCTGGAGATTCTTTCGAGTGTTCCCCGGAATGCGGAATCGTACCTGGAGTTCTGTCGTACTCACCGGCGACGGATCTGGAGACGCGGCGGAACAAACGACAATATCACCGAGATCCGCGAGAGAGTCCCGCTATACAAGGAAATCGCCTTTATCGATCCCACAGGCAAGGAAAAGATCCTGATTCGCGACGAAAGGATCGTCCCCGAAGAGGAACTGCGTGATGTCTCCATCCCGGTCTATACCACGTACAAATCGGAGGATTATTTTCAGCGGACAATTAGCCTGCCGCCCGGCGAGATTTACGTCTCCCATCTGACCGGTTGGCATCTGACCAAGGAAGAGCAGCTCGGTAAGGCCGAGAAAGTGGAAACGGCCGTTGAGGGGAAGATCTACCAGGGTGTGATTCGATTTGCCAAACCGATCTATGGAATGGACGGAGCGTTGCTGGGGATGGTGATGCTATCCGTGGACCATCGGCACATGATGGAATTTACTCAGCATATCAACCCGATGTCGGAGAATTCGGTTCTCTTTCCGAACTACACAAGCGGGAACTACGCGTACATGTTCGATGATGAGGGATGGATCATCTGTCATCCGAAATACTGGGACATGCGGGGCTTGTTCCCGGATGGAACCCCGGTTCCCCCATATCATCCGGGAGTGACCTCAAAAGAGATGGAGGAGATCGGGCGGACTCCGCTTAATCTATATGTCATGGCCCAGTGGCGTGATCCCCAGTACAACAAGATCATGGATGACATCCTGTCGCAACGCGCGGGGCTGGCGATGATCTCCAATTTCGGATACGACCAGGTTCAGCCGGTACTGCGCACCCGTGCCTACGCGCCGATTCATTTCGGCATGGGAGAGTACAAGAAGCACGGGGTGTTTGGCGGGGTGACACTGGGTGCACAGATCGGCGCAGTGGAACGGATTGCCGAAGGATTAGCGATGGAACTCTGGATTATACTCCTGGCGACAGGAGTGGTGGTGATTCTGATTGCCGTCTTCGCGGCGCGACGGATTGCTGTTCCGGTGCTGCGGATGAGCGACGCGGCTAGCCGTATCGGGCAAGGCGATCTCGATCAGGTTGTTCCGATCACCAGCCGCGATGAACTGGGGAACCTGGCCGAGACATTCAATCGAATGTGCACCGGGCTGAAAGAAAGCCGCGAACGGTTGCGCCGGACAGAACGGTTCGCCTCCATCGGCGAGGTCATCTCCGGAACCGCTCACGCCATCAAAACCGAACTGAATATCTACGGTCTCATCAATAATCTCTCGACTCTGGAGCGCCTGACACCGCCGGATGATCCCCGGAACAAATATGTCACGGCTGTTAAAGAGGGAATCGATGGGCTGGAGCAGGTGATCCACGCGCTCCTTGAGCCGACTCCTGAATTGGCGCTTGAATCCGTTGATCTCAATGAATTCGTCACGGAGGCCGTAGAGGCTTTTCGAGAGCAGGCAGAGGGGAATGGCGTTCGCATTCTCATGGAGAGTCCCAGGACCGCGCTGCCGGTTCGCGTTCAGCCGGATCTTCTGCGCCAAGTTATCAACAATGTCGTAGCGAATTCCCTGGATGCGATGGAAGGGCGAAAAAAGAGGGACTTGCGCATTCGCCTTGCCCAGGAATCTCTGCATGGGGCCGGGGCAAGCGGGTCTCACAGTCTTGAACCGGGATCATCTAAGGCGGCTGTCCTGGAGGTCAGCGATACCGGCTGCGGAATTCCCGAATCCCTGCGCCAACGGATTTTCTATCCGTTCTTTACTACAAAAAAAGAACAAGGCGGCACGGGACTGGGGCTGTATCAATGCTCCGGGATTATCCGTAGGCACGGCGGCGAGATCGAAATCGAAAGCCGTGAGAACTCCGGAACAACCGTCAAAATCCGCCTGCCGCTGGGCTCCTGACCGGGAATCACAGGGGCGGACAGGTGTGCACCTGTGGAGTAAGGCAGCGAAGATTCCCCCAAATCACTTCAGCCATTTCCCTGTCAACGGCATTCGACAGGGCTGTCTCTTTCTCCCCGTCAAGGCTCATCCCCACATATTCCCACTCATATCATACAGTCCCCAAGCGTTGGGATTCTTCTGGCCGACCCGTTCAGTCTCGCAATGAAATTCTGACAATCCTGCCACGAAACGCTTTCTAAAGGATATTGCAGGCGCGTTTGGAATTTAGAAGGATTGTTTCGCATCACGGCTCCCCATTGTCCTTGCGTGACCTCATACATACCTAAATAGAACGATTGTGATATGGTTACCTTATGTAATCCCTCGTATGCGTCGCCCATCATAAATTCCCCGGCCGGGATTTTGCAGAACTTCATTTCGACATCCCCGGGGAGTGTAACACTTGGAGCATCGCCAGCTGAAACCGAATTCATAGCTGGTAATTTCGCGGATTCTTGCACAGCAACAGGAACGGCAGCACTGCAAGGGCGATGATCCCAAGGTAAACGATTCGTTTCATGACGGTTCCCTCCGCTTCGGGTGAGGAATATAGATTCCATCAATCAATATCCTGACGTAAAAGACGGGGTCCGTCCATCACCTGAAAGATATTCTTTTGGGGCAAAATCGGTAGGATCAACCACGAGAGGGCGAGGCAACCCACCGGACTTTGGGGCCATGCTTGTGATAGAATCCGGCACGGATTCAGGAAACTCATACCAAAGAGGGAGATCCTGCGATGAACGGCTCTGAGAAAAGGAAAGGACCGTGGACCCATCGGTTTCTTGTCTGGCTTTTCAGTTCTCTGCTGACTCTGCTTCTGCTCTGGCTGCTCGGATTCATTATGCGGGACATCGGAAGGCTGCCCGGCCCGGATCTTGAAAAGGTTGAAGAGAAATACATCGATGCAAGTCTGAAAACACGTCTGGAGAACCTGGAGAAAGAACACCGGACACTGACCGGTCAGATCGAAAACCAGCGCGAGATTCAGGGCATTCTGCGCACCAGCACAGACAGCTCACGGGAAACGATGAACCAGCTGCTGGCGGTGCACCGCCTGAACCTCGAACGGAACGTCACACCGACCGAGGCGGAACAGAAAGCACTGGCGGAAAGCGAGACGTTGTTTCTGGAGAATCAGCGCAAGTTCCAGGAGGCCAACCAGGAAATCTCCCTGCTGAGCGAACAGGCCCGCGTGATCCAGGAACAGATCGGAATCCTGCAGAAGGAGATCGAGGAAAAACGGGAGACCGCGCGAGAGGACTTTGAAGCCCAGTTCCAAGTCCACGAATTCAAGGTCGCCGCTCTGAAACTGGCCTTTCTGATTCCCCTGGTACTGCTCGCCGGTTGGTTCTTGATCTACAGGCGTTCCAGGGCGTACGCACCCATCATTTATTCGACGTTCATTGCGACCTTCTGGCAGACCGGCTTGGTGATCCACGAACATTTTCCGACGGAACTCTTCAAATACATCGCGCTTGGTACAGCCATCGCGATTGTTCTCGCCGTGCTGATTCACCTGATTCGCACGGTGACAGCCCCCAAGAAGAACTGGCTGCTCAAGCAATACCGAGAATCTTACAATCGCCTTCGCTGTCCCATCTGTGCCTATCCCATTCAGCGCGGCCCGTTCAAATATGCTTTCTGGACCGCAAAAGGACCCCGAATCGGCATTGCACAGGACACCGCCAGTGAGAGAGGTGAAGAGAAATCCTATGTCTGCCCTTCCTGTGGAGAACGCCTGTATGAATCCTGCGAGGCCTGTTCCGCGATTCGCGCTTCGCTGCTGCCGTATTGCCAGAGTTGCGGGAAGGAGAAAACGATCTCGTGTTGATATCGACAAATCGGCTTGAGAGAGTGCGCCCCTCACCCCGACCCTCTCCCGGCGGGAGAGGGAGAAGAGATCGGCACACACCCCCAGCCAATCGGCTAATAGCCGAAACTTGCAGACATTCCGGATTGGAGACCACTTCCATGATTTCCAGAAAGATACGACCAAATCTCCTTCTCGGCTGCTTTGTGTTCGTCGTTGTTCTCCCCGCTTTTTCTCAAGTCGTCGATCCCAAGCGCCTGGCGCGGGATGTGATCGCGGATGTCGCCGGCGGGAACCTGCCTAAGGCAATGGACGACCTTGCGAGATTGCTGGTTGAACGTCCTGACGATCTGGAGATTCTATTCGCAGCGGCCGTTGCTCACTCACAGAAAGGGAACATCCCGGAAGCCATGCGGTTTGTTCAAGAAGCCGTGTCGAAAGGTCTGCCGTTGGAGCGATTCCTTGTCGGTCCTCGCGATCTGTTGAAGCCGTTGACAGAAAGCCGGGAATTTCAGGAACTCTGCAGGCAATCCGAGATTCGGCTCATTCATGGCCCCATGCTGGGTTGTGTGACACCGAACAGCGCGAAGTTCTGGGTGCGCACGTTGAAAGAGTCCACAGTCCGGGTCACGGTGAGCGAATCGGAACGGATGACCCTGCCCATTTTCTCGGATGAAGTACGAACAACAGAAAAGACCGAGTATACGGCGGTCGCATCTGTGAAGGGGCTTCGAACCAATACCGACTATTTCTACGAGATCGAAATTGACGGGATCAAAGAGCCAGGCCGCTGGTCTTTTCGAACCTATCCGAGCGAAGGGACACAAGCGCAGTTCCAGATCGCATTCGGCGGCGGTGCGGGATACACGCCCGAACACGAGCGGATGAGGAATACCGTCCGCTCGCATGAACTGTCGGCATTCCTGTTCCTGGGAGATAATGTCTACATCGATCACCCGACTCTCCCGGCAGTGCAGCAGTATTGCTACTACCGACGTCAATCACGCCCGGAATTCCGCGCATTCACTTCCTGCACCGGCATTTACGCGATCTGGGACGATCACGATTTCGTCGCCAACGACGGCTGGGGCGGACCGGAGATCCGGGAACCTGAATGGAAAATCCCGGTCTGGTATACGTTTCAGAATCAATGGAACAACCCGGCGTATGGCGGAGGGGATGAGAGTCTGCCGGGTTGCTGGTTTTCCTTTTCAATCGCCGACGTCGATTTCTTCCTGTTGGACGGACGATACTATCGGACAGATCCCAAGCAGGCGCATCCCTCCATGCTTGGGCCCATGCAGAAGGAGTGGCTTCTCAAGGCTCTGAAATCGTCGAAAGGAGCCTTCAAAGTGTTGGCTTCGCCGGTTGCCTGGGCGTTCGGCACAAAACCCGGCAGTCTGGATACCTGGGAAGGATATCCGGAAGAACGGGAGGAGATCTTTTCATTTCTGGAAAAGAACCGGATGGATGGGGTGATTCTCCTGTCCGCCGACCGTCATCGCTCCGACGCCTGGCGAATCGAGCGTCCCGAGGGGTATCGTTTCTACGACTTCGAGAGTTCCAAACTGACAAATATCCACACCCATGCGCTGATTCCCGGTGCTCTGTTCGGCTATAACGACAAGTGTTCGTTCGGACTGTTGACCTTCGATACCACAAAAGAGGATCCGGAAGTCTCCTATGAGATCATGTCGATTGATGATGAGCTGATCCACAAGATCACACTCAAGCGGAGCCAGATCAGTCATCCGAAAGCGAACTAATCGGCAGGGGCACCTTCCAGTGTGCCCCTGCTCCCGGTCTCGGTATCTCATGCAAAAAAACCGATTGCAGGCGTCATGGTCCGGTGCTAAAATCGCTGAACTCCGACCCAAATGGTAGGAGAATCATCTTTCCCTCGGTGCGGAATCGGAAAGGAATATCCCAGTGACAGAAATCGTGATCTCAAGAGGTTCTGCATGGATCGGGCGTTTTTCGATAGAACATGCGTCGAGAAGTATCCTGGCTTGCCTTTGCGCTGTTGTGGTTTTTTCTGTGGGGATCATCCACCCTGTGGTTGCCGATCCTCCTTCGGATCGTGCAGTGCGCCTGTTGACCGATGTCAATTCGACAACTTCTTTTGGCGGGAGTACGGATACCCGAGATATTTATGTCGGACCGGATGCCCGGGTGTATTTGACCACAGGAGACACACTCTATTGTCTGAATTCCCAAGATGATTCATTTACATCACTTCAAACATTCCCCGGCAGCAGCCAACCCCCGTTATCCGGGCTGCTCACCGTGGACAATTCTCTCCATTTTGCCGCAGACGACGGTGCATACGGGCTGGAACAGATCGGAAGAGCACACGTCTGAACTCCAGTCACACCATC
>ERZ795059.6027-NODE-6027-length-10864-cov-7.346841_pt1 | contig 10864 bp, 7 predicted proteins | sample MGYA00375143_ERZ795059 | MGnify/ENA primary metagenome ERZ795059 (study PRJEB30188, sample SAMN05720168) | activated sludge metagenome | isolation source: Anaerobic digester | place: USA | collected 2015-01-07 ... | reverse complement strand
GCTTCCCCTCCTTGTTTGCCAGGCCGTTGTACAGACCCCGCCACGATCCCACGATTACCGCCAGATCGGCATTCGAGACCGCGCCGTCGCTCATCGTTCCGCTTAGCGGGGTTACGGTTGTGGCAAGCGATGGACCGGTGGCGGCGAGACTAAGGTTTCCCGTACCGGTGGATTCGTTGATCTTTCCCGAGAGAGTGCCGTTTAGATCACCGATGGCGACACTGTTCGTGAAAGAAGTGCCGCTGCTGATGGACCACTTGTACGATTGCGTGGCCGAGGCATTGCCCACCGAGTCAACGCCCACGTAATCCAGGACATTGATGCCGTCGGGAAGGCCGCTCAGGGAGATGCTGGAAGAACTGCTGCTGTTCCAGGTCCCGCCGTTGATCCGGTAGGTGTAGGTTGCCGGTTCGTTGGCGGAAAAACCGAAGGTGGCGGTATTGGTGTCCGCGGTTCCCGGAGGAAATGAAGTCAGCATGACCTGGGGGGGGGTGGTGTCCCTTTGAATGATAGGCTCCACGATGATCGGTTGCGTCGGGTTGACCGGCGGCGAAACGACCGGGGTGACCGGTGGCGCGACCGGTTCCGTGAACTGCGTCCCGGAGGCCGGTGGGGCGGGAGGCGGCAACTCCGTGGACGTGGCGGTTCCTGCCGTTTGCTGCGGGGTTGTGGTACCGGTCGTCGTTCCGGTTCCGGTTGTGTCGCCCGTAGCGGTTCCTGTTGACGTTCCTGCTCCCGTACCGCCGGTGGTTCCGGCGGGTTGTTGCGTCTCGCTGCCTTTGGTTTCCTGCGGTTTTGTTTCCTCCGTCTTGGTCTGTTGCGGAGGCTTTTCATCCTTAGGTTTTTCGGTTTTCGCCTCTTCCTTTTTCTCTTCTTTCTTCTCCTCCTGCTTGCCCTGGTCGCCTTCCGGTTTCTGGGCGCCCTCAGGTGATTTCGCCTCCTCCTTCTTTTCCTGTTTTTCCTCCTTGCCTTTTTCCGTGGGGGTGGTGTCTTTGGCGTGTTTGTCGATCTCCACCGATGTCGCCGGCCGTAGCGTCGGAGAGCGGTCGGGGGCCGTCACCACCATGGCCTGTCCGGCATTGATGGTGACGACCTGGGTGGGCATCTTGACGTTGTAGCCATAGCCGCTGCCCCGCTGGAAGGCGAAGCCGCTCTGGCCGTTCTGGAAGTAGGCGAAGAACATGGTGCCGCGGACACCGCAGATGGCGGTGGGGGTATGGATTTCGAAGGTACCTTTTTTCTGGAGCTTGTCAACCACCGCCTGGGTTTTGCCCCGGAACAGATTGAAATAACTTTTCTTTCCCTCTTCCGGCTGATACTGGGAAACCCGCAGACGGGTGTTTTCCGCCAGGCGGAGGATATTGCCGTCCAGGAATTTTATTTCCGCCTTGGACTTGCTCTTCGATCTCAGGATGTCGCCTACGCTGACCTGGTCGCCCACGCGGACATCCCGGGTCTGGCCGCCGGCGGTCAAATCGACCCTGCCTTCCAGGGCGGTTATCGTCCCCACCGGCGCCGCCTGAACTGCCGCCAATGGCAGCAAGACGAAGGCAAATATTAGCAATAACGCCAAGTTGAGTTTTCTATTCATGGTGATACCCCCTGCAATACCGGTTAAACAGTCTATCGGACTCCGTATGTCGTTTTTTTCCTTACCTTGATTATAATGATTATTTCTTTTTGTTCAATAGCTTGCGTGTGACCGAGATCACAGTCCGGGTGTGATTTTGGTCACACTTTCCGGGTCAGAACCGCAATTCACAGCCGACGGAATACAGACTTCGATCGTAGTCATAGGCGTAGATGTTGGAATTGGCCCGGGTTCCCGCATACTGTAACAGGAGACTCAGATAACGTTTCAGGTCCCAGGTCAGGCCGATGGTGCCGGTGTAGATCTGATCGTTCCGTTTGGTGTTGTTGTAGTTGGTGTTTTCATAGCGGTAATTCTGGAAATATGCGTCGCCGCTGATTTGGAGTTTCAGTCTGTTCCAGAGGGGATAGATGAGGTTGGCGGTGAGGCGATAGCCCTGATTGTCATAAAATATGCCGTCGGTATTGTTGATGGTGTAGCCGAACTTGAGATTCAGTATCCCGGCCGGGGCGAAGAGCCACATCCAGCTTACGTAGCTGTCCAGGCCGGTTCCGCTCATGTCGTTCAATTCCGGGTTGGCGACGGTCTTGAAATTGTTGTTTTTTGCATAGGCTCCCGACAACTCGACGATCTGGTTGGCGGTGGGCAGGAAACGCAGCAGCGGCCCGACGGTGAAATTTTCCGAATAACGGCGGTAGCCGCCGCCGTTGTTTTCGTAATCCCCCCGCTTGGCGACGAAGGTGTAGTTGGCGTTCAGATTGAGGGCGAAGGCGCCGAAATTGTAACCCGGCGCGGCGGAAAAGGAATTGGCGTAAATGTCGTAGGTGGTGGAGTTTTTCTCGTGGACGTTGCTCAGGGCCGTGAAGCCGGCATTGAACAGCCAGTTGCCGGGAAGGATGGGGATGAAGTCCGCCCGGGCGGTGGACATCAGGCCGTAACTCTTCTGATTGCTCTCGTTGACATAATTGTTGGAACTCTGGACCTGCGGCGAGGTGTCCGGGTAATATAGAAAAGGTTCCTGAAGCATATTGGTGTCGTACTGGCCCAGGGCGGTCAGGGTGAGTCGCACCGGCCGTTGGAGGAAACTCTGTTCTTCCACGATGTCCTGGTAGCGCCGGGCAAAGGCGCCGAGATCGGACAGAGGGTCCTGGGTGACGGCGGCCTGAAATCGTTCCCGGGCCTTGGAGAATTTCCGGTCCCCCATGAGGGCGATGCCGATTTGAAAATCCGCCGCCTGGGCATAGTTTTTGTCCAGGGACTTGGCCTTATCGAAGGAGGTGATCGCCTCGGAAAATTTTCCCTTGCGGGACAGGATCATTCCTTTCAGAAAGGCGACCTTCGCCGGGTAGATATCGTTCTTTTCCGCCACGGCGACCCAGTTTTCCGCCTCCTCGATTCTCTCCACCTGGATGAGCGCGTCGATGAGTTCCACCACCGCTTCCTTGACCGCGGGCTTCAGCGTGGCGGCGTCCGTGAACTGCGGGATTGCCTGTTGCGGTTCGTTGGTCTGCTTGTAGCAGAGCCCCAGGAAAAATGCGGCGGTGGACGAGGAGGGGTTACGGCGGCGAACCTCGGTGAGGATCTCCACGGCCTCCTCGTAGTTCTCGTTTTGGTACTGGCGCACGCCTTCTTCGATCATGGCCTTCACTTTATCCGTTTCCGCCGGCATCCCCCGGGCCTGTTCGGTATCGAATATGATGATCACGCTCATCAGGAAAAAGAAGAACACAAGGAAAACATTCATAAATTTGATTTTTTCCCCCATATATGCACGACCCTTCTTTCCTCGGAGATGATAGGTGCATATATCTATAGGGAACATTACGGGAAAAGACAACTCTTTTATGCCCTGCTATGAAGTCTTGCCAACGGCGGCCGGGAAGGGGAATCACAATGTTCATAAACAGTTCTCCCACTGGTGGCGGCAGGAAGGGGTTTTTTGTTTGACTTGCCCGGGGATTTACATTATGACTTTCCACCCTTATAATTATCAAGATCAGTCAGGTGATTATTGACCGGTGGAAGCGAAGCGAGAGGTCCATAAAACGAAAACATCGTCCATCCAAACGGATTCAACGTTTCATTATCAAAGCAGATTTGAAAGCATCGGCGTCAAGATACCCGCGACCCGCCTGACCACCGGGGAAATAATGGCGGGGGTGAAGATGTGGGGCAGGATCGATCTCGAAGATCTGACCGGCATCGCGGCACGCCGGGTATGTACCGGCAAGGAGGATTCTTATGTCCTGTCGATCAGCGCCGCCCGGGACTGCCTGCGATATTCCCGTTATCAGCCGGATGAACTGGAGATGATCATCTGCTGTTCCATCACCCGCTATCAGGACGGCCTAAATTTCGTTTACGAACCGCCCCTCTCCCTGACCGTGAAAGAGGCCATCGGGGCGCATCGGGCGTTGAATTTCGACATCACCAATGCCTGCGCCGGGATGCTCACGGGAGTTTACATCATGAATGATTTCATCCGCCGGGGGGTGATCAGGCGCGGAATGGTGATCTCCGGAGAATATCTGTCCTCGGCGGTGCATAATGCCGTACCCCATGTCAAGACGGTGTTGAGCGGGCAGCTTGCCTCCCTCACCGTGGGGGACTGCGGGGCGGCGGTCATCCTGGAAAGGGCGCCGGAGGGTGAATCCGGCTTGCAGGTGTCCAATTTCATAACCCTGGCGAAGTACAGCGATCTCTGTATCGGCGAGCCCTGCGTCGATGCCCCGGGAGCCCAGATGGTGACCGCGGCCCGGAAGATACACCAGGTGGCGATTTCCGATTCTCCGCCTATCCTGAAGCGGGCGTTGATGGCCGCGGGTCTCGAATACGGCGATATCGATCATTTCATTCCCCACCAGACATCCATCCGGGCCATCCGTTCCGGCGGCAAGCACCTGGCACGTTACCTCGGCAGCAATGTGAAGAATATCATTACCAATTTCCAGGAGTACGGCAATACGGCCTCCACCACTCATTTTCTGGCCATGTACCGGTACCTCCAGGAAAAGCGGTTTAAAAAAGGAGACAAGATCCTGATCATGGCCTTTGCCTCGGGGCTGGTTATCGGGGTGGTGATTTTTACCATGGACGCATTGGTGGATCGGTATGGGAGCGCTGATTGAATCAGTAGCGGTGAGCCGCCCAGGGTTTTTCCGTCGCGGGTCCGTGGATCTCGCCGTTAAGGCGGCGGCGGATTGTCTCGGCAAGGTCCGCCGCGATCCCAACGAACTGGGCCTCCTTGTCAATACGGGGATTTACCGGGATCGGGACATCGGCGAACCGTCGATCGCATCCTTCATCCAACAGCGGATCAGGGCCAACGAGCTGTTTACCGGCGCCGAAGGCACCTTCTCCTTCGATCTGAACAATGGCGCCGGCGGAATGCTAACCGCCGCCATGGTAGTGGACGGATTTCTCGCCACCGGCGCCGTGAAATATGGCCTGGTGGTCACCAGCGACGCCGAACCGCATCCCGGTCAGTGCGAATCCTATCCTTTTGTACCGGCCGGAGCCGCGCTCCTCCTTTCCCGGGGGCGGGCCGGCGAGGGTTTTTTACATTTCCGGACCGATACGGACACGGAGTTTGCCGCCGATTTTGCCAGTCGCATCGAGTGGACGGCAAAGGGAAGGAAAAAAAGAAACATCCTCATGGTGAGACAAAAGGAAGAGTATGCCCGGCACTGTGCCCGTTGCGCCCGGGAGGGACTGGCGGATTTCCTGCAGGAAATATCCATGCCCATGGAAGAAATCGATATCGTCGTTCCCTCCCCCGGCCCGCCGGGGTGGCTGGCGGAACTGGTCAGGGAGCCCGGTCTGGGAGAGCGGACTGTGGTGCTGCCGGAGGCATTTGCCCGGATGCATACGGCGGGGCTCGGTTTCGCCTTGATGCAGGCCCGGGAAGACGGCCGGTTCGCCAGGGCGAAAAACTGTCTCTTCCTTGCGGTAGGTTCCGGGATCACCGTGAGCTTCGCCCTCTATCGCAACCCTTCCTGACGGCGGATGAATATATTTCAACCCCTCGTTTTTCCGGGAGATCCCCGATGAGATTCACCCCCGCCGCAAACGCCGCCGACATTGCTCCTCCCTTCGACATCTCCCTGCACCGGCGTCTGTATCCCTTTGCCGGCCATTGGGTTCAGGGTCCGGGGTTTCTGTATCACTATCTCGACGAAGGCCGGGGCGAGGCGGTTGTGGCGGTGCACGGGAACCCGACTTGGTCCTTCTATTACCGGGAGGTGGTAAGAGCGCTGAGTTCCGGGAACCGGGTGATCGTTCCGGATCACGTGGGCTGCGGCCTGTCATCCCGGCCGCCCGAAAGCGTTTTCTCCTATACCCTGGCGAGTCATGTGGATAACCTGGAGGCGCTGCTGGATTATCTCGATCTCCAGGCCGGCGTGACCCTCCTGGTCCACGACTGGGGGGGGATGATCGGCCTGGCCTGCGCCTGCCGGCGCCCGGAGCGGATCGCCCGGATCATCCTTCTCAATACCGGCGCCTTTCTCATTCCCGCCGGCAAGAAACTGCCGTGGCAGTTGTCCTTCATCCATCGCCTGCCGATCCTACCCGACCTGCTGGTCCGGGGATTTAACGCCTTTTCCTATCTGGCGACCTTCCTTGCCGTCACGAAGCGGATGCCCCCGGGGGTCCGGCGCGCCTACACGGCGCCCTACAATTCCTGGCAAAACCGCCTGGCCACATTGCGCTTTGTCCAGGATATTCCCGTGTCTCCCCGAAACGGGAGCTACGCCCTGGCCCGGTGGACCGACGAGCGCCTGTGCCTTTTGCGTCATCTGCCCATGCTCATCTGCTGGGGAGGGCGGGACTTCGTATTCGACGATTCGATCCTGGCGGAATGGCGCCGGCGGTTTCCCCAGGCGGAGGTCCACTCCTTTCCCCGGGGGGGGCACTACATCCTGGAGGACGAGGGGGATCAGGTCATCGAACTGATCCGGACCTTCCTGGACAGCACACCCCGGGGCCGGTGATAACCGAGGAATACTAATTGTTATAATCGTTATAATTTCTTGAATATGTTTAGAAAATATGTTTGCAGACTGGATCGCCCGCGGGTGGCTATCTTGACGCCGCCTGGCGGCCTGTGTTAATGAACTTCTCGAATACCGCCCCGTGGCCCTTCACAATCCGGTGGAAGAAATGAACAAACCCCTCGATACCCCCAACCCGGACGCGACGGCGAATCTAAGTGAACATCTGAGTCGCGTCGCCCGCCTCCTGCCCGAGAAGAAGGCCGTGGTCTGCCCGGCCGCCTCCGGCGCCTTTGTCCACTGGACGTTCCGCCAACTGGACGAAGAGACGGACCGTCTGGCCCATGGTTTCCAGCGGGCCGGCATCGTCCGGGGGGTGAAAACCATCCTCATGGTCCGGCCTTCCCTGGAGCTGTTCGCCGTTACCTTCGCCCTCTTTCGGGTGGGGGCGATTCCGGTGATGATCGATCCGGGCATGGGGCGGCAGAAGCTGGTGGACAACCTGTCTTCCATCGGCGCCGAGGCATTCATCGGCATTCCCCTGGCCCACATCCTCCGGGTCCTGTCACCGGGAAAATTCTCCACGGTAAAGGTGAAAATCACCGTGGGCCGCCGTCTCTTCTGGGGGGGGTATGCGCTGGAGGATTTACGCAAGGGTCCCTGGCGGCCCTTCCCGCCGGCGCCCATGCGTCCCGACGAGCGGGCGGCGATCTTCTTCACCACGGGGAGCACCGGCCCTCCCAAAGGGGTGGTCTATGAGCACGGGATGTTCGACGCCCAGGTCCGCTACCTCCGGACCCATTTCGGGTATGGCCGGGATGAGGTGGATCTGGCTACATTTCCGCTCTTTTCCCTGTTCGACGCCGTTTTGGGAATGACCTCCGTCATTCCTGACATGGACCCCACCCGTCCGGCACAGGCGGACCCCCGGAAGATCGTCCACGCCCTGGAGGCCAACAACTGCAACAGCATGTATGGATCGCCCGCCCTCCTGGAAAACCTCGCCCGTTACGGGGCCGAGACGGGCAAGAAGCTTCCCGCCGTCAAACGGATCATCACCGCCGGCGCGCCGGTTCGTCCCGACCTGATGGAGGCCGTGCACCGCCTGCTGCCACCGGAGGCCCGGATTCACACCCCCTATGGGGCTACCGAGGCCCTGCCGGTGAGCGATATCGACAGCCGGGAGGTTCTTACGGAGACCCGTCAAATCTCCGAAAGTGGAGGCGGCGCCTGTGTGGGACGGCCCATGGCGGGAATGGAGGTCCGGATCATCGGGATTACCGAGGAGCCTCTGGAGCGCATCGAGGATGCGGAGATCCTTCCGCCGGGAACGATCGGGGAAATCGCCGTCAAAGGACCGGTGACGACCAGGGAATATTTCCGGAATCCCGGGGCGACGCGCCTGGCAAAAATGCGGGACGGGGACGGCGGCGTCTGGCACCGGATGGGCGATCTGGGTTATCTGGACGATCGGCGGCGGCTGTGGTTCTGCGGCCGGAAGGCCCACCGGGTGGAAACCGCCGCCGGCGCTCTCTTTACCATTCCTTGCGAGGCCCTCTTCAATCGCCATCCCCGGGTGCGACGTTCAGCCCTGGTGGGGGTAGGCGCTCCGGGAAGCAAGCGGCCGGTAATCATCGTCGAACTCCAGGCCGGGGACAGCGGCCGGGATAAGGAAGGACTGACGGAGGAATTGCTGACGATCGCCCGGAGCAACGCCATGATCGGGGCGATAAATACTATCCTCTACCATCCCGGATTTCCGGTGGACATCCGTCACAACGCCAAGATCTTCCGGGAAAAGCTGGCCGTCTGGGCGACGGCGCAGGTTGGTATGGATTGATGATCAGGATGTGAAAAAATACCTTCCGGCATGTGAACCAGTTCACACCAAAATACACAATACATATTGACACCAATGAGTAAACGCCTGTAAATTTAAAACGAATAGATGCTTTATTGTCTATCGTCGGATGTGTACGGCTACCTGATCAAAATTGTTAATGGGAGATCGGCAAATGAGGAAAATCCCGGCGCCTGTGCCGTCAATGGCGGTTTTGTTTATGCTCTGTCTGCTTATTCTGACGCCCTGTGCCTTTGGTCAGGAGGCCCCGGATCTACAGGCGGGTATCCGGCATTATCAGGCGGAGAACTATGAGGAAGCCATCGACATCCTGACTAAATACCGTCAGAAAGACCCGTCTTCGTCCATGGCGGCGTTCTTCCTCGGGATGTCCTATAAGCAGGCCAACGACATCCCCTCCGCCGAAGGCCAGCTTCGTGATGCCGCCACTCTCACCCCTCCGGTCCGGCAGGCCCCGGTGGAGTTGATCGATGTCCTCTACCAGCAGGGTAAATTCGAAGAGGCAAAGCAGTGGATCGGCGTCGCGGAAACCAACAACCTCTTCCCGGCCAAGATCGCCTTCCTCAAGGGGATGATCGCCGCCTCGGAGGGACGTTACCAGCAGGCCATCGAGGCCTTCGATCAGGCCAAGAATCTGGATGCCGCCTATACCCAGTCCGCGGATCTTCAGATCGGGGTCTGCTACATGAACCTGCGCAAATACGACATGGCCAAGCAGCGTTTTCAGACCGCCATTACCCAGGACCCCCTCTCAGATCTCGGGTCTTTCGCCCGGCGTTATCAGGATCTCGTGGAAGAGCGCAGTTTCCTGGAACGGCCCCTGCGCCTGACCGTGGGCCTTATGGCCCAGTACGACACGAATATCCTCTCCGAACCGACCTGGAATGGCTTCTGGCTTCAGCGGACGGGGACGGATTTTTGGGAACGGGACGAGAAGAGCTTCAAGTATCTGACCACGGCCCGCCTGGATTATGTCCCCATCCTCAAAGGTCCCTTCACGTTCAACGCGAGCTATGCCGCCGCCGCCAGTTTTCAGGAGAAATATTCCACCAGTTACGACCTCATCGCCAACACCTTTTCCGCTAACCCCGGTTTGAGTTTCGGACGCTTCATGGTGGTACTGGCGGGTAACTACACCCATGTGATGAAGAGAAATCCCGGCTACCAGCGTTATTCGGAAAATTACACCGTCGGGCCGCTCCTCCGGTATATGCCGGCGCCGAACCATATCCTGGAGCTCTCGGCCGGTTATGCGGGTAAAAACTATTTTGAAGCCGTCACCCAGCCGCAACTCTGGGATCAGTCGTCCCGGGGCCTGGACAGCTATATCGCCTGGTACTGGATGTTCGGGGCCCGAGGGGGGCTTTTGAATCTCAAGTACGGTTTCAGCACGGAGAGCGCCCACGGCGCCTACTTCGACAATCGGGGACACCGGTTTACGGTCAATTTCATGTCCCCGAAATACTGGCTGATCCGGGCCCAGGTCGGCGGGGAGATGTTCCTGCAGGACTACCAGAACCCCAACGCCACCTTCGACAACACCAAACGGAGCGATCAGACATACACGCTGACAGCCGGGATTTACTGGGATATAAACCGGCATCTCACGATCATCGCCCCGCAGTACATGAAGACCCGGGTCTTCTCGAATATATTCCTGTATGACTATGACCGAAATGTCTATTCCGTAGGCTTGGAACTCAGGTTTTAATCCCTCGTTTTATGTGTCAGGAGGTGTCACCATGAAAAGAACAATCACCGTCGCCGTAGCCGTCCTGTTGACGGCGATTATGATGCTTGTGCCGCTGGCGGTGCTGGCCGCTCCGGTGGGCAAGATCAGCCAGATCGAGGGCAACGTCGATATCACCCGGGCCGGGCAGGCGGCCATGAAGGCCCTGCTGGGCGATCCGGTCAATCAGGGGGACATCCTTCGGGCCAAGAGCAAATCCAAGGCCGAGGTCACCTTCACGGACGGAAACATCCTGCGCCTTGCCGAGGGTACCAGGGTGCGGATCACCAAGTACGATAATCGAGAAAATCAGAAGAGTTACATGGATCTTTTCCGGGGGAAAACCCAGAGCGTGGTCAAAAATCTCCAGAAGGGCAGCGCCTATGAAGTCCACACGGCAACCTCCATTGCCGGGGTCCGCGGGACCATCCTGATCAACTTCTTCATCAACGGGGTGAGCGGCGCCGTACTGAAGGATGGACCCGGTTACGGCTACAACAAAAACATGCCCGGGGACGTGAAGACCATCGCCCCGGGTCAGGCCATGATCGTCACCGCTCCCGATCAGAAGCCGATCGTCAAACCGGCGACGGCGGCGGAAATCGATCAGCACATCAACGACACGACGCCGGCGAAGGACCAGGAAAAGATCGGAAGAGCACACGTCTGAACTCCAGTCACACCATCCAATC